>ERZ1370068.11371-contig-9990_pt1 | contig 37011 bp, 41 predicted proteins | sample MGYA00561227_ERZ1370068 | MGnify/ENA primary metagenome ERZ1370068 (study PRJEB38410, sample SAMEA6850437) | metagenome | study: Metagenomic assessment of the ecological functions of the soil: analysis of the soil microbiota associated with the...
CCCGCTGGCGTCGTTCACAATATATCTGACCGACGCGCAACTCGACCGCTTGAATCGGTGCGCGAATGGGAACACCCTTCGCTTTGAAGCTTCGTCGATTGTTGGCGCGCTGGTTGCCGCAGGCTATGCCAGGGAGGGCGTCGGGCGCGTCGTCACCGTGACGGCCAAAGGTCACCAATACTTACGGACGTACGCGGTCCGGCAGCGGCTGATGCAAATTAATCGTTAGGAGAAATCATGATCAGGTTCAAGAAATCGGTGCTTGCAGTTGCGATCTTCACGATGGGAATAGTGCGGAGCTGCGGTCGGTGCCGACGTCATAGTCATCCTGTCCGGGTGTAAACGAGGTGCCGCCAGTCACCACATCGGCTAGCGGCGACGGCACGATCTCGGTCGCCGATGACGGTACGGTTTCGGAGCGTCACGACCAAGGGCATCCAGGGCACCGCGGCGCACATCCACTGGGGCCGCCGGCAAGAACGCGCGCCCGTCGCTGTGCCGTTTACCAAGGAAGGCGACACCTGCCACAAGGCACCTCGCCGGCGCCAAGCTCAACGCCGACCAGTTGAAGGCGTTCAAGAGCGGCGAGCTCTACTTCAACGTGCACAGCGCTGCGAATCCGAATGGTGAAATTCGCGGCCAGCTGAAGTACGCGCGTCACAAACGCATCGCGGACGGTCGAGCCCACGTGCTCGACGCCTCGGGTAGCGGTGCGGGGTCCCGATCACGCTCAGAGTCCCCACCGCGCCGGGCGTCAGGGTCACCGCGGCGGTTCTGCGGGCGTCCGGATGACCGCGGCCGACGCGTCGTTGGGCTCCCCCATGTTCAGCCGTCTGCGCCTCCGATCGCTGGCAGTGCGTCATTGGGGAGCGCCTGGCGTGTGTCGTTGCCGGAATCGACGCGGGTTGCCGCATTTGCGCCAGTGCCGGCTTCAGTTGCGAAGCCAAGACTCGGGATCCTTGTCAACACCGAGGGCCCCCAAGCCCCACTCGCTCCCCGATCCGGTAGAGCCGGTAGCTCGCGCCGGGGCGCAGTGCCTGGCAGACATCGTCTCAACCAGCGCGTCGACCGGCGAAGCATTCTAGAGCATTGGGCGATAGAGACGGAGCCTCGGGAATGCGTTCTGGCAAACCTCCTGCAGATCCGGAGCCTTGGATCCAGCCAGGTGGTAGCCCAACGATTCGGCGATGACCGGTCCCGCGTTTGCCCGGCAGTCCCTTGGTCGTGACATCGCCTGAAAGACTTTGAACGAGCAGCAGTGCACCGAGGGACATCACCAACAGCAGCACCAAGATTGGGCCGCGTGATGCGCCTGCGCAACGCGCACTCGCCGGGATTTTCGGCTATACGCGTGAAAAAATTGCGCGCGTACCCGCATTCCGGCGAGGAGCAGCGAAAAAGCGGTGCACTGGGAACCGCCACGCTTAGCACGTTATCGATGGCGCGACGAGGTGCCGCGGGATCATTCCGGCCCTGCACCTCCGGACGGCTGAAGTGTGAGCCACGCTGATGTCGCGAATTGTGATCAGGCTCGGCAGTTCCCAATCGCGGCCTCTCATCGTTCACCTGTACCGCTGAACGTCGCGGGATGAGAATTGTAGTCGCCGCAGTGTACAGCACAAGTAGCGTACGGATCCGTACAAAGGCTCGAGGCTGTCCGGGCCGGGGCCGGGCCGAATGCCGGATGGTCGCCTTCTCAGCTGGCGCCGGCGGCAAAAATCCGCCCCAAAGGACTGTGCGGGTGGGAATCCGGATGCTTCATGCCGCAGTACTTGCCGTAGGCGATACCCTTGCACGCTTTCGCGAGCTCGGCGTCGCAAGATCTCTTCGTCCTTGCCGGATTCCTGGCACTTCGCCGCCGCTTCGTGCGCGGCGGCGATGATCCGGTGGCGCCTGACGTCCTCCTTCGTGTGTGCGCGGCCTCGAGCGCCGGATCGACCTTGACGTCGCGGGCTTCGCCGGGGCTTTGGTGGCCGGCGTATCGGCCGCAATGGCCTGCGCCGGGATCATCGAGAGAAGCACATACGCAAAACAAGAGCTCTTCATGCCGAATCTCCTGATCACACTGCTAGCGCGCGGCGCGCGAGCGTCGCCGAGATGTTCGCGTGCGCCGCACGCCAACTGGGCAGCAAGGCCGCGAGCGTTGCCGCGAGCAGCGAAGGCACCAGCAGCCACAGTTCCTTCGCCGAGAACGCCCATGCGTTGATGCGGCAGGCTCTCCTGCTGCGCCATCCACCACGCGAGAATGGCGGCGAGGCCATGCGCCAGCAACAGGCCGAGCACGCCGCCGAGTACGGCCAGCATCAGCGCTTCGAGCATCAGCATCATCGCGATGCTTGCCGGACGCGCGCCGAGCGTTCGCAAAACCGCGATGTCGTAGGCGCGCTCTGTTGAGGGCGTGGTAGAGCGCGATGAACAGAGACAGCGCCGCCGTTGCCAGCACCACGCCGCCAAACGCCCGGATCACGTCGGCTCCCACGCCGATCATGCGAAACAGCCGCGCCGTCTCGTAGGCCGGCGACGCCGCCTGCATGTTGGTCTCGGCATTGATCTTGCGCGGCAGCGAGACGGCGGCGAGCGGCGTCGCGTACTGCACCAGGAGCACGGTGACCTGCCGTTCGTCCTCGATCACCTTCCTTTCCTCGGATCCGTGATGTTGCCCTCGTGCACGAACCAGATGCTGTCCGGATTGACGAGCACGAGCCGGTCGAGAACCGTGCCGGTCGGTTTCAGGACGCCGACCACCGTATAGACCGAATCGCCATGCACCGGCCCGCCTTCGGCCAAGCCGTGCGAGCCGACGAATCGAGTCGCCGACGCCGAGCCCGGTGCGCGCCGCGACGGTGGCGCCCAGCACGGCCTGCATCCTGTCGTTCCAGGCTCGCCCGGACGCGAACGCGCCGTGATAGAGGTCGATGTAGTCCGGCGTGGTGCCCAATGATCCAGTAAGCCGCGGAAGCGTGTCGGCGATGGAGAGCGGAACCACGCGCCGGATCAGCGGATTCTTGGCGAGCTCCTGCGCGGACTTGAGCGGGATATTGCCGGTCGGCACATCGAGGTGAAAGATCCCGGCGAGCATCAGCTGGATCGGGGCTGCCCTTGGCGCCGACCACGAGGTCGATCCCCTGGGCGTCGCGGTTGAGGCTGTCGCCGATCTGTCCGTCGACGATCAGCACGAAGCCGATCGTCCCGACGCCGAGCGCGAGCAGAAAGAACGTTGAGCAGCGTGCCGAGCGGTCGCGCGCGCAAAGTAGCTCCACGCCAGCTGAAGAAGATTCACGCGCCGGGCTCCGCCGGCCGGCGCGGCAAGCGCGAGCTGGCGCGCGGATCTTCGACTTCAGACGGCGTGTCGTGCGTGGCGATCACCAGCGACACCGCATGCCGCTGCGTTGCGCTGAGCAGACAGATCGGCGACCGAGGCACAAGCCTCGTCGTCGAGATTCGACGTCGGCTCGTCCGCGAGCAACAGCTTCGGGACGATTCACCAAGCGCGCGGGCGATGGCGACCCGCTGTTGCTGGCCGACCGAGAGTTGATGAGGATAGGCGTCGACGCGCTCGTCGACGCCCAGGGCGTTCAGCATGCGCGTGCGGCCGTCGCGATCCACTGGGAGCCCGGCGATGCTTTGCGCCACCAGCAGGTTCTGCATCGCGGTCAACGTGGGCAGCAGGTGGAACTGCTGCAGCACGATGCCGATATGGCGCCCGCGAAAGCGATCCCGCGCGGCGGGAGAAGCGCCGCCAGATCCTGTCCGTCGACGACGACGGAACCGCTGGTGGGCAGCAAGCAGCCCGGCGATCAGGTGCAGAAGCGTCGTCTTGCCGCAGCCGGAGGGTCCGACGACCAGGATGTTGCTCTCCGGTTCCAGGACGAATTCGTCGAGCCGCAACACATCGTCACCGCCGTCGTAGCCGAATCGCAGCTGCTCGAGGCGGATCATCGCGCTCCAGTCGGCGCTGACACGTGCCGATCGCGACCGGATCTCCCCACCAGCCACCGCCCAGCGCTGAAACGCCGCGGTGTCCGAGAGCCGGTTCGCAATTGCCTGCAGACGGTCGACCTCCGCGCGCAGCCTGCGGCCGCTCGGCGTCCGAGAACGGCGAGCTGGCTCACGCCGCCCGCGTCGAAGCCGGCCGAGCGTGATCCGATAGGCATCCGTCGGCGCGCGCCGCCTGCTCTGACCGCGCGCGACTCGGCCCGCGCATCGGCTTCGAGCGCGCGCAGCACGTCGGCGACGTTCTGCAATGCCCTGCAGCACCGACGAGCCGGTACGCGGCGTCGGCCTGCTCGTAGGCGGCGATGGCGGCGCGCTTGCGCGCCTGCAGCTCGCCGCCGCGAAACAACGGCTGCAGCAGATTGCGCGCCGATGTTCCAGACGTTGATGCCGTTGCCGAAGAGGTCGGACAGCGCTCAGCTGGCTCGACGACGAGCGCGCCGGAGATCTGCAGCTTCGGGTACAGATTGGCCGTCGCGACGCCGACGTCGGCGCTCGCCTGTGCAGACAGCGCCTCGGCCGCGCGGATGTCGGGCCGCTGGCGTGACGAGCTCCGAGGGCAGGCGCAGCGGCAACTCGTCGCCGGCAGCTGTGAGCTCGGACGAGGCGGAGCTGCCGGAATGCGGCACCGCGGCCGGCGGCGTCGCCGAGCATAGATCGCGAGCAGGTGGATCGCCTGCGCTCGCTGCGCGCGCAGAGCGGGCGAGCGACGGCGCGTGTCTCGCGCGCACGAGCGCTCGCTGATTGCGCACGTCGAGCGCCGCGACGCCGCCGGCAGCGATGGCGTCGCTCGGCGATCGCCAGCTGCCTGCGCCTGCGGCGCGAGAATCGCCTCGGTCGATTCGATCTGCGCGCGCAGTGCCGCTCGGCGGATCGCCGTCGTGCACGACGTTCGCCAGCCAGCGTCAGGCGCGCCGCTCTCGAGCTCGTAGCGCTGGTAGTCGACCTCGGCGGCGAGGCCTTCGAGCTCGCGCCGCGTGCCGCCGAAAATGTCGAACGTGTAGGAAACGTTCGGCGCCGACGCTGTAGACGGTGAAAGGCCGGGGTTGGGCGCCTGCGGGAAGCCCACACGTCGCGGGATCGATCGCGCTGCCGCGTGACGCCGGCGTTGCATCGATTGCAGGAAACTGCGGTCGCGCCGGCGCGCGCGGTCACGCAGCTCCTGTGCCTCGACGAGCGCGCGCGCGCGCTGATCGAGCGTCGGGCTGCCGTCGAGCGCGCGGCGGCACCAGCGCGATCGAGTTCGGCCGAGCCGAACAGCGTCCACCACTCGGCGGGAATGTCGCGATCCGGGCGCGCGTCTGATCGGCCATCCGGCGCCGGCCTGGCGCGTACCGATCGACCGCCGGCGGATCCGGCGTGCGGAAGTCCGGACCGACCGTGCAGCCGCGTGCACGCGCCAGGCGAGAGACACGCAGAGCAGCGCGCTTCAATCGAGCGTCCTCCGGTAGAACTTGAGCGCGACGCTCGTCATCACGACGAGCACGAACACCATCAGCGGCCAGAGGCTTGGCCACAGGTCGGGCCAGTCGTTGCCCTTGAGCAGGATGCCGCGCACGAGCCGCGTTGAAGTGCGTGAGCGGCAGCACGCTGCCGATCGCCTGCGCCCAGCTCGGGCATGCCGCGGAACGGGAACATGAAGCCCGACAGCAGGATCGTTGGGCAGGAAGATAGAAGAACGTGAGCTGCATCGCCTGCAGCTGGTTGCTGCGCGAGCGACGAGAGCGTGATGCCGACCGTCAGGTTGCACGGCGATGAACAGCAGCGACGCGACGTAGCAGCAGCGACGAGGCTGCCGACGAACGGCACGTCGAACATGTAACGCGCCGCGAGCAGGATGATCGTCGCCTGGATCAGGCCGATCAGCGATGTACGGGCACGATCTTGCCGGTCATCACCTCGAGCGGCGCGACCGGCATCGCGAGCAGGTTCTCCATCGTGCCGCGCTCGCGCTCGCGCGTGATCGCGAGCGCCGGTCATCATCACCATCGTCATCGTCAGGATCACGCCCATCAGGCCGGGCACGATGTTGTACTGCGTGATCGACTCCGGGTTGTAGAGGCGGTGCACGCGCGACGTCGAACGGCGGCGGCTGCGCCGGCGAGCGGCGCCAGCGGGCCGGTGAGGTCCTTGCGCGCGACCACCGCGGCGAGCTCGCGACCGTGGCCGCGAGCGCCGCGCCGGTCGCCGTCGGGTCGGTCGGCATCGGCCTCGATCAGCATCGACGGCCGCTCGCCGCGCAGCAGCTTGCGCGTGAAGTCGGCCGGAATCGTGACGACGAACTGGACGTCGCCCGCGCGCGAGCGCCGCGCGCGCCCGCCTCTCGTCGGGCAGCTCGCTGACGATCGCGAAGTAGCCGGACGTCGTCATCGCCGCGACGAAGCGTGCGCGTGAACTCGCTGTGGTCGGCGACGATGACGCGCGGTGGGCATGTGCTTCGGATCGGTGTTGATCGCGATAGCCGAAGAGCGTGAGCTGGATGATCGGGATGCCGACGATCATCGCGAAGGTCACGCGGTCGCGCGCGAGCTGCAGGAACTCCTTGCTGACGCATCGCCCACCAGCGCTGCATCGAGAACCACGACGGTGGCGCGGCGCGATCGCTCATTTGCTGCCTGTCGCGTGTCGCCGTCGCCACCGATTGTCGGTCGCGCCGCTGCATCAGGTGGATGAACACGTCCTCGAGGCCGGTCGTCGCACGGGCGTCGATACGCGACGCTCCGGTGCCGAGCGGCGCTCGCGCAGCGTCCGCTCGAGCAGCGCCGCGTCCTTGCCGGTGACGTGAATCGTGTCGCCGAACGCGACCGTCTGCTCGACGCCCGGGCAGCGCCACGCAGCTGCTCGGCAAGCGCGGCGAGATCGCGGCCGCTGCACCGCGAAGGTCGTGAGCTCCTGGCTCGCGATCACCTCGGCGAGCCGTGCCCTGCGCCAGCAGCCGTCCGTACGCGATGTAGGCGAGCTTGTGGCAGCGCTCGGCCTCGTCCATGTAGTGCGTGCTGACGAGGACCGAGATGCCCTGCGCCGCGAGCGCGGTGCAGCTCCTCCCAGAATTCGCGCCGCGCGTTCGGGATCGACGCCGGCGGTCGGCTCGTCGAGCAGCAGCAGCTCGCGGCTGGTGCAGCATGCAGGCGGCGAGCGCGAGCCGCTGCTTCCAGCCGCCGGAGAGCGTGCCCGGCGAGCTGGCCGGCGCGGCTCGCTGAGGCCGAGGTCGCGCGAGCGCCTGCGTCGACGGCCGCGCGGCGATCCGGCATGCTCGTAGACGCGGGCGACGAAGTCGAGGTTCTCGCGGATCGTCAGGTCTTCCCAGAACGAGAAGCGCTGCGTCATGTAGCCGACGTTGCGCTTGATCGCCGTCGGCCTGCGTGACGGATGTCGTAGCCGAGGCAGGTGCCGCTGCCGGCGTCGGGCGTCAGCAGGCCGCACATCATGCGGATCGACGTCGTCTTGCCGCTGCCGTTCGGGCCCGAGGAAGCCGAAGATCTCGCCGCGCTCGACCCTGCAGCGACAGGTCGACGACGACATGCTTGTCGCCGAAGCTCTTGTTGAGGCCGTGGACGTCGATCACCGGCGCAGCGTCATCGCTTGCATGCGATCCCCGCGACGCGTCGGCTTCGCGCCAGCCCCCCAGAGGGGCGAGCGCCTCATGGGGCGGGCCCTGCGGCGCTCATTGCAGGCGCACGCTCACCGGCTGGCCCGGGGATTGCAGTTTCGGCGTGCGCTCTCGGCGCGACGGCCGCGCCTCGATCATGAACACGAGCTTGCCCGCGGTCTCGTTGCTGTAGATGACGGGTGGCGTGAACTCGGCCTCGGTGGAGATGTAGCTCAACGTGGCCGGGACCTCGGCCGCGCAGCCGTCGCACTGGATCGCCACCGCGCGCCCGGCCGCAAGTCCGCCGACGATCGTCTCCGGGACGAAGAAGCGCACCTTGCACGTTCTGGCGGCGGCAGCATTCGTACGACCGGGTTGCCAGCGGCGACCCACTCGCCCTCGCGGTACGGCGTGTCGAACACGCGGCCGGCGCTGCGTCGCCACCACCGTCTTCTGATCGAGCTTCCAGCGTCGCCTGCGTCGACCGCCGCGTCGCGCCGCCGCGACCTGCGCCGCCTGCGCCTTGATCTGCTCGCCGCGGCTCGGCAGCGTGCGCGACCGTCGAGTTCGCTCTGCAAGCTGCGCGACGCGCGCGGCGCTCGCGGCGCGGGCCGCGCGGCTTGTCGTCGAGTTGCGCCGCGCAATTCCGCCGATGCTGAACTGCGCCTCGTCACGCGCGAGCTGCGTGCGCGGCCTTCTGCTCGTCGACCTGCGGCCTCGCTGCGAGTTGCGCGCGCGTGACGTCCTGTTCGCGGCGCGCGCTTGCCGACATTGAGGTCGGCGAGCTGCGCTTGCGCGCGCTTTCAGTTGCTCCTGCGCCTGACGCAGCGCGGCGGCCTCGTTGACGCGCCTCGAGCGCGAACAGGCGCGCGCCGACCGCGATCTGATCGCCGCGCTTCACCGAGCAGCTGATCGAGCCGCCCGGCAATGGGCGAGGACACGTGCGACGAACTCGCCTTCGACGTAGCCCTGGTAGTCCCGGCGGCGGCGACTTGCCGCGATCCGGCGAGCACGATCGCGCAGTGCGATAGTGACCGCGCGATCGCGCGAGACGTCTTCGATAGTGCGTTCATCGTGCTCTCCCGGGGCGCGCAGGCGGTGGCGCCAGGCCCGCGGCAGGCACGGTCAACGCATGGCGCTAGCAACCCGCGTTCGGTCAGATCAGCCATTCCCGGGAATCGCGGTCCACAGTCGACGCGTGGCAAGCGGCAGCATCACGACGCCGGCAAGCGTCAGAAAGGCGAGGCGAGGACTCGATGCCCGGGAACCCGGCGCTGCCGCTGCTCGCGCGTCGAGCATGTCGCCCAGCGCATTCACGGCCTCGCGCGGGAAATGCCGGAGCATTCGGTCGCGCAGCGTTCCGCTCTTCGCTGACGATCTCGCGGATCCAGATCGGGTGGCATCCACGGCATGTGCTCGGCTGCGTCGTAGACCCGCCGCACGATGGACTCGATCAGCGCTGCGGCGCTCGGATCTCGGCCGGCGCCGGACCGCCCGAAGACGCCGTCTGATGAACGCGCGAGGCGCTCGTCGACTACGGCATCGAGCAGGCGCTCGCGGCTGCGAAATGGTAGTGGACCATCGCCGGCGTCACGCCGGCGGCTTGGCGATGCCGGCGGAGGTTGTCGCGGGCACGCCTGCTCGGCGAAGAGCGCCACGGCCGCGTCGAGCAGGGCCTCGCGGGTACCGATCTTGTCGGCGAGCGCGGGGCGTCCCGTGCGTCGAAGCGAGGGTCTCCGTCATCCGCACCATATTAATTCAATACCAATTAATTGTAAAAGAGGTGCGCGTCGACGCGTTGGCTGATCGGGAAAAGATGGTCTGGCCGGACCCGCTCGCCTGCCTCCTCGTTGGGCGATCCCATGCGATCGACGATAATTGCGCCATGCGCAGGGTGCTCGCCGCAGTGTTGATCGATTGATGGCGGCGTGCGCGCAGCAGCGACCGGCGCCCTCGGAACCCGCCGCGGCAACGCCGGAAGGCTTTCCTCGAGACCTACTACCGGCAGGCTGCCGCCCGCGGCACGCAAGTTTTCCGCGTCGATCCGCGACGTCGGTTATCGTCATCGAGGTGTACTCATGTGGTTCGCTGGCGCGGCTGGGCCACGACCACGTGGTCGCGAGCCACGATGTGCGCGGATACGTTGCCCCGAGCGCGGGCGCGCGGACTCTCTACATTCCGCTCGACTGGCTGGGTCGTCGACGAACCCGACCTGCGCAAGGAAGCCGGATTCGATACGTCAGCCGACCGACGAGGACATTGCCGGAACGCGTCGCGGCATGATGAACGCATTGGGGCGAGCGCACTTTCGCCTGCGCTCGTCCCGCATTGCGGGCGGCGAAAGGGCGAAGCGGGAAGCGATGGCGTCACGATCGTCGCACGGCATCGAGCACACCGTGCGGCACCCATTCAGTTCAACGTAAGTTCCGCTCTCTGCGGCGAGCGGCCGCATCGTTCTGAAGCAGACCGACTTCGGCATGACACCGCTCAGCGTCCTTGGCGGTGCGATCCAGGTGAAAAGACGAGGTCAGCGTGCGCTACGGATACGCGCGACCGCGCTGGATTGATCAGTCGTTTTGCGTCCGCTGTCCACCGACGTCTGAAGTCGCATGACCCGAGACGCATTCAGACATACCGTCAAAACCAACGACTTGAGAAATATTCCTCTATGACTGGATTAGCATCGGCGGGCCCAGTGCCGTCGTGCTCCTGAGCGGTGGGCTCGATTCGTCCACCGTTCTCGCCATGATCGCGTCGAGCGAGGGCTTCGATACCTACCGCGATGACCGTTCCGATATGGGCGGCGTCACGTCGTCGAAGTCGAATCCGGCAAAGCGCATCGCGCAGGCGCTCGCGCGCGCGACCGTGTCATCGTCGACTTCGACCTCCGGCGGAGTTCGGAGGATCGGCGCTGACCAGCGTACGATCACGGTCCCGAAGCATCGCAGCGCGGTGCAGATGGCGGAAGGGATTCCGGTGACTCTACATGCCGGCGCGCAGGCACGATCTTCCTGAGCTTTGCGCTCGCGCTGGGCGGAAACGCTCGGCTCGAGCGATGTCTTCATCGGCGTCAACGCGCTCGATTATTCCGGCTACCTGGACTGCCGTCCCAGGATACATCGCCGCCTACGAGACCATGGCGAACCTCGCGACCAAGGCCGGTGTCGAGGGGGCGCAACGCCTGTCGATCCACACGCCGCCTCATCCGTCTCTCCAAGGCGGCGATCACTCCAAGCGCGGCGCCGCGCTGGCGTCGACTACGCGATGACTTCGAGCTGCTGACGATCCCGCGCCCGATGGCGCGCCCTGTGGCCAATGTGACCCTGCGTGCTGCGGCACGAAGGCTTCGTCGAAGCCGGCATCGCCGACCCGCCTGCCGGCGCGATACGCGCGGTCGCTGAGGCTGTCGCGCAGGACGCAGATCGGCGCGAGACGCAGAGCCTCGCCAGCCGTCCGGCACGCGTCCGATGCCCGGCAGCTTGAGGGCGGGATGGCGCAGATCGATGCCTGCCACGCAGGCCAGCACGTTCAACGTCGAAGCCTTCGTCCCGGCGGCGGCCGCCACGCCCAGGAGGCCATGCAGCGACATCTGGTATGCCCGTGCCGCTCGGCGTGCGCGCGAAGGAGCTGACCGTCGGGCAGATACGTCTTCCACGGCAAGGGACGGCAGCGTGAGCCGCAATTCCGGGATTTCCCGGCCGAGATGAGCGATAAAGGTATTGCTGTTGGGCCCGGGCCATGCGCCTGTAGCTGTCCGGGTGCACGCGTAGGTAGCGACCGCCTGCCATGCCAGACTGCGATTACCGCCGGCAGCCTCGCCTTGCCAGCGCTAGGTCGCGAATCACGCGCGGAGGCGCGCCGTACCACTCGGCATCGGCTGCGCGGGAATCGAGACCGAAAACAGCCGGTGTGACCGTTGCGGAGGTTCCAGCCGATCACCTCGTAGCGGCACGTAGCGGTCGAGCGCCTGCGGGTTTCGCCGCCAGCCAGGTGTGCACGGCGAACGCGCCGCGCGCCAGCCGAACGTCCGGCTCGCGTAGACCTGCACGATTGCCTCCGAGTTCGTACGCCGGATCCGGGCGCCTGGACCGGTCAGCGGCGATGGCTTGCGGTGCTCCAATCGCCCTGAACGACACCGGTCCGAACGCGAGCGTCAGCTGGCACGGTCCCGTCATCAGCAGGACGAGGATCACGACGAGCCACAAGGCAACGCGCGCAATGATCGCGACTCGAAAGCGAACTATCGGGCGCGGCCCGCTCGAGGATCGCCGCGAAATCGGTGGTCCCCGCGAGGTTCCCGCGAGCGCCTCCGCCCGAACGCCGTCGCCGCCAGGCTGCGAGCGCGCAGAAAGTGCCGTCTGGCGACGTCGATCCGGCGGCGGAATCGGACGAGGAGAGCAGCTTGCATCAGCAGTGCGATCGACTGCCTACCTGACGCGCCCTGCTTCGCTGAGGCGCGTCCGGGCGGCGAAGTTCATCCGTCAGAGCTGCGCCGCGAACGCAGTCATCAGCGCTCTGTCACAGCCGAGCGCAAAGCGGCGCCGACTCTCGGCGGCGGCAAGCGCGTCCAGGCAATCAGGCTGCCTGGCGATCGCCCGCAGCACGTCCGAGACAGATGACGTTGCCCGAGCCCTCCCAGATCGAGTTGAGCGGCATCTGGCGATAGAGCGCGCGGCATCGGTCCTCCTCGACGTAGCCGTTGCCGCCGAGGCACTTCCATCGCTTCGCGCGGCGAGGCGACGGCCGCGCTTGCAGATCCAGTACTTCGCCGGCGGGCGTCGAGATCCGCGCGCAACAGCGTCGACTGCGTCCGCCTGCGCGTCGAACGCGCCGGCGAGGCGCATCGCCAGCGCGGTCGCCGCCTCCGACTCGAGCGCGAGGTCGGCGAGCACGTTGCGCATCAGCGGCTGGTCGATCAGGCTGCCTGCCGAACGCGCGCGCGATGGCGCGCGTGGTGGATCGCCTGCGACGCGCACTGCGCGGATGAGCCCGGCGCGTGCCGAGCACGCAATCGAGGCGGCAATACGTTCCCATCTCGAGGATGATCGGCACGCCGCGCCCTTCGTCGCCGACGAGCCGCGCGCAGGCTGCGTCGCGGAACTCGACCTCGCTCGAGTCGCGTTGGACCGGTCGCCGAGCTTGTCCTTCAGCCGCTGGATGCGGATCGCGTTGCACCTCGCCGTCCGGCGTGAAGCGCGGCAGGAAGAAGCAGGACAGTCCGCCGGGCGCCTGGGCGAGGATCAGGAACGCGTCGCACATCGGCGCGGAGAAGAACCACTTGTGCCCGACGATCGCGATACTCGCGCCCGCCTGACGGCGTCGCGGCTGCGTCGTGTTCGAGCGCAAATCGGAGCCGCCCTGCTTCTCGGTCATTCCCATCCCGAGCGTCACGCCGCGCTTTTCGCTCGGCGGGGATGAAGCGCGGATCGTACTCGGTCGAGTAGATGCGCGGCAGCCATTCGCGCGCAATCGCGTCGTCGCGCACGATCGACGGCACGACCGCGTAGGTCATCGTCGTCGGGCACAGCGTGCCGTCCTCGATCTGCGCGTACAGTCATGAAGAGCGCCGGCGCGCTTCACGTGCGCGCCCGGCGCGGGTGCGCCCACGGACCGGCCGGACGCGCCGTGGCGCTTGAGATAGGCCATCGAGCTCGTGGTAGGCCGGATGGAATTCGACGCCGATCGCAGCGGTGCCCGGCCGCGGTCGAAGAGCTTGGGCGTCGGGCGGGATTGCGATTCGCCGCAACGGCCAGAGCGCAATCATCGCGGCGCTGCCGAGCTCGGCGCCGCGCTCGGCGAGGCCACGCCGTCGCATCCGCGGCGCCTTCGCGCGCGACGGCGTCGATCAACGGCCGGTTGCGATCGAAGAGGTTGTAGTTCTCGAGCGGCGGGGCCTGGTTCGACACTTCGTGCGTCGAAGGCATCGTCGCGCCCGATCAGCCCGGCGCGCATCACGCGATCCGGTTGAACCACATGCAGCGAGAAGAGCGACGCGACGAGCAACAGCATCGATGCGATCGCGGCGAAGATGAACGTGATCTCGGTCTCCTTGCGTCTCGAGTACGAGCGGGCGTTCAGGCTGTCGTACACCTTCTTCGAGATCGGCGGCCGTGCCGGCATGGAAGTATTCGCCGCGCGGTGACGTCGGCGATCGCCCGCAGCGTTTCCTCGTCGAGCCGCACGTAGCACCGACCAGCCCTCGAAGCCGATCGTTCCGCCTTCGACCGTTCCGAATCCGACGGTGAACACGCGCACGCCGCGCTCGGCAGCCATCTTCGCGGCGTCCGAGCGGATCGGGGCCGGTCGTCCGCCGCCCATCGCTCAACAGGATGATGACGCCCGACGGTGTACGAGCCCGGGCGCGACCGGCTTCGGAATCCTTGACCTCCTCTTTGGGCGGAGGATTCTGCCGCAGCGTCGGGCGCGAGTTGCTCGACAGTCCGCCCTTGAACACCAGCGACTCGAGATCGATTCCGGCGTCGGGGAAGAGCGTCGCCAGCGCGACGTAGAGCGCGCTGCCCGTCGCGGTGCCGCGCTGCAGCTGGAACCGATCGATCGCGGCGAGGAGGTCTTCCTGGTTCTGCGTCAGGCGTCTGCACGAGCGACGGCCGTGGCGCCGAACGCGACGATCGCGATCCGCGCATTGGGCGGATGCTGCTCGATGAAGCTCTTCGCCGCGACCTGCGCCGCCGTGAGTCGATTGGGGTCGACGTCCTTCGCGCCCATGCTGAGCGAGACATCCATCGCAAGCACGATCGTCTGCACTTGCGACGGCAGCGTGATCACCGCGCTCGGCCGCGCGATCGCGACGATCGCCGCAATCAGCGCCAGCAGGAAGAGGAGCGGGGAACGTGCCGGCGGAGCTGCTGGCCGGGGCCGAGCGCCTCCCGCATCAGGGTCAGGCTCGCGTAGCGGATCGCGCCTCGCTTGCGCCGCCGGAGCAGCACCACGATACGCCGAGACGAGCACCGGCACGGCCAGCAGCCGCAGCAACATCTCGGGCCAGAGAAGGTCACGAAGCTTGCCTCTTCGATGCGCCGCCGGCGTACGACGATTCCGATGCGCGGCTCGCCGCGAGCGCATTAGCCTCGCGCGGCAACTCGTATTCTACCGCCGCGATGCCACAATGGTGCCTGAAAGGGCGAGGCGGCGTCCATCGCCGCCCATCAGTGCGGTTCCCGACCATCCATCGCGAAGGCGCAGGTGAAACTCTCCGATCCTCGACCAGTCGACCGCCGTCAAAGGGCGGCACGCCAGGACGTGGCGATTCGCGAAAGCCTCGCGCTCGCGCGGCATTGCGATGCGCTCGGCTACCACCGCTACTGGGTGTCCGAGCATCACAACAGCGACAGCATCGTCGGCACGGCTCCGGAGGTCCTGATGGCGGCGATCGCCGCGACGACGACGCGCATTCGCGTCGGGAGCGCCGGCGTGATGCTGCCGCACTACTCGGCGCTCAAGGTCGCCGAGCAGTTCAGCGTGCTCGAAGCGATCGCGCCGGGCGCATCGATCTCGGCGTCGGGCGCGCGCCCGGGTCGGACCGGTTGACAGCGTTCGCGCTCAATCCGCATTCCGAACGCCGCCGACACGTTCCCGCAGCAGGTGCAGGAGCTCGACGCGTGGATCTCGGCGGACGCCGTTGCCGGAAGGTCATCCGTTCCGCGCGATCAAGGCGCAATCCGCAGGGGCCGACGCGGCCGGAGCTTTGGATCCTCGGGAGCTCCGACTACGGCGCGCAGCTCGCCGCGCATTTCGGCCTCCCTACGCGTTCGCGTATTTCTTCACCGACGGCCGAGGCTGCGACGAGGCCCTCGCCTTGTACCGGCGCAACTATCGGCCGAGCAAGCGCCATCCGGTAGCCGCAAGCAACGATCTGCGTCTGGGCGCTCGCCGCCGACACCGAGGCCGAGGCGCGGCGCTTGCTGACGACGCGCGAATTCTGGCGCGTGGGCTTCGAGCGCGGCGATCCGCACTGCGCTGGTCGAACCGGACGAAGCCGCCGCGCTATCCGTACAGCGACGCCGAGCGATCGATCGTCGACGCGCTGCGCCGTCGCGCGCTCGTCGGCACCGCGGACGAGGTGGCGACGCGCCTCACGGAGCTCGCGCGGCGCTTCGAGCTCGACGAGCTGGTCGATCGTCACGCTGGACGTTCGACGCGCAGCCGCGGCATCAGCTCGTACGAGCTGCTGGCGGATGCGTTCGGCCTGGCTGATTGCCTCGCGATCACTGAGAGTCATGCGCGAACGTAGCGGGGCACGCGGTGCTAGGTCGGAGCACCTCGCTCGGGGCGCATGCCTCATCATAAGCCTCTGAAGGCGTCTCCGATCTCGGCTCAGTCTCCAACCGCGTTGGGATGACCCAGCCGTCGGCGACGTCGAGCCTGATCGCGTCGCCCGGGGCGAGCGCCGAGGGCTCCGGTACGGTGAGATGCAGATGCAGCTCCGGCGCTGCAGCCACGTGCGCCTCGAGGCGGAAGTGCCCGCCCTGGTAGATCGCGTGGTCGATGCGGGCGCCGACCCCGAGCGACGAAGGCGAAACGATCCGCAGGTCGCGCGCGCGCAGGCACGCGCGCGCCGTCGATGCCGGCTCTTGCAGCGGCGAGCAGCGCATGCGCACCGCATGGCCGAAGCAGGTCGACGCGGCACGTGCCGTCGCCGTCGACCGAGTGCGACGTCGACGGGCAGCACCATGCCCTCGCCGATGAACGCGGCGACGGTTTCGTCGGCGGGTTCGCGATAGAGCTGCGACGGCGTGGCGACCTGCCGCAGCCGTCCGTTGTCCATCACGGCAATCCGATCGGCGAGCGCCATCGCTTCGGCCTGATCGTGCGTGACGTAGATCATCGTCGTGCCGGTGCGGGCGTGGAAGCGGGCGAACTCGTCTTCCATCGACGCGCGGAGATTGACGTCGAGGTTGGCGAGCGGCTCGTCGAGCAGCACGAGCGACGGCTCGGTGACGAGGCAGCGCGCGAGCGCGACGCGCTGGCGCTGGCCGCCGGAGAGCAGCGCCGGGCCGCCGGTCGGCGAAGCCGTCGAGCTCGACCAGCGTCAGCGCCGCCGCGACGCGGCGCGCGCGTTCGGGATCCTTGATCCCGGCGACGGTGAGGCCGTACGCGACGTTCTCGGCGACGCTCATGTGCGGCCACAGCGCATACGACTGGAACACGATGCCGATGCGCCGCCGCTCGGGCGGCACATGACGGTGCGACGGCGGATACGACGGTATCGCCGATCAGGATGCGGCCGGCGTCGAGCTTGTCGAAGCCGGCGATCTGGCGCAGCAGCGTCGTCTTGCCGCAGCCGGAGGCGCCCGAGGATCGCCATGAACTCGCCGTTGGCGACTTCGAGCGACACGTCGTCCAGCGCGCGAAACGCGCCGAACGACTTCGTCACGCGATCGATCGTCAGTCGCGCCATGGAAGGACGCCGGCGGGCAGGCGGCCGGCCATCAGCAGCGTCGACAGCATCAGCGCGGTGGTGACGACGACGGTGAGCGCGCCGAGCGCCGCCGCGTACGTCGAATCGCCGCCTTGCTGGAACGAGAAGAAGATGACGCCGAGCGTTTCGGCGCCCGACGACCACAGCAGCGCCGAGACCGTCAGCTCGTTGAACGCGGTGAGAAAGATCAGCAGCGCGCCGGCGGTCGCCGCGGGCGCGATCGAGCGGCAGGATGATCGTGACGAGGCGTCTGCCGAAGCGCGCGCCCGCGATCTGCGAGGCTTCCTCGAGCGTGCGGTCGATCTGGTAATAGCCGCTGATCACCGGCCGCAACCCCAGCACGAGGAAGCGCGCCAGGTAGCAGAAGAGGATGATCCAGACGGTGTTGTACAGCGACACGCCGACGAGCGGCAGCGGTTTCAGGAACAGCAGGATCGCCGCGATCGCGAGCACCACGCCCGGAAGCGCGTACGGCACCTCGATCACGAAGTTGACGAAGTGCAGCAGCCGCGACCGGCGCCACACCAGGAAATAGGCGAGCGGCACCGCGATCGCCGACGATCGCGACGGCCGCCGTCGCCGACATGCCGAAGCTGTTGAAGAGCGCGCGCCGCGCCGCATCGTGGCCGAACATGATGAACTCGATAGTTGGCGAGCGTTGCCGTCTTGACCGACAGCGGAACGCCCACCGCCGGAACGAACGAGCTCAGCACCAGCGCGATCAGCGGCAGCGCCAGCACGAGCGCCGTCCAGCGTCCAGAGCGCGACTTCGACGGGCAGCCGCCAGCGGTGCAGCTCGAACGGGCGCGCCGCGCTCGAGGTCGTGCTGATCCGGAAATCGCGGCGCGAGAGCATCAGGTCCTGCAGCAGAATGCCCACGATCGCGATGAAGCCGATCAGCATCGACAGCACCGACACGTCGGCGAGCACGCCGGGCCCGAGTCCCGCCATCCGCTGATAGATCAGCGTCGGCAGCACCAGATAGTTGCCCGGAATGCCGAGCAACGCGGGAATGCCGAAATTGCCGAGACACGAGACGAACGTCAGCGCGACACCGGCGACGAGCGGCGGCGTCATCAGCGGCAGCACGATGGTCCGCAGCACCGTCAACGGCCCCGCACCGCCGGCGAGGCCGGCCTCGATCATCGCGCGCGGCAGCGTGCGCAGTCCCGCGCGCAGCGTGAGGAACACGAGCGGCGCGTACTGGACCCCGAGCACGAGGATGATGCCCTGCGGCGAATAGAGCGGATTGCGGCCTCCGATCGCCTGCGCGACGCCGAGCGCTTTCAGCAGCGGACTCGCGGGGCCGAACAGCTGCAGCCAGGCGAGCGCCACGACCTGCGGCGCGATCATCATCGGCAGCACGAAGCAGAACACGAACGCGTTGCGCGCGCGGATGTCGGTGAGCGAGACGACCAGCGCGACGACGCCGCCGATCGCGAGCGCGAGAATCGTTCCGCCGAGTGCCGTCACCAGGCTGTGCCGCGGTCGCGGTCCACGTCGTCGCGCTCGAAAGCACGCGCGATGATCGCCGCGGCCGAGAGCGCCCCTTGCGGCGCGACGCCCTCGGCGAGCAGGCGCGCGAGCGGTACGATCGAGAGGACGCCGACGACGAGCAGCAGTCCCCAGAGCAGCGCGTAGCTCTCGAAGCGCTCGCGCCAACCGCCGGCCTCGGGCATGTTGCGCGCCGCGCTGGGGACTCAGGACCGGTTAACGGTCTCAGTTGCCGAACAGTTCGGCGAAGCGCTTGAGATTGGCGCTGTTGGCGTCGGCAACCTTGGCGATGTCGGTCGGCATGATGTTGATGCGGGTTCCGGCGGGCAGCCAGGCTGGCGGCGCCCGCGCTCGCCTTCGCCGGAATGTAACCCATCGACACCGCGAGCTTCTGGCCCTCGTCGGACAAGATGAAATCGACGAACGCCCGCGCGCGCCGCGGCGTTTTGTGTGGTCTTGAGGATCGCCACGGGCTCGGTCACCGCCGGGCTGCCTTCGGCCGGAAAGACGAAGTCGATCGGCGAACCCTTTGGCCTTCGCGTTGAACGCCATGAAGTCGACGAGAATGCCATAGGACTTCTCGCCATTCGCGACCGCGGTCAGCACGGCGCCGTTGCCGCGCACGGCGACCGTATCGGCGGCCTTCAATTTCTCGAAGTAGCTCCAGCCGAGGTCGGGCCGGCTCGCCATCGTCCCGAGCATGATCGCCGCCGCGCCCGAATACAGCGGGCTCGGCATCGTCAGTTGCCCTTTGTACTCGGGCTTCGCGAGGTCCGGCGAACGATGCGGGGCGGCCTTTCGCGGCGGTGTTGACCGCGATGCCCGTCGTGATGAGCTTCGATCCGAAATACGTCTTGTCGGGATCGTAGCGAAGCGGGGTCGAGGCCGGTCAGCTTGACCGTCGGATAGGCGAGGAGCCGCCCGGCTTTCTTCAGCGCTTCCATCGTCGCGGCGTCGGCGAGCAGCAGTACATCGGCTTTCGAGGTGCCGCCGGCGAATTCCGCGGCGAGCTTGCCCATGACTTCGGTCGTGCCGGAGCGGAACACCTCGACGTCGACACCCGGATAGGCTTTCTTGAACGCGCTGACGGTCTGCGCGGCATCGCGCTCGGGCTGCGATGTGTAGAGAACGAGCTTGCCGGCCGGCGCCTGGCCGATTGCCTGCCCGGCAACGACAGCCGCGGCGAGCGCCGCGATGACGACGATCCGGCGATGCCATGCGGCTCTCATGCTGCTGTCCCCCGGAAGCACGAACCTGCGCGGCTCGTAGGCCGTGCAGGGCAATGGGTCATGATAACGTACGGCGATGCGGGCCCACCGTTATCACGCGCTGATCGCCGCTGCCGGAACGGGTTCCGCGATTCGCGTCCGAAACGCCGAAACAGTATGCGCGTTGCTCGACGGCAAGCCGGTGTTGCAGCATGCGATCGATCGTCTCGCGGCGGGCCTGCCGTTGCACCGGATCTACGTGGCGCTGGCTCCGGAAGACCGCTGGTACGATCGCGCGATCCGCGCGCAGGACGCGCGTTACCCCGCTTCGCTGCGGCGGCGCGACGCGCGCGGCGACGGTCCGCGACGCGCTCGATGCGTTCGCCGATGCGGCGAACGACGATTGGGTCGTCGTCCACGATGCGGCGCGACCGTGCGTCGATCGCGCATCGCTTGCGCGTCTGCAGCGCGAGCTCGCCGACGACGACGTCGGCGGCATTGCTGGCCGATACCGGTGGTGTCCGCGTTGAAGCGCGCCGATGATTCCGGACGCGTCGCCGGCACGCAGCCGCGCGAAGGGCTGTGGCACGCGCAGACGCCGCAGATGTTCCGATGTGGCGTCTTGCGCGATGCGCTGACGCAGCCGGGCGCCGATCTCGCCGTCGACTGTGCAGCAGGCGGTCGAGGCGCTCGGCATGCGCGCTCGATTGATCGCGGGCAGCGCCAACAATCTGAAGATCAGTTATCCCGAAGACCTGATGCTCGCCGCGGCCATCCTGGCCGCCGAGCGCGGAGAACAACCTTGACGAACCTCGCCAATACGATTTCACGCACCTGGAACGATTCGATCGTCCCGCAACTCGTCGAGTACATCCGGATTCCGGCGAAGTCGCCGCACTTCGATCCGCAGTGGGAAGCGCACGGGCACATCGAGCGCGTGATCCGCCTCGCCGAAGCCTGGGTGCGCACGCCAACCGGTGCGCGGGCTCGCGCTCGAGATCGTGCGCCTGCCCGGTCGCACGCCGCTGCTCTTCTTCGATGTTCCCGGCGTCGGCGATCGGACGGTGCTTGCTCTACGGACATCTCGACAAGCAGCCCGAGATGACGGGCTGGCGCAAGGCTTCGGGCCGTGGGACCCGCTGATCGAGGACGGCAAGCTCTACGGCCGCGGCGGCGCCGACGACGGTTACGCGGTGTTCGCGTCGCTCGCGGCGATCGGCGGCTTGCAGGCGCGAGGGCATCGCGCACGCGCGCTGCGTCGGCGTGATCGAGACCTGCGAGGAGAGCGGCAGCTACGACCTGCCGGCGTATCTCGAGCTGCTCGCGCCGCGGATGGGGCGCGTCGACTTCGTCGTCGGGCTCGATTCCGGCTGCGGCGACTACGAACGGCTGTGGGCGACGACGTCGCTGCGCGGCCTCACCGGCGGCACGCTCGCGCGTCGACGTGCTGACCGGAGGGCGTCCACTCGGGGACGCGAGCGGGATCGTGCCGTCGTCGTTTCGCGTCGCGCGCAAGCGTTCTCGACCGGCTCGAGGATTCGGCGACCGGGCGCGTGCTGCCGGCGGCGTTCCACGCAGCCGATCCCTGACGAGCGCGCGCGGCAGGCGCGCGAGGCGCGCGGCGATCATGGGCGAGTCGACGATCGGCAAGTATCCGTTCGCCGATCGCGACGCAGCCGATGATCGCCGATCGCGCCGAGGCGCTGCTCAATCGCACGTGGCGACCTGCGCTGTCCGTCATCGGCGCCGACGGCTTCCCGCCGATTGCCGACGCCGGCAACGTGCTGCGTCCGCGCACGGCGCTCAAGCTCTCGCTGCGCCTGCCGCCGACCGGTGGACGGCGCCGCCGCCGCGCGGCGCTCAGACGCGCTGCTCGAAGCCGATCCGCCGCATGGCGCGACGGTGCGCTTCGACGCCGACGAGGGCGCGACCGGATGGAACGCGCCGCCGACGGCGCCGTGGCTCGCGCGCGCGCTCGACGAAGCGTCGCGCACGTTCTACGACAAGCCTGCCGCGGCGATGGGCGAGGGCGGGACGATCCCGTTCATGGCGATGCTCGGCAAGCACTTTCCCGACGCGCAGTTTCTGATCACCGGCGTGCTCGGGCCGCATTCCAACGCGCACGGCCCGAACGAGTTCCTGCACATCCCGTACGCGACGAAGCTGACCGCATGCGTTGCGACGCGTCCTCGCCGCGCACGCGGCGCGCGCGCGCTAGTCGACGACGCCGGCGCGTTCGGAATCGCCCGCACGTCGTGCCGGCCGCGCGCGAGCGTGCGGATCAGCAATCGCGCAATGTCGGCGTCGAATGTCGGGCGCGGCGGCGCGTCGATCAGGCGCGCAGAGCTCGCCCTCGTCGTGCGCAGTGCCGAGCCAGCACCAGTCGCGCAGCACGTGCACGTCGATGCGATCGCCGAGCAGCGACCTCTCGCGAATCGCAGCGAGGCCCGGATAGGGCCAGCGAGGAACGGCGAGCGCGCGAGGGCGCGCGGCGAGCCGCGCATGGTGCGCCTCCGGCCGATTCGGCGCCGACGCAGGCGCCCGCGCAGCGCTTCACCTGTCGCGCGAAGCACGGCCCCAGCGCGCTTTCTCCAATCCGAGCGCCGTTCCAGCACAGCGCGTGTCGTCGGCAGGCGAGCTTGCGCAGCGCTTCGCGCGCCTGGCGCTTCGACGAGAACGGCCCGAAGCGTCCCGCGATGCTCGCGGGCTCGACGCTCGCGGCGGGCACGTAGCGCGGCGGCCCGGCGTCATCGGGCAATTCCAGCACGCCGGATTCGGCCTTTGCGGCGCAGCGCATGGTTGTGCGCCGGGCAGCATCGATTTCACGAGCGCCGCTTCGCGCAGCAGCGCCCGATCTCGCCCGCCGTTTCTTCGAATTCGATGCGCTGGATCTCCGCCGGAGAGCCGCAGATCGGTGGCCGATCGATAGTCCGACGAGAAATGCGCGCCGACGCGCTCGCGCAGGTTGCGCTCTTGCCGATGTAGAGCGGCAGCGCGTTGAGTCCGTAGAACAGGTAGACGCCCGGCGCCTCCGGCAGGCACGTCGATCGCGTCGGGCGCGAGCTGCGGCGGCAGGCTCGGCGTTCGCAGCACGCGCCGCGCCGCCTGCTCGATCGTCTCCGGGGCGAGATCGCGGTAGAGCGCCTGGACGAACGCCCACAGCACGCGCGCGTCGCCGAGCGCGCGATGCCGCCCGTCGAGCGGCAGTCGCGTGGCGGGCGATCACGCTGTCCAGGTTGTGGCCGCGGCTCGTCCGGAAACAGCCGGCGCGAAAGCCGCACCGTGCACAGCACGCGCGCGGTGAACCTGCGCTCGAGGCGCGCGAACGCGTGCTTCAGGAATCCGTAGTCGAAGCGCGCGTTGTGCGCGACGAACAGCGCGCCGGCCGTGCGCGCGGCAACCTCGTCGGCGATGCGGCCGAACGCTCGGCGCGTCGCGCACCATCTCGTTGGTGATGCCGGTGAGCGCCTGGATCTCCGGCGGGATCGGCACGCCGGGATTGACGAGCGTGCTCCATTCGGTGACCACCGGCTCGGTCGCTGCCGTCAGGATGGGCGTCGACCCGCGACGATCCCGACTTCGGTGATGGCGTCGGCGCCGCGCCAGGTGCCCGTGGTTTCGAGATCGACGAACGCCAGCGACGGGGCGAAGAGGCGCATGGGTCGCTGCGGTCAACGTCGGCGGCGGCGTCTACAGGGGCTTGACGAAAGAACGTTCGTTCGCTATTGTAGCCGCCATGTCGAACGATCGTTCTTACCTGTCGTCGTTGCAGGACTATTACGCTCGCCACCGCGCGTTGCCGTCGTATGCGTCGATCGGCCAGCTGCTCGGGTCTCAAGTCGAAGTCGTCGGTCGCGGCGATGGTTGCGCGGTTGAAGCTCGCCGGCTACATCGACTCGACGCCGGACAAGCGTCTCGCGCCCACCGCGCGGTTCTTTCGCGCGGCCGCTCGCCGAGTCGCCGGTGCAGGCCGGCATGCCCAACGCGGTCGACGATGCGCATGGCGACGCGCTGACGATCGACGACTACCTGATCGAGCGCCCGTCGCAGACGGTGCTGATTCGCGTCAAGGGCGATTCGATGATGGACGCCGGCATCCTCGAAGGCGATCTCGTCGTCGTCGAAAAGACGGCGACAGCCAAGCGCGGCGACATCGTCGTCGCGATCGTCGACGGGCAGTTCACGCTGAAGCGGCTCGACATCGATCGCGGAGCAGTTCGTGCTGAAGCCCGAGAACAAGGCCTATCCGGTGATCCGTGCCGAAGGCGCGCTCGAGATCTTCGGCGTGATGGTCGGCCTCGTGCGCAAGCTGTAGATCGCGCATCGCGGCAGCGGCCTCGGCGGGCCGGATCAGCGTCTGACAGCAGACCTCGACCTCGACCAGGCAATCGTAGAACGTCGCTGCGCGCGCCGAGGTCGGTGAGCGCCTGGCTGGTCACGTTGTTCGCGTTCGTGCCGTCCGGCGAGAGCTTCTTCCACCAGATCGACGGCGCGACGACGACGCCGGGGCGCGTGCGGTCGGTGACGCGCGCCGTCGCCGTGAACGCTCCGCGATCGTTGAAGATCCGCACGCGATCCCCGGTTGCGATGCTGCGCGAGATCGCGTCGTCCGGATGGATGTCGAGGTGCGGCGTCTTCTCCTCGGCGACGAAGCTCGGCAGGTTCGCGAACGACGAATTGAGGAAGTTGCGCGCGCGGCGGCGAGATGAACGCGAGCGGATACCGTCGCGCCAGCGCCGGGATTGCTCGCCACCGATTCGCGCGGCGGGACGAAGGTCGGCAGCGGATCGTGCCCGTCGCGCGCCAGCGCTGGCTGAGACAGAACTCGCACTTGCCGGACGGCGTCGGGAAATTGCCTTCCGCAAACGGCGCGTACGCGTCCGGCACCGCGAGCCGCTGGAAGCCCGTCGCCTTCAGCGTCTCCCAATCGAGGCCCGCCGCGCGCGGGTGGTTCGCGACGAACGCCTGCGCGCGCGAGGTCGTCGTCGCTGTCGCTGAAAGCAGGGCTCGGTGAAGCCCATCGCGCGCCGCGAGCAGCCGAAACACCTCGGTGTTCGGCTTCGCTTCGCCGAGCGGCGCGATCGCCGGGTTGTTCGCGAGCGCGTACAGATGGCCGTACGAGCTGTGGATGTCGAGCTGCTCGAGCTGCGTGGTCGCCGGCAGCAGGATGTCGGCGTAGTCGGCGGTGTCGGTCTGGAAGATCTCGTGCACGACGCAGAAGAGGTCGTCGCGCGCGAAACCGGCCGCGCACCTTCGACGACTCGGGCGCGACGGCGACCGGGTTCGAGTTGTAGACGTAGATCGCGCGGATCGGCGGGTCGCTCGCGTCGAGCAGCGCATCGCCGATCGCGCTCATGTTGATCGTGCGCGGCGTGCCGCGGATCAGGTCGGGCCGCTCGAGCGCGCGCGAAGTCGACCGGGATAGGTGCCCGACGTCGACAGCAGCGCGCCGCCCGCGGGATCGCGCCACGACGCCGATCAGCGCCGGCAGGCAGGCGATCGCGCGCACCGCGTTGCCGCCGCCCGCGTGGCGCTGCATCCCGTAGTTGACGCGGATCGCCGCCGGCTTCGTCGTCCCGTAGGCGCGCGCGAGCTCGCGTCACCGTCTCGCCGGCGATGCCGCAGATGTCGGCGACGCGCTCGCGGCGGATACTCGGCGGCGCGCGCCGCGCAGCGCGTCGAAGCCGAGCGTGTAGCGGGCGATGTAATCGTGATCGAGCGAGATCCTCGGCGATCAGCACGTGCATCAGGCCGAGCGCGAGCGCGGCGTCGGTGCCGGGAATGAGCGCGATGTGCTGGTGGCACTTCTCCGCGGTCTGGCTGCGATACGGATCGATCGCGATCAGCTTCGCGCCGCGGCGCTTCGCTTCCTGCGCGCGCGTCCAGAAATGGAGATTCGAGACGATCGGATTGCTGCCCCAGATGAGGATCAGGCGGCTCTCGTCGAAGCGCTCGACATCGGTGCCCATCGACGCGCCGATCGTCGCGGCCCAGCCGGCCTTGCCGGCGGTCGCGCAGATCGTCCGATCGAGCTGCGACGCGCCGAGCCGAGTTGAAGAAGCGGCGGTCCATCGACCCGTACTGCAGGAGTCCCATCGTGCCCGCGTAGCTGAATAGGGAACGATCGCCTGCGGGCCGTCGGCCGAGCTCGGCGATCTCGCCGAAGCGCGCGGCGATCGTGTCGAGCGCCTCGTCCCAGCCGATGCGCTCGAAGCGGCCTGCGCCCTTCGCGGCCCGACGCGCCGCATCGGATGCAGCACGCGCTCGGTCGGAGTACGTCCGCTCGAGATACCGCGCCACCTTCGTGCACAGCGTGCCGCCGGTCGGCGGGTGGTCGGGCGCGCCGCGAACGTCGATGGCGCGGCCGTCCTCGACCGTCACGAGCATCGCGCACGTGTCGGGGCAATCGTGCGGGCAGGCGCCGCGAACGACGCGTCGGGTGGGTTGGGGTCGAGGGGCATCGGCGGTTCCGTTGGCAACCGCCATTATGAACGGGCGGCGTGCGACCCGAAATGCTGCGGCCTCGCCGAGGCGCCGGAGCGGGCGCTCCGGTATTCTTCGGCCATGAGCGAGCCGACCTTCCCGAGCTATCCCGCGTCGCCTTTCCGGATGGCGCCACCGGTGCCGGCGCTCGGCCTCGGCACCTGGAAGATGGGCGAGCGGCGCGAACAGCGCGACGACGAAGCGGCCGCGCTTTCGCTGGGCTTCGACCTCGGGATGACGCTCGTCGACACCGCCGAGATGTATGGCGACGGCGGCGCGGAGGAGGTCGTCGCGAACGCGATTGCAGCGCGGCGCGATCGCGTTGTTTGTAGTGAGCAAGGTGTATCCGCACAACGCCGGCCGAAAAAGCGCAGTCAGTGCCTGCGAGCGCAGCCTGCGGCGCTTGCGCACCGATCACCTCGATCTGTATCTGCTGCACTGGCGCGGGCGCATCCCGCTCGGCGAAACCGGTCGAGGCGTTCGAGCGCCTGCGCGCGGCGGGAAAGATCGCCGCGCTGGGGCGTTTCCAATTTCGACATGCGCCGACATGCGCGAGCTCTGTCCGCGCTTCCCGACGGCCGGCACTGCGCGACGAACCGGGTCCTGTATCACCTTGCCGAGCGCGGCATCGAATGGGAGCTGCTGCCGTGGCTTCGCGAGCGGCGCATCCCGGTGATGGCCTATTCGCCGCTCGGACAGGGGGCGCTGCTGCGCAAGCCGAAGCTCGCGGCGATCGCCCGGCGGTTGGGGACGACGCCCGCGCAACTCGCGCTGCGCTGGCTGCGCGCGTCGCCGGACGTCATCGCCATTCCCGAATCGACCGATCCCGGCCACATCCGCGCCAATCGTGCGGCCGCCGGGCGTTGCCGCTCGACCGCTGCGACGCTGCGGGAAATCGACGCTCGCTTTTCCGCCGCCGGACGGGCCGACGCCTCTCGGTATGCTTTGACGCGGCAGGGCGAGCCGCGTCGCCGTCGCATCCGTCGCTCGGTCCGTGTCGCAGCGCAGCGGACCGATCCCCTTCTGCGTCTCCACGCGTCGCATCCTCGCGTTCGACGGCCGGATTCAGGCTGGCACGGTTGCTGCTTTGGTACGTGCAACCAACCAGAACTGCCTGATCGAACACGAACCGAGGAGAGCGCCGTGAGCTACACGTTCTACGACTATCTTGACCTTCCGCCGGGCGCGAGCCCGGCGCAGATCGAAGCGAGCTACGTCGCGCTGCTCGAGCGGCTTCGGCTACGGAATGACCGAGGCGGGCCAGGACATGAGCGGGCTCATCCGCATGATCCACTCGGCGTACGAAGTGCTGTCGAATGGCGAAACGCGTCAGCGCTACGACGCGGAGCTCAGTGCAGGAAGCGGCGATGGCCGATGCCGAGCTCAAGGCATCGCTCGACCAGCAGGCGAGCGGAGCTCAACGCCGGCGTGCAGAATCCGCCCGCCGCGCTGCGCAACGCGCTCGCAGCGGTGCGCTGCCTGAGTCCGCGGACCGGCGCACGTCTTCGCGGCTGCCCAGACTTTAACTGCATACAGCGATGCGGTCGGCGGTCGCTCTTTATCCCAACTGCGCCTGCGCGGCGTGACCCGCGTGCGGACATGCTGCGCGCGCCAAGCCGCGCAGCTTTTCGGCTCCGGAATCGCGCAGCGCGAGACGCGCTCCCGATCGAGCTCACGCGTCATCGACGCCAGCATCGTCCGTCATCGCCGCCGCGCGCTCCGCTCGCCCGCGTCACGGCCGCTGCGGGTGATCCCGCGCGGCGTGGTTCCGTACGTCAAGCACTGAGTCGGACGACGGCGCGGGCCAGCGTGCGACTGCTTCATCGCGCGATCGTCGCAGCTCGCGCTCGCGTGCGGCGACGATATCCCTGCCAGAACCGTCCTCGCATCCGCTCACGATCGCTGCGTTCGTCGCCTAACTTAAGATAGGTGACACGCACTCGCGGCCGGTTCCTAGAGTCGCTCGTCTCGATGCGGATGCGCGCTGCTCCGACGATGTGACCGCGCCATGCGAGCACGTCGTCCGGCTTCTCCTCCGGAGATCGATCGACCAGCTGCAAGCATTTTCTGATGCTCCATGGCGTCAATCACAACATGTTCGGCAAGAGGGATCCAGAAGCAATACGGGACGATCACGCTTGCCCAGATCGACGCGCAGATCGCCGAAGTGGCGAAAGAGCTGGGCGTCAAGGTCGTGAGCTACCAGACCAACAGCGAAGGCGACATGTGCGACGCGCGGATCCATCAGGGTTCGTCGACAAGGTCGCCGGCGTGCTTCCTCAACGCGGGCGCGTGGACGCATTACAGCTACGCGATCCGCGACGCGCTGGCGATCCTCACGGTCCCGATCGTCGAGATCCACATGTCGAACGTCCATGCGCGCGAGGAGTTTCGCCGTCATTCCGTGTTCGGCGAAATCGTGATGGGCCAGATCTGCGGATTCGGCGTCGACAGCTACCTGCTCGGCTTGCGCGCCGCCGTTTCCGGCTGCGGCGAAGGCGAAGTAGAGATGCGACCGTGATGTTCCCGACGCTAGCGAACGACTCTGATCCGCAATGCCGCCTTCGCGCAGCGGCGATCGCGCGCCCTGACGATGCAAGTCGCCTCCGCTCGACCCCGCCCAATGGGACCGGATGACGGTCCAGGACGTCACCGATCTTCACCGGATCGTCGTGGTGCGGCGGAGGTGCGGCGGGTCTCGAGCTGGCGACGAGCCTCGGCGACAAGTTCGGCGCGCAGCGCCGGGCGGCGCGGAAAGGCGCACATCACGCTGATCGAGAAGGCCCGTACCCATTTCTGGAAGCCGCACCTTCACGAGATCGCGGCCGGAAGCATGGACATCGGGCGCCTACGAGACCAACTACCTGTCACAGGCGCATCGGCATCACATTTCCGCTACCGGATCGGTGAGATGGTCGAGGCTCGACCGCGAGCGGCGCGAAGTGCTGGTCGCGCCGTACGTCGACGAAGACGGCGCGCAGGTGACGCCGCCGCGCAAATTCAGCTATGACACGCTGATCATCGCAGTGGGCAGCCTCACCAACGACTTCGGTACGCCCGGCGTTGCCGAGTACGCGATCTCGCTGGAAACCTCGAGCAGGCGCAGCGCTTCCACCGCAAGCTCGTGAATTCGTTCCTGCGTGCGCACGCGCAGGCCGAGCCGATACGCGGCGAGCAGCTCGACGTCGCCATCATCGGCGCGCGGCGCGACCGGAGTCGAGCTCGCCGCGCAGCTGCCCACAACACGACGCGGTCGCTCGTCTCCTGTACGGTTCCGATCGCATCGACCCCGACGAGGACATCAAGCTGATCCTGATCGAGGCGGCCGATCGTATCCTTCCCGCGCTTCCGCCGCGTCTTTCGGAAGGCGCGACGATGCTGCTCGCGAAGCTCGGCATCAGCATCCGCACGTCGGCGAAGGTTTCCGAGGTGCTGCCGCAAGGCGTCGAAGCTCGCGAGCGGCGAGGTCATTCCCGCCGAGCACGTCGTTTGGGCTGCCGGCGTGAAGGCGCCGCCGTTTCTGCAAGGACCTCGCCGGGCTCGAGACCAACCGCATCAATCAGCTCGTCGTCCTGCCGACGCTGCAGACGACGCACGATCCGAACATCTTCGCGAATCGGGGACTGCTCGCGCCTGTCCGTGGGCGGGCAAACCAGGGGCGACCGTGCCGCCGCGGGCGCAGTCGGCCCACCAGCTTAAGCGTCGCACGTCGTCAGCCAGATAAAGAACCGCTTCGCCGGCAAGCCCCTCGGCGAGTACCGCTATCCGCGACTTCGGCTCCGCTCGTGTCGCTCGGCGACTACTCGACGGTCGGCAACCTGATGGGTGGCGGACGCAACCTTTGGCTCGAGGGACATTTTGCACAGCTCATGCTATCTGTCGCTCTACAAGATGCACGAGCTCGCGCTGCACGGCTTTGTCAAGACGACGCTCGATACGGCTGCGCGCGTCATTTCGCGACCGACCGAGCCGCACGTCAAGCTTCGCACCTGATTCGCGCACTGCGGCGCGCCGTGGATGCGCCGGGTCCTTCGCGGCGAAACTCCGGCGGTCCCGGCCTAACTCGTCGGGTGACGGCCCCCTTGCGAGGCTCCGTAACGTCCGTTCGGAGCATCACGCCGGACGAGCAGTCGTGCGCGCTTGATCGCGCGACGGCACAAAAATCGTGCAAACTGGCGAGAACCTCGATTTTGGACAAGGGCGAGTCGTAAATCCACGCGCCGAGCTGGCGCAACCAGGAGACCCCTATGATTCCTCCCGCGCGTAAGTGTGGACGTCGTTCGCGAACGGATCGGCCATACGCCGACACGAAAGCAACGCGCCGAGCAACGCTACGCGATCTATCAGCGATCTGATCGGGTTTCTTCCGCCGCGATCGAGGCGCGCATCAACGTCACGGGCGCGCTCGATCCAGAGCTGCTCGACCTGCAGGAGCGGATGCGCGCGCGCGCGATGTATCCGAAGTGCTTCGACGTCGAAGACGCGCACAGCTGATGCTCTTCGGGATGCTGCTGATGGACATGAACGATGCGGCGCCGCTGCATGGGATCGCGGCGCGGCGCGCCGGCGCGACGTGGGAAGAGATGCAGGCGGTCGTGAGCCTCGCGTTCCTGTTCCGCGGGCTTGTCGGCGGCCAACCGCGGCGCGGAGCTCCTCGCCAATATCGCGAAGCGCGAAGCGGAGAACGAAGCCGCCGGCAAGTCCTCCGGCCGAGGCGCCTGACAAACCCGAGGAGACAGCATCATGGCAGACAAGCAGATTCTCAATTTCATCAACGGCGAGTTCGTCGCCGCGAAGTCGGGCAAGACCTTCGAGAACCGCTCGCCGGTGGACAACCGCCTGGTGGGCATGGTGTCGAGGCGGGCAAGGAAGGAGGTCGACGCCGCGGTAAAGGCGGCGCTGGCGGCGCTCGAAGGCCCGTGGGGCGTCGATGGACATCGCGAAGCGCAGCGAGCTGCTGTACGCGGTCGCCGACGAGATCAACCGCCGCTTCGACGAATTCCTCGACGCCGGAAGTGGCCGACACCGGCAAGCCGCATTCGCTCGCGAAGCACATCGACATCCCGCGCGGCGCGGCGAACTTCAAGATCTTCGCCGACGTCGTGAAGAACGTTCCGACCGAATCGTTCCAGATGACGACGCCCGACGGCGGCGCGGCGTTCAACTACGCGATCCGCGTGCCGAAGGGCGTGATCGCCGTCGATCGCGCCGTGGAACCTGCCGCTGCTGCTGATGACGTGGAAGGTCGGCCCGGCGCTCGCGTGCGGCAACACCGTCGTCGTCAAGCCGTCCGAGGAAACGCCGTCGACCGCAACGCTGCTCGGCGAAGTGATGAACAAGGTCGGCGTGCCGAAGGGCGTCTACAACGTCGTCCACGGTTTCGGTCCCAATTCCGCCGGCGAATTCCTGACCCGTCATCCGGGCATCGCCGCGATCACGTTCACCGGCGAGACGCGAACCGGGACGGCGATCATGAAGGCCGCGGCCGAAGCGCACGCGCGCCGTGTCGATGGAGCTCGGGCGGCAAGAACGCGGGCACTCGTATTCGCCGATGCGGATTTCCGACGCGGCAGTCGACGGCATCGCTCGTGCGAGCTTCGCCAACACCGGGCAGATCTGCCTCGGCACCGAGCGCGTGCTACGTCGAGCGGCAAGATCTTCGACAAGTTCGTGACCGGCGCTCGCGAAGAAGGCCGAAGCATGAAGATCGGCGCGCCCGGAGGACCGGAGGCACGCTGCTCGGTCCGCTGATCAGCCACGAGCATCGCAACAAGGTGCTCTCGTACTTCAAGAAGGCGCGTCGACGAGGGCGCCAAGGTCGTGACCGGCGGCAAGATTCCCGAGCATGGGCAAGGAGCTCGAGGCGGGCGCGTGGATCACGCCGACGATCTGGACCGGCCTGCCCGAGACGCGCGACCGTCGTGCAGGAGGAGATCTTCGGCCCGTGCTGCCATGTGCACGCCGTTCGACACCGAAGCGGAAGCGGTGACGCATGGCGAACGACACGCAAGTACGGGCTGGCGACGCACGGTATGGACCACCAACCTCGCGCGCGCGCACCGCGATCGCTGCGAAGATCGACGTGGGCATCTGCTGGATCAACAGCTGGTTCCTGCGCGATCTGCGCACCGCGTTCGGCGGATCGAAGGATTCGGGCATCGGCCGCGAGGGCGGCGTCCACTCGCTCGAGTTCTACACCGAGCTTCGCAACGTCTGCGTGAAGCTCGATGCCGAGAAGGACGCGCCGGTCGAGCGGCGTGAAGCCAATTCCGGCGGCGGGATGGGACCGCGAGCCCGGGAAGGAAACCGCGGGAGCGCAAAATGACGACGGCGGCGTCGTCGCTGCGGCGCTGGTCGCGCACGTTCCGACGCTCGGGCAGAGCGGAGAACACGCCCGATTACCAGCAGACGCTCGTGCAGGCCGAGCGCACGATGGGCGCGGCGCTGCGCGAGGCGCTGCAAGCCCGACCTGTGGGTGATCGTCTCGACGCACTGGGTGTCGACGTTCGACTGGTTCGCGACCTGCCAGCCGAAGCACGAGGGGCTGTGCGTCGCGCAGGAGGCGCCGAACCTGATTCCGGGCTTGCCGTACAGCTATCGCGGCGATCCCGAGTTCGGCGCCGCGCTCGTCGACGCCTGGAAGCGAAGCGGGCGTCGCCGCCGTGCGCAACGAGGCGCCGAACTACCGTTGGGACTACGGCACTTACGTCCCGCTGCAAGTATCTCGATCCGCCGGCGAGGTCGCCGGTCGTCGGCATGCCGGTCGTGCTGATGGCCGACCACGGCGAATGCCTGCGCGCCGGCGCCGCGGTGCATGCGACGGCGAAGCGGCTCGGCCGGCGCGTCGTGTTCCTCGCGAGCAGCCGCGCTGTCGTCATCTGCTCGTGCGCGGCCGGCACAACTGGCCGACGCCCGAGCGCGTCGAAGCCGACAAGCGTTCGTCGAGCAGCTGAAGCGCGGCGCGATCGACGAGGCGATCGCGGGATTCACCGAGTACAGCAAGCAAGGTCGTCGCCGAGATGGGCGGCCGCGCGCTCGGCGACGATGCTCGGCGTCGCGCGCGGCGATGTCGCGCGAAGGCAAGCCGATCGGCCGCGACGGCAGTACGGCGACTACGCGCAGTCGTCCGGCAGCAACAACGCGGTTCTGCTGATGGCGGATCAAGGCAACGCTGGCGAACGATCGAGCAGCACGCACCGTCAGGTCAGCGAGCCCGTCGGCCGACGACGACCGACAAGGATCTCGCGACTGCCTCGAGGAAACCGAATGACCGTCGACACGCAAGGCGATCCAGACAGCGCGGCAGCGCGCTTGCGCAGGCGCCGACGAAACGCAGGCAATCGCAATCGCGCCGATCCGCGACGAGCTCGCCGGCGGCGGCGTCGAGGCCGCTATGCCGTACAGCAGGCGAACACCGACCACTGCCTGAAGCAGGGACGGCGGCTCGTCGGGCGCAAGATCGGCCTCACGTCGAAGTCGGTGCAGAAGCAGCTCGGCGTCGACTCGCCCGACTTCGGCATGCTGTTCGCCGACATGGCGCTCTACGACGGCGAGGAAGTCGCGCTGAGGCAGCGTGCTGCAGCCGAAGGTCGAGGCGGAGATCGCGTTCGTGCTCGAGCGCGACCTCACGCAGCCGAACAGCGACGCTCGCCGGACGCTCGATCTCGGCGGTCGCCTACGCGCTGCCGGCCGTCGAGATCGTCGGCAGCCGCATCGCGAACTGGAACATCAAGCTGCTCGACACGATCGCCGACAACGCCTCGTCCGGGCTTTTACGTGCTCGGCACGCGAGCCGCGCAAGCTCGATGCGCTCGACCTGCGCCTGTGCGGAATGGCGATGGAGCGGCGCGGCGAGCCGGTGTCGTTCGGCGCCGGCGCGGCGTGCCTCGGCAATCCGCTCAACGCCGCGCTGTGGCTCGCGCGAACGATGGTCGACGTCGGCAGCCCGCTGCAAGGCCGGCGACATCATCATGAGCGGCGCGCTGGGACCGATGGTCGGCCGTCGCGCCCGGCGACGTGCTCGACACGCGGATCAACGGGCTCGGCACGGTGCGCGCGGCGTTCGCCGCCTAGGACATCGGAGAGACGTCATGCCGGACATCAAAGCGTCTCGCCCAGCGCGTCGACGACGCGGCGCATTTCGCGAAGGAGATTCCGCAGCTCGCCGAGCCGATCACGCTCGCCGACGCCTACGCGATCCAGAAGGAGAGCCTCGGCCGCCGCTACGCGCGCGGCGAGCAGCCAGGTCGGGATCAAGATGGGTTTCACCAGCCGCGACAAGATGGTGCAGATGGGCGTCCACGACATGATCTGGGGCCGGCTCACCGACCGCATGATCGTCGAGGATGGCGGCTCGACGTCGTTCAAGACCTACGTGCATCCGCGGATCGAGCCGGAGATCGCGTTCCTGCTCGAAGCGCGAGCTCGTCGGCACGGTGACGCCGCTGCAGGCGCTGTCGGCGGTCGAAGCGGTCGCGCCGGCGGTCGAGCTGATCGATTCGCGCTACCAGGCGTTCAAGTTCTCGCTGACCGACGTGGTTGCCGACAACTCGTCGTCGTCGGGGTTCGTCGTCGGGCCGTGGCACGCGCCCGATGTCGACTTCTCCAACCTGGGCATCGTCGTGTCGTTCAACGGCTCGCCGGTCCTCGTCGGATCGACGGCGGCGATTCTCGGGCATCCGCTGCGCTCGCTCGTCGCCGCGGCGCGCTTCGCCGCCGAAGCGGACGAGCCGCTGCAAGCCGGGCTGGCTCGTGATGGCCGGCGGTGCGAGCCACGCCGAGGCGCTCAAGCCCGGGACTCTACGTCGAATGCGAAGTGCAGAACCTCGGCCGCTGCTCGTTCAGCGTTGTGGAGTGAAGCGCCATGCCTATCGCAATCATTCACCTGATGGAGGGGCGCGACGACGCCAAGAAGGCGCGCGCCATCGCCGCCGTCACGCAAGCGCTCGTCGAGACCGCTCGACGCGAAGCCCGAGACGCGTGCGCGTGATCCTGCAGGAGGTGCCGAAGACGCAACTGGGGCATCGCCGGCACGCCGGCGTCGACGAAAGTAGGGCGGTCCTGCGAGCGTCGCAGACCGTGAGGACCGGATCGACATCACTCGCTGCGCAGGTCACGGTCGGGAGATCGGCCGAGTCGGAGTCGTTGAAAGGGGAATGCGATGGCGAAGAGTCGTCGACGGCTATTTCAGCTTGCTGCGGCTCGCTGATCGTGCTGTGTCTCGCTGCGATGTGCGTGCTCGTGTTCGCGAACGTCGGTCCTGCGCTACGCGTTCAACACCGGCATCACCGTTTCCGGAGGAGCTGTCGCGCTGGCTGTTCGTCTGGACTGACGTTCCTCGGCGCGATCGTCGCGATGCAGCGAGCACGGCCACCTCGGGATGGACTCGCTGGTCGCGCGGCTGCCGATCGATCGGCAAGAAGATCTGCCATGTCGTCAGCCAGCGCTGCTGATGCTCTACGAGCACGTGGCTGTTCCTGCAGCGGAAGCTGGACGCAGACGATGATCAACCGCGGACGTCACGCGCCGCGTCGGGACTGTCCGACGGCGCATGGTGTACGGCGTCGGCGTGGTGTTCGGCGTCTCGGTCGATCCCGATCATGCTGTACGACCTCTACCGCGCTTGCTGTCGGGAAAGATCGACGAGGACGAGCTCGTGATGATCAAGGAGTCGGAGGAGCCGGAAGCCTCGAGAGCTGAGCACGAGCTGCACGAGCAGGCGCGCCGGGCACGGCACCGCGACCGACGCAGAAGAAGCACAGATGGGAGACCGCCATGACCATCGCCGTATTCCTCGTTCTCCGCTGCTCGGCTGCATGGCGATCGGCATGCCGGTCGCGTACGCGCTGCTCGCTCTGCGGCGTCGCGCTGATGGTATCACCTCGACATGCTTCGACGCGCAGATCATCGCGCAGAACCTGATCAACGGCGCCGACAGCTTCCCGCTGATGGCGGTGCCGTTCTTCATGCTGGCCGGCGAGATCATGAACACCGGCGGCCTGTCGAAGCGCATCGTCGACGTCGCGCTGGCGCCTGGTCGGACACGTCAAGGGCGGCCTGGGCTACGTGGCGCGTCATGGCTGCGTGCATCCTGCTCGCGCGCTGTCCGGCTCGGCGGTGGCCGACGCGGCGGCGCTCTCCGCGCTGCTGGTGCCGATGATGGTGCAGGCCGGCCACAGCAAGGCGACCGTCGGCGGGCCTGATCGCCGCCGGCGGCATCATCGGGCCGATCATTCCGCCGAGCATCGGCTTCATCGTGTTCGGCGTCGCGGCGAACCTGTCGATCTCGAAGCTGTTTCTGCGCGGGCATCGTTCCCGGGACTCATGATCGGCGTCGGCCTCGCTGTCGGCCTGGTGGTGGGTGTCGCGCAAGCGAGAACATCATGCCGCCGCCGAAGAAGTCGGCGCAGGAGCTCGATGCGCACGCTCGTCGACGGCATCTGGGCGCTGATGCTGCCGGGCATCATCATCTTCGGCCTCAAGTTCGGCATCTTCACGCCGACCGAGGCGGCGGTGGTGTGCGCCGTGTATGCGCTCTTCGTGGCGATGTTCATCTACCGCGAGCTCAAGTGGTCAGCCAGCTCTACGCGGTGTTCGTCACCGCCGCGAAGACGACCGCCGTGGTGATGTTCCTGGTCGCCGCCGCGCTGGTGTCCTGCGTGGCTCGATCACCGTCGCCGACCTGCCGAGCCAGGTCATCGGCCTGCTCGAGCCGTTCATGGGCAACCAGCTCATGCTGATGATCGCGATGATGGTGCTGGTGGTGATCGTGGGCACGGCGCATGGACGGCAATAATACGTAATGA
>ERZ1370068.9861-contig-8608_pt1 | contig 37011 bp, 51 predicted proteins | sample MGYA00561227_ERZ1370068 | MGnify/ENA primary metagenome ERZ1370068 (study PRJEB38410, sample SAMEA6850437) | metagenome | study: Metagenomic assessment of the ecological functions of the soil: analysis of the soil microbiota associated with the...
GGTTACGCATTGCCATAACGCTGCCGTGAGTTCGACGGCGCTGCGCCTGAGCACCGCGTGCAATCACGCGCCTGCTGCAGGCGGTCTTCCCAGGTGGCCGCGCCGCCGCGCGCGATCTCCGCTTCGATGGCGGCGAATGCTGTCGACACGAGGTGCCCCTGCGGCGTGCGCACCAGCATGTGCAGGCGCGCCAGCATGGAGTCGGAGATCTGCACCTGGGACTCGACGTGAGTGCCGCCGAAACGCTCGCGCACGATGCGCTCGATGCGCTCGCGCACCTCGGTGTTGTAGCGGTCGCGCGGCACGTACACGAGGCAGGAATAGAAACGCTCGTAAGCTGTCGCGGCGCACGAACAGCGCGCACGCGGCGGCGCTCGTAGAGATTGACGATGCCGCGCACGATCGGCGAATGAGCTCGGCGCGCGGAGTCTGGAACAGCTCGTCGCGCGGAAAGGTCTCGATGACGTTGACCACCGACTTGGCGTCGTGGCTCTGCGCCGGCAGGCCGAAGTGCGCGATCACCGCGTCGAGCTTGCGCCGCAGCAGAGCGGAATCTCCGCGGGCGGCTTGTGATAGGCGCTCGAAGTCCACAGGCCGAGGAAGCGATGCTCGCCGCTGACGCTTGCCGGCGGCGTCGAAGGTCTTGACGCCGACGTAGTCGAGATAGCTTCCGCGATGCACGGTCGAAGGAGTGTTCGCCTTGGTGAGCACCAGCAGGTCCGGCGCGCGCGCCTGGCTGACGCAGATGCCCGGTGAGCACGATGGGCGGCGGGCGGCTTGCTGGCGAGGCCCGCGCAGGATTCCGAGGCCGCTGTCGCGCGTCGCGCACCAGCGCGTCGCGCGAGCGGCCGCGCTTGAGGCGGTAGTAGCGATAGCCGAGGAACACGAAGTGCCCGTCGTGCATCCAGCGCGAGCAGCGCGCGCGCCTCGCTGGCGTGCGACTTCGGCACCGGCAGCGCGCGCGCGATCGAGTTCGTTGGCCACGGCGCGACGCGTTCGAGCATCGCGCGGAAAATCGTCGACCGCCTGGCGCACGTCTTCGAGCGCGGCGCGGACGCGGCGCTGCGAGCTCGCGCGCCTGCGTCGGCGTCGCGTGGCCGGTCGATCTCGATCATCTGCCAGGACTCGAGCGTGCGCCGCGGCCGGTCGACGCCGACCGCCTTGAGCGTCGCCGCGCGCATCGCGCTGCACCGCCAGCACCGGATGCACGATGAGGTGCACGGCGATGTTCATCTGGCTGAACACGATGCCGATCGAATCGACCAGGAACGGCATGTCTGGGCGCGACCACGCGCACGCAGCGCGCGATGCGACGGCGGTGGGCGGCCGTTCGAGCGGCGGCGCGATGTCCGACCAGCACGCGGCTTGCCGTGCGGCGGCGGCCGAATTCCAGATGACGCAAGCGCCGCGGTCGCCAGGTCCGCGGGGCTGATGTGCGCGCAGATCTTCTTCGGCGACGCCGCGGAAGAATGCGCGCAGGAATTCCGGTCAGCGCGCGCGCTGCGCGCGGCACGCTCTTCAGCGCGTGCGCGACTATCTTCTCGATGAGCGCGAGACGGGCGGCGGGGATCTTGCCGAGCATGCGAGTACTCTCCGGAAGGGTGAGAGCGCGTCAGAGCGAGGCGCGCGATTATACATGCGGCACGCGTGCGCTCAGCCGTGCGCGTGCGCGGGTCCGAGTTCGACGGCGCGGCCTAGCAAAACGCGCAGCAACCCGGTCGAGCGTGGCGCGATCGCGCTCGACAGCGGCGCCACCAGGCTGGCGTTCGTATTCGAGCGCCATGGGCACGACCTGCGCATAGACGCGCGCGCCGGCCGTGCGTCAGCGCGAGGTGCGTGCGGCGCCGGTCGGCCGGCGCCGGTGGTGCGCTGCAGCCGGCCGGCGGACAGCAGCGTGGCCACCGCGCGGCTCACCGCCACCTTGTCCATGGCGGTACGCGCGGTGACTTCCGCGGCCGAAAGCCCGGGATTTGCGGCCAGCACCGCCATGACGCGCCATTCCGGGATCGACAGCCCGAAGTTGGCGAAATAGGCCGCCGCAATCGCGGAACTCACGGTGTTGGACAGCACCGACAGCCGGTAGGGCAGAAATCCTTCGAGGTGGAGCTTCGCGTCGCGTCATGGCTGCTTGCGCCTTCGCATTCCGGCGGAATGGTTACAATTGAAACTAAATCAATTTCGCTCCGGAGGCCAGTGATGGCTGCCCTTCCATGTGGCCAATCCCATGGGCACCGACGGGTTCGAGTTCGTCGAATACACCGCGCCCGATCCGCAGCTGCTGCGCAGCCTGTTCGAGCGGCTGGGTTTCCCGGTGGTCGCCCGTCATCGCAGCAAGAACGTCACGCTGCATTCGCAGGGCGACATCAATTTCGTCATCAACGCCGAGCCGGAATCCTTCGGCCAGCGCTTCGCGCAGGCGCACGGGCCTTCGGTGTGCGCCATGGCGTTTCGCGTGCAGCGATGCCGCCGCGCGCCTTCGAGCGCGCCGTGTCGCTCGGCGCCGAGCCGCATCGCGGCAGCGTCGGGCCGATGGAGCTCAACATCCCGGCCATCGTCGGCATCGGCGGGTCGCTCATCTACTTCGTCGATCGCTACGGCGATCGCTCGATCTACGACGTCGACTTCACGCCGGTGACGCCGCGAGCCGCTGGAGCGCGCCGGGCTCTCGCAGCATCGACCACCTCACGCACAACGTGCATCGCGGCCACATGGACAAGTGGACCGGCTTCTACGAGACGCTGTTCAATTTCCGCGAGATCCGCTACTTCGACATCGAAGGCAAGAAGACCGGGCTGTTCTCGCGCGCGCCTGACCAGTCCCTGCGGCAAGATCCGCATTCCGATCAACGAGTCGCAGGACGACAAGTCGCAGATCGAGGAATACCTGCGCGAGTATCGCGGCGAGGGCATCCAGCACATCGCGCTCGTCCACCGACGACATCTATCGCACCGTCGACGTGCTGCGCGGCCGCGGCGTCGCGTTCCAGGACACGCCGGAGACCTACTACGAAGGCGTCGATGCGCGCGTGTCACGGGTCACGGTGAAGACATCGAAGAGCTGCAGCGGCGCCGCATCCTCATCGACGGCAGCGGCGCCAACGACGAAGGCATGCTGCTGCAGATCTTCACGGCGAACGTCATCGGGCCGATCTTCTTCGAAATCATCCAGCGCAAGGGCAACCAGGGTTTCGGCGAGGGCAATTTCAAGGCATTGTTCGAGTCCATCGAACTCGACCAGATTCGCCGGGGTGTCATTTGAGCCTCGAGCTCTACAGCTTACTGGCGCAGCTCCGCGTCGTATCGCGTGCGCATCGCGCTCAATCTCAAGGCGTTGCCCTACGTCATGCACGCGCGTGAACCTCGATGCACGAGGGCGGCGATCAGTGGTCGGTCCGCGTATCGCGCAGTCAATCCGCAGAGCCGCGTGCCGACGCTGGTGCACGACGGCCAGCGCTTCACGCAGTCGCTGGCCATCATCGAATATCTCGATGAGACCTTTCCGGACCACCGGCTGATTCCGCGCGATCCGGTCGATCGCGCGCGCGTGCGCGCATGCTGTCGCAGATCATCGCCTGCGACATCCAGCCGCTGCAGAACACCAGCACCACGCGTGTATCTCAAGGAACAAGCTGCAGGCTCGACGAAGCGGCGATCACCGCCGTGGCTGCGCGAATGGATCATGCGCGGGCTCGATGCCTACAACGCGCACCTGGAACGCGATCACCTGTCGCGGCAAGTTCTCGCACGGCGACACGCCGACCATGGCGGATTGCTGCCTCGTGCCGCAGTTGTTCGCCGCGCTCGCGCTTCGGCGTCGAGGTCACGCGGTATCCGCGCCTGGCGCTGATCGCGGAGAACTGCGCAGCACATGTCGGCATTCCAGCACGCGCATCCGTCCAAGCAGCCCGATGCCGCCTGACAAGGCCGGCAAAAAGGTCTTTGCCGACGCCGAAGTCCGCGCTCGCCGGGCTGACGCGCGACGGCATGACGGTGATGTCCGGCGGCTTCGGCCTGTGCGGCATTCCGGAGAACCTCATCGTCGCGCTGCGCGATTCGGGCGCGCGCGATCTCACCGTCATCTCCAACAACGCGGGCGTCGATGGATTCGGCCTTGGCCTGCTGCTCGAGACGCGGCAGATCCGCAAGATGGTGTCGTCGTATGTCGGCGAGAACCGGGAGTTCGAACGCCAGTATCTCGCGAAGGAGCTCGAGCTCGAGTTCAACCCGCAGGGCACGCTGGCCGAGCGCATCCGCGCGGGCGGCGCGGGCATCTACGGCTTCTACACGCGCACCGGCGCGGGCACCGTGGTCGCCGAGGGCAAGGAGCAGCGCGACGGTCAACGGCGAGCTGTTCGTGCTCGAGACCGGGCTCACCGCGGATCTGTCCATCGTGAAGGCGTGGAAGGGCGACACCGAAGGCAATCTCGTCTATCGCAAGACCGCGCGCAACTTCAATCCGATGATGGCGACCGCGGGCCGCGTCACGGTCGCCGAGGTCGAAGAGCTGGTCGAGCCGCGGCGCGCTCGATCCCGACCAGATCCACACGCCCGGGCATCTTCGTGCAGCGGATCATCCAGGGGACGAACTACGAGAAGCGCATCGAGCAGCGCACCGTGCGCAAGCAGGAGCTGCGCTGATGCCCTGGACCCGCGAAGACCTGGCGAAGCGCGCCGCGCGCGAGCTGCGCGACGGCTATCTACGTCAACCTCGGCATCGGCATCCCGACGCTGGTGGCTAACTACATCCCGGCCGGCATGGACGTGGTGCTGCAGTCGGAGAACGGCATGCTGGGCATGGGCCCGTTCCCGTACGAGGGCGAGGAGGATCCCGACCTCATCAACGCCGGCAAGCAGACCATCACCGAGCTCGCCGACCTCGTCGTATTTCTCCGTCGTCCGACAGCTTCGGCATGATCCGCGGCGGCCACATCGACCTGTCGCGTGCTGGGCGCGCTCGAAGTCGCCGAGAACGGCGACCTCGCCAACTGGATGGTGCCCGGCAAGATGGTCAAGGGCATGGGCGGCGCCATGGACCTGGTCGCCGGCGTGCGCCGCGTGGTGGTCGTGATGGAGCACAACTCGAAGGATGGCGCGCCGAAGTTCAAGCCGCGCTGCGAGCTGCCGCTCACCGGCGCGAACTGCGTCGACATGCTGATCACGGATCTGGCGGTGTTCGAGCGCCCGGATCGCAAGTCGAAGTTCAGACTGCATCGAGCTGGCGCCGGGGGTCACCGCCGAACAGGTGCGCGCGAAAACCGGCGCCGCGTTCGACGGCTAGCTGGCGCGGGAACCTTCTTCGTAGGTGCGCGCCACCGATCGTCATGCGCGCGTAGTTGGCGGTCACCCAGCCCTCGATCTGGCGGATCAGGTCCGACAGCGAACGCCCGAGTCGCGTGAGGCTGTACTCGACGCGCGGCGGCACTTCGCCGTAATCGCGGCGATGCACGATGCCGTGCCGCTCCAGCTCACGCAGCGTCTGCGTGAGCATCTTCTGCGAGATGCCGCCCGGCGCGACGCGCCAGCTCGCCCGAGCGCGTCGGGACCGTCGCGCAGGACGCACATCAGCAGCATCGACCACTTGCTGCCGATGAGCGCGAGGATTTCCTGCGACGGGCAGTCGGGATTGAACGGGTTCGCTTTGGCCATGGCTACGCAGGCACCAGAAGGTGCGTACTTACCAGATCAGGATGCGTGAGCTTACTCTCGTGCCATGTGGAAGAAACACTGAAGTCACGCGACGCCTGAAACTCGATGCGCCCATCGTGCAGGGACCGTTCGGCAGTGGCTTGTCGGCAGTCGACCTGGTGGTCGCGGTCAGCGAGGGCGGCGGGCTCGGTTCGTTCGGCGTGCATCACCTGGACGGCGCGGGAATTCGCGCGATCGACGGCGAAATCCGCGCGCGTACGCAGCGCACCTTCGCGCTGAACCTGTGGATCCCGCTGGGCGACAGCGACGATCCGCAGATGACCGACGCGCAGTGGACGGCCGCCGTGCGAACTGCTGCGGCCGTACTTCGATGAGCTGCGCGTGCCGATGCCGGCGCGGCCGGCGCGCTTCGGGCCTCACTACCAGGAGCAGATCGAAACGCTGCTCGAGTTGCGGCCGCCGGTGTTCAGCTTCGTGTTCGGCGTGCCGTCGCGCCGACGTGCTCGAGCGCTGCCGCAGCGCCGGGCATCGCGACGCTCGGCGCCGCAACCACGCCGGCCGAGGCCAAACTACTCGAGGATGCGGGCGTCGACATGATCGTCGCCTCCGGCTTCGAAGCCGGCGGACATCGCGTCGTCGTTCCTGCGCGAGCCGGAGGAGTGCCTGACGGGAACGATGGCGCTGATTCCGCAGGTGGTCGATGCCGTGAAGGTGCCGGTGATCGCCGCGGGCGGCATCGCCGATGGACGCGGGATCGCCGCGGCGCTGAAGTTGGGCGCGGCCGCGGCGCAGATCGGCACCGCATTCCTCGCCTGCGAGGAATCGAATGCCGCGCCGCTGCATCGCGCGAAGCTGTTCAGCGCGGATGCGCGCCGCACGACGCTGACGCGCGCGTTCACCGGGCGGCCTGGCGCGCAGCATTCACAACGGTTTCATCGATGCGCTGCGCGGCAAGGAGAAGCGATGCTCGCGCCGTATCCCGTGCAGGCCTGGCTCACGGCGCAGCTCAAGGCCGCGGCGCTGGCCGCGAATCGCGCCGATGTGATCTCGCTGTGGTCGGGGCAGGGCGCGCCGTTGCTGAAGCATCGGCGTGCAGTCGAGTTGCTGCGCTCGCTGGTCGCCGGGACCGACGAGGTCATGCGCACATGAGGTGCGGCCCCTTTGCTAGCAAATGGGGAGGTCCCATTACGCGCGCGCGGTGCGCGCGCGCCAGGTATTCCTTGCTCTGCATCTCGATGAGCCGGCTCGACGGTGCGCTGGAACTCGAATTTCAGCTTCTCGCCGCGATAGAGCTCGTGCAGGCGCGGCCGCGGCGGACACGATCACGTTGACGCCGCGATCGTAGAACTCGTCGATCACCGAGATGAAGCGCCGCGCGGCGTTGTCGGCTGGCGTCGTCGAACACGGGCACGTTGGCGATCATCACCGACTGGTACTCGCTGGCGATGGCCACGTAGTCCGCCGGGCTGCGCGGGCCTTCGCACAGCGCCGCGAAGTCGAACCAGATGACGTTTTCGCTTTCGCGCACCACCTTGATCTTCCGGTGGTTCACGGTGATCGTGCCGCCGGACTCGACGTCGTCGTCCGACAGGTCATCGAACAGCTCTTCGAGCTTCTCCGGAGTCGGACGCGTCTCCGCTGCGGTAGATAGATCGGCGCGGCAGTGAGCTGGCGCAGCCGGTAGTCCACGCCGCCATCGACGGCCACGACCTCGCAGTGCTTCTCGAGCAGCGCGATGGTGGGCAGGAAGCGGTCGCGCTGCAGCCCGCCCTTGTAGAGATCCTTCGGCTTCACGTTGGAGGTGAACACCAGCGCCACGCCGCGCTTGAGCAGCGCCTCGAACAGACTGCCGAGGATCATGGCGTCGGCGATGTCGGACACGAACAGTTCATCGAAGCAGATGACGTGGAATTTCTTGGCGATCTTGTCGGCCACGCCATCGAGCGGGGACTGCTTGCCCTTGAGGCGCCTGAGGTCGGCGTGCACTTCGTGCATGAAGCGGTAGAAGTGCGTGCGGCGCCTTGTGGACTGCGTGAGGCTCGCGTAGAAGAGGTCCATCAACCAGGTCTTGCCGCGCCCGACGCCGCCCCATAGATAGACGCCCTTCGGCGCGCCGTGCGTTGGCAGCTGCACGAGTCCGCGCAGCAGCCGCTGCCGAGCGGCGCGGCGGCAGCGCTCGGCGAGCTCGGCACGCAGTCGTTCGAGATGCGCGCACTGCGACGAGCTGCGCAGTGTCGGCGAGCAAAGCCGCGTTTGGCGATCTCGCGCGCGTACAGAGCGCCGAGCACGTCGTTGTGAGTCGTCACAGCAGCTGGTAGTTGGGACCGGAACCGCCTTCCGGCGTCACCCAGTCGATGATCTGGTACGGGTCCTTGATGTCGCAGGCCTTGCAGTGCACGCAGTTGGCCGCGTTGATCTGCAGCTTCTTGCCGCCGGCGTCGTCGTCGACCATCTCGTAGACGCTGCGCAGGGCAGAAGCGCGTGCACGGATTGCCGTATTCCGTGGCGCAGGTGGTGGCGCAGATGTTGCGTGTCGCGCACGTGCAGATGCGCCGGCTGGACTTCGTCGTGCGCGGTGACCGCGAAGAACACCGACGAGAGGCGATCGCGCGGCGGCAGGTCGCGGTTCACCCAGTGGCGGTTCGGCGATTCGTACTCGGCCAGCTTTTCGAGCGGGAACGTCGCCTGTGTTGCGCAGCGTCCAGGGAGTCTTGCCGCCGAGCATGCTTTCGATGCCGGCATTGAGCATGCCCAACTGCAGCCCGGCCTTGAACCCGGGCTTGATGTTGCGCACTTCCTGCAGCTCGGCGACCGCCTCGGTCTTGCGCCAGATCGCATCGAAGCCAATGCTGGTGTTGTTCTCGGCGAAATAGTCGGCCGCGGCGATGCCGCAGCGGATCGCCTGGTGGATGCCCTTGATCTTGGGGACGTTGAGCGTGCCTGCGGCAGTCGCCCATCGAGCACGGCGCCCGGCATCTCGAGCTTGGGCATGGACTGCCAGCCGCCCGCGGAGATCGATGCGCGCGCCGGCCGGAGAGAATCTCGCCGCCCTTCAGGAAGTCGTGCATCGCAGGGTGATGCTTGAACTGCTGGAAGGCTTCGAACGGGACAGAAGCGCGGATCGCGATAGTCGAGCCCGGCGACGAAGCCGACGTAGCGCGCGGTCGTCGTTGAGGTGATAGACGAAGCTGCCGCCGTAGGTCTTGCGGATCCAGCGGCCAGCCGACGCTGTGCTGCACGAGGCCCGGGCTTGCACGCGGCCCGGCGGCAGCTGCCACAGCTCTTTCATGCCGAGCGCGTAGACCTGCGGATCGCATGCTCTCGTCGAGCCGGTAACGGCTGGATGAGCACCTTGGCGAGGCTGCCCCGGCAGCCTTCGGCGATGACCGTGAGCCGCGCGCGCACCTCGGGGCCGGGTGTGAAGTTAGGGCCGCGGGAGCCGTCGTGTTGCACGCCCATGTCGCCGATCTGCACGCCGGCGACCGAGCCGTCGTCATCGAACAGCGGCAGCGCGGCGGCGAAACCCGCGAACACGTCGATGCCGAGCGCCTCGGCCTGCGTGCGCCAGCCACTGCACCAGCCCGCCGAGCGAGATGATGAAGTTGCCCTCGTTGCGCAGCGTACTGCGGAATCCACGGCACGCTGCGCGCGCTGTGCCGGCCCAGCCAGCGGAACTCATCGCGCGTGACCGGCACGCGGATCGGCAGCGGCGCGCTGCGCCACTCGGGCAGCAGCGCATCGAGCGGCCCGGGCTCGAGCACGGCGCCGGACAGTGATGTGCGCGCCGAGCGTCGATCCCTTCTCGAGGACGCAGACCGTGAGCTCCGGGTTGCAGTTGCTTGAGACGAATGGCGGTCGCGAGGCCGGCAGGGCCGGCGCCGACGACGGCCACGTCGTACTCCATCACATCGCGCTGTGCGGGGCCCGGGTTGCTCATCGGCTCATTTCGGCTGCATGCGGATCGCGCCGTCGAGGCGGATGGTTTCGCCGTTGAGATAGGTGACTTCGAAGATGGTCTGCACCATGCGCGGCGAATTCCTCGGGCCGGCCGAGGCGCGGCGGAAAGGGCACCTGCTTGCCGAGCGAGTCCTGCACCTCCTGCGGCATGGCGGCCAGCATCGGGCGTGCCGAAAATTCCCGGCGCGAGCGAGCACGCACGCGGATGCCGAACATCGCGAGCTCGCGCGCGATCGGCAGCGTCATGCCGGCCACGCCGGCCTTGGTGGCCGCGTAGGCGCGCCTGGCCGATCTGGCCTTCGAAGGCCGCGACCGAGGAGGTGTGGACGATCACGCCGCGCTTCGCCGTCGGCGCTGGGCGCGTTGTGCTGCATGATGGCGGCCGCGGCCTTGTCGCACAGGAAGGTGCCGATCGAGGTTGATGTGCACCACTCGCGTGAAGAAATCGCCGGCCATGGGGCCGTTCTTGCCGAGCACGCGCCCGGCGCCGATGACGCCGGCGCAATTCACCAGCAGATTGATGCCGCCCATGCCGGCGCGCGCGGACTCCATGGCGGCGTTGACCTCGGTCTCCGGAGGTGACGTCGCACTTGGCGAAGGCGGCGTTGCCGCCGAGCGACGGCGGCCGCGGCCTGGCCCGGGCCTTCCTGAACGTCTAACAAGGTGACGCGGCCGCCGGCCGCGACGATGTGCCGGGCGACAGCGAGGCCAAGACCCGAGGCGCCGCCGGTGACGACGGCGCGCGCGTCCGCGATTTTCATGGAGCTGATCCTGAGCGGTTTCGAGACGCGCGCACAGCATAACGAACCTGCGCGCCGACTTGTAACTCAGCTGGCACCTCGACCGCGATGGCGGTGGCTTCGCCGCCGCCGATACATAACGACGCGATTCCGCGGCCGCCACCGCGCGCGCGCAGTGCATGCACCAGCGTGGCAACGATGCGCGCGCCGGTCGGCGCCGATCGGATGGCCCAGCGCGCAGGCGCCGCCATTCGACGTTGGTGCGTGCGTGGTCGAAGCCCACGTCGCGCATGGCCGCCATGGTCACCGACGGCGAATGCCTCGTTCACCTCGTAGAGATGCACGTCCGCCGCCTTCCAGCCCAAGCTGCGTCGAGCAGCTTCTGGATGGCGCCGGCCGGGGCGGTGGTGAACCACTCCGGCTCGCTGCGCGAAGCTCGCGTAGCCGAGCGATGCGCGCCAGTGGTTTGATGCCGCGGCGCTGCGCCTCGGCGGCCGACATGCAGCACCGCGGCGGCAGCGCCGTCGGAAATCGACGACGAGGACGCCGCGGTCACCGTGCCGTCCTTGCGGAACGCGGGTTTCAGCGTCGGGATCTTGGCTGAGGTCGACGGTGAACGGCGTTTCGTCACGTTCGACGACGGTCTCGCCCTTGCGGCCCTTGACGGTCACCGGCGCGATCTCGGCGGCGAATGCGCCGCTGCTCGATGGCCTTCAGGCGCGCGCTGCGTGGATTCGGTGGCGAAGGCGTCCTGGTCGGCGCGCGAGAAGCCATACTTCTGCGCCGTGTTCTCGGCGAACACGCCCATGAGCTGCCCGTCGAACGGACTCTGCAGGCCGTCGTAGAACATGTGATCGAGCACTTCGCCGTGACCCATGCGCATGCCGGCGCGCGCCTTGGGCAGTAGATAGGGCGCGTTGCTCATGGACTCGAGGCCGCCGGCCACCGCGATGCGACACGTCGCCGGCGCGGATCTGGTCCGCGGCCATCATGATGGCCTTCATGCCCGGAGCCGCACATCTTGTTGATGGTGGTGGTGGGCACGCCGCTGGGAATGCCGGCGCCGAGCGCGGCCTGGCGCGCCGGCGCCTGGCCCAGGCCCGCGGGCAACACGCAGCCCATGATGACTTCCTGCACGTCGGCGGCCGGCGATCCCGCGCGCGGCGAGCGCGCCGGCGATGGCGGCAGCGCCGAGCTGCGGCGCGGTGGCCGGCGAGAGCACGCCCTGGAACGCGCCGATGGGCGTGCGCGTGGCGGCGGCGATGACGACCTGGGTTTGTCCATGGATTCTCCTGCAATCATGCCTCGTCGCGTCAATCGCGGCCGCGGAGGCCGCGATTGAACACATCAATGAATCGATCGGCGATTTCCGTGGGCTTGAGCGCTGGCGTCCTCGCGGTACCAGTGGCCCATCCAGTTGAGCGCGCCGGCGAGCGCGAACGCCGTCATGCTTCGTGTCGCAGTCGCGGATCGAGCCGTCGGCGACGCCGGCCTCGATGAGCGCGCGCATGCGCTGGTCGATGCCGCGCCTTGAGTAGTTTGATGCGCCGGCTCATGGCGGCGCCCAGGTGCTGGTCCTCGGCGCGCAGCATGCACCAGCCGAAGTCCCCGACAATGGCCGCGGCATAGCCGCGGATGAAGGCGAACAGCCGCTCGCGCGCCGGGCCCGGCGGCGCTCTCGCATTCGTCGAGCGTGGCCTGGATCTGGCGCGAGGCCCGCCCGGAAGCACTCGAACAGGATGGCTTCCTTGCTCGGGCACATATAAATAGAGCGTGGGCTTGGTGACCTTGAGGCTGGCGGCCAGGTCGTCGAGCGAGGTGTTGTGGTAGCCGCGCTCGCGGAAGCGCCCGCGCCGCAGCAAGGATGACCGCCTCGCGCTTGAGCGCGTGCGCCGTCGCCGCGCCGGCGGCGCGCCGCCCAGGGCGAGGCGGCGGCTGCGCGAGTCGGCTTGCGGGTCCTCGATTTCGCGGTCGCGGCGGGCATGGCATGGCGGTGGCTGCGTCCGGCGGCTTCGTGTTACTCTTCGGTAACCCATCTTACCAGCCAGTAACATGAAGCCACCAGAGCCTGGCAGGCCGCTGCGTTTCGTCTCCGCCGCGTCGCTGTTCGACGGCCACGACGCCGCCATCAACATGATCCGCCGGCTGCTGCAGTCGGGCGGCGCCGAGGTCGTGCACCTCGGGCCACAACCGCAGCGTCGCCGACATCGTGCGCGCCGCCATCGCCGAAGACGCCGACGCCATCGCCGTCAGCAGCTACCAGGGCGGCCACAACGAATACTTCCGCTACATGATCGACATGCTGCGCGAGCTCGGCGCCGCGCACATCCGCGTGGTGGTCGGCGGCGGCGGCACGATCTCGCCCGGCAGAGATCGCCGAGCTCGAAGCCTACGGCGTCGCCAAGATCTACACGCCCGAGGACGGCCGGCGCCTCGGCCTCGCCGGCATGATCGAGGACGTGTTCGCGCGCGTCGGACGGCGCGCGCACGATCGCCGCCGATGACGAGCTGCCCGACGGTGCGCGATCACGGCGCCATCGCCCGCGCCATCACGCTGCTCGAAGGCGGCGGCGGTGACGGCATGCGGCGACGCGACGACCTGCGCCGCCTGCTGAGCGCAGGCAGTCAACGCCGCAGCGCGCGCCGGTCATCGGCCTCACCGGCACCGGCGGCGCCGGCAAGAGCTCGCTCACCGACGAGCTGCTGCAGCGGTTCCTGCGCCAGTTCCCGGACCGGCAGCATGGCGGTGGTCGCGCATCGATCCCACGCGCCGCCGCTCGGGCGGCGCGCTGTTGGGCGATCGCATCCGCATGAACTCGCTGGCGCGCGCCGCAGCGTGTTCATGCGCTCGCTGGCCACGCGCCGCCAGCACCTGGCGACCAGCGCCGTGCTCGCCGATGTGATCGCGCTGTATCGCGCGGCGGGCTTCGACCTCGATCGTCGTGGAGACCGCCGGCATCGGCCAGAGCGACACCGGAGATCGTCGATCTCGCGGATCTGTCGCTGTACGTCGATGACCGCCGAATACGGCGCGGCGAGCCAGCTCGAGAAGATCGACATGCTCGACTTCGCCGACATGATCGTGCTGAACAAGTTCGAGAAGCGCGGCGCCGAAGACGCGCTGCGCGACGTGCGCAAGCAGTGGCGCCGCAATCATCCCGATCGCATGAAGCTGCCGGACGCCGAGGTGCCGGTGTTTCCCGACCATCGCCAGCCGCTTCAACGATCCGGGCGTGAATCGCCTGTTCCTCGCGCTGTGCGCCGCGCTCGACGAGGAGCGTGGCGAGCCGCGGCCGCTGGACTCGGCCGACGGATGCGGCCGCTCGCCGTGCGCGCCCACCGAATTCCTCTCGCGCGATCCGCTGGTGCCGTCGGCGCGCGCGCGCTATCTCGCGGAAATCGCCGCGCGCGGACGCGAGGCGCGCAGTCGGCGGCGGCGCAGGCGCGACGCCGCGCGGCGCGCGCATGGTCTGCTATCTGTCGCTCGCAGGCGCTCGGCGATGCCAGCGCTGCCCGAGCCGCTGCTGCGCTCCGCGCCGCGCCCGGCAACGGCGACGCGCTCGATGCGCTGCGCGCCGCGCTACAACCGCGCGCTCGACGACGTCGGCGCCGACGCGCTCGCCGCGCTGCGCGGCCTGGCCGGCGCGCGAGCGCAGGCGTCACCGACGCCGAATACTCCGTACACGGTGCGCGGCCGCGAGGTGCGCGGCGCCAACTACACCGAGTCCGCTGAGCCACAGCCAGATCCCGAAGCTCGCGGCGCCGAAGCTCGCAGGCTGGGGCGAGATCCTGCGATTCCTGCAGAACGAGAACCTGCCGGGCGCTTATCCCTACACCGGCGGCGTCTATCCGTACCGGCGCGAAGAAGAAGACCCGACGCGCATGTTCGCGGGCGAAGGCGCGCCCGAGCGCACCAACCGCCGCTTCCACTACCTGCGCCGCCGGGCACGAGGCCACGCGTCTGTCCACCGCTTTCGACTCGACCACGCTGTACGGCGAAGACCCGGACCTGCGGCCCGACATCTTCGGCCGCACCGGCAACTCCGGCGTGTCCGATCGCCACGCTCGACGACATGAAGAAGCTGTATTCGGGCTTCGACCTGTGCGCGCCGTCGACCTCGGTGTCCGATGACCATCAACGGCCCGGCGCCGATGATCCTCGCGATGTTCATGAACACCGCCATCGATCAGCGCGTCGAGCAGTTCCTGCGCGACGCGGGCCGCTGGGACGACGGTCGAGGCGGCGCTCGACAGCGCTGCCGGCGAAGGACGCGAGCTGGCCGCGCTATCGCGGCGAGCTGCCGCCGGACCACGACGGCGCCGGCCTCGGGTTGTTAGGCGTGAGCGGCCGCAAGCTCGTCGAGCTCGGGCTGCTGACCGCCGATGAATACGCGCACCTGCGCGCCGAGGCGCTGACGCGCGTGCGCGGCACCGTGCAGGCCGACATCCTCAAGGAGGACCAGGCGCAGAACACCTGCATCTTCTCGCACCGAGTTCGCGCTGCGCATGATGGGCGACGTGCAGCAGTTCTTCATCGACAACGACGTGCGCAATTTCTATTCGGTGTCGATCTCCGGCTACCACATCGCCGAGGCCGGCGCGAACCCGATCACGCCAGCTCGCGTTCACGCTCGCCAACGGCTTCACCATCGTCGAGTACTACCTGGCGCGCGGCATGAAGATCGACGACTTCGCGCCGAACCTGTCGTTCTTCTTCTCGCAACGGCATGGACGCCGGAATACGCGGTCATCGGCCGCGTGGCGCGGCGCATCTGGGCGCGCGCGATGCGCGACGTGCTACGGCGCCGACGCGCGCAGCCAGATGCTGAAGTACCACATCCAGACCTCGGGCCGCAGCGCTGCACGCGCAGGAGATCCAGTTCAACGACATCCGCACCACGCTGCAGGCGCTGTACGCGCTGTTCGACAACTGCAACTCGCTGCACACCAACGCCTACGACGAGGCGCTGACCACGCCGACCGAGGAGAGCGTGCGGCGCGCGGTGGCGATCCAGCTCATCATCAACCGCGAGCTCGGGCCTGCAATCGCATCGAGAACCCGTGGCAGGGCTCTTACGCCATCGACGACGCTGACCGACCTCGTCGAAGAGGCGGTGCTACAAGGAGTTCGAGTCGCATCGCCGAGCGCGGCGGCGTGCTCGGCGCCATGGAGACCATGTACCAGCGCGGCAAGATCCAGGAAGAGAGCCTGCACTACGAGACGCGCAAGCACGACGGCTCGCTGCCCATCGTCGGCGTGAACACCTTCCTCAACGAGCACGGCGAGGGCGAGCACGCGGTCGCGCCGCTGTTCCGCGCCAGCGATGAAGAGCAGCGCGCGCAGGTCGACGCGGTGCAGGCATTCCAGGCGCGCCATGCGCGGAAGCGCCCGAGGCGCTGCGGCGGCTGCAGGCCGTGGCCGCGAGCGGCGGCAACGTCTTCGCCGAGCTGCTCGAGACCGTGCAGGTGTGCTCGCTCGGCCAGATCACGCGCGCGTCTCTATGAAGTGGGCGGCCAGTACCGCCGCCACATGTAGCTGGTCAGCCGTCGGTGCCGCAGTGGCCGCGCATCGAGGTGCCAGGATCCGGCTTCGCCTAAGCTGCTGCCGAGGATCGCCGCGCGCGACTGGTCGCGCAGCGTCAGCGCCGGATCTTCGCCGGCGCGCTGAGCGTCGCGCGGCACGATCGGCGCGCCGTAGCGCACCTCGAGCGGCCCCGGCCGCGGCAGGACGCGCGTCGCCGGCATGTTGCGCCGGGTGCCGAGGATCACCGCCGGCACCACCGGGCAGGCGGCGCGCGCCGCGATGGCGAATGCGCCGGTGTGGAATTTCCCGAGGCCGACCTCGGGCGTGAACGTGCCCTCGGGAAAGAACACCAGCGAGTGACCGCTGGCCGCCGTGCGCAACACGCGGCGCGCATCGGTGCCGCCCTTGTGGCGGTTGAAGCGATCGACGAACTCCGAGCCGATGCGCCGCAGCAGCAGCCCGGCGACCGGCACGTCGTTCATTTCGCGCTTGATCACGAACGCCGAAGCGCGGCGGCAGTGCGGCGGCCATCGACCACGCCGTCGAGATAGCTCGCGTGATTGGCGACCACGACGCACTGGCCCGTCGGCAGGTTTTCGCGTGCCGCGCAGCCTGCAGCGGCATGCCGGCCAGCAGGAAGAAGGTTCTTGCTGCGATGCGGGCGGTGCCGCGGCGCAGCGCAAGGTGGGCATCAGCAGGACGCCCAACAGGGCGATCAGGACGACAGCCAGGAACAGCACTGCGGCGTAGATGCCGTAGACGAAGCCGCAGCGGAACGGAGATCGCCGCCGGCCAGGGCGCGCGCGTGGGTCGAAGTCGAAGTCATGCGCGGGGTTTTGCGCGACTGGCGGCTGCGGATTCATGTGAACTGGTTCTCTTTATGTTAATGGTTTTGCCGGAGCTGTGAAGGTCATCACGCCTGAGCGCCAGCACCCGTCCCCATACTGCCGCGAAGCGTTAATCCGCATACGTATTAAGGCAATCACGTCTTGGTCAAACAAGCTACAGCGCAGAACGAAGCGCCTGCCGCCGACATCCGCCGACGCCACCGTCTCGAAGTTTCTCGATGCGGTCTGGATGGAACGCGGACTGTCGGCCAACACGCTCGCCGCCTATCGCGCCGACCTGACGGCGCTCGCGCGCTGGCTGGCCGAACGCGGCACGCCCATCATCAAGACCACGCGCGCGGATCTGCTCGGATTCATCGCGTTCCGCGTCGAAGCCGGCGCCCGTCCGCGCTCCACCGCGCGCCAGCTTTCGTCGTTCCGTCGCTTCTTCCGCTACTTCGTCCGCGAAGGAGTGATCAAGCGATGATCCGACTGCTCAGATTGCGATGCCGAAGATCGGCCGCTCGCTGCCGAAGTCGCTCACCGAAGAAGAGGTCGAGTCGCTGCTGGCGCGCCGGCCATCGCCGATCCGCTCGGGTCACCGCGACCGCACCATGCTCGAAGTGCTGTACGCCACGGGCCTGCGCGTTTCGGAGCTCGTGAACCTCAAGTACAACCAGATCAACACCAACCAGGGTGTCATCCGCATCATGGGCAAGGGCAATCGCGAGCGCCTGATTCCGCTCGGCGAGGAAGCCGTGCGCTGGCTGACGGACTTCGTGCGCGCGCCGCGCAGCGAGATCCTGCTCGACCGCACCACCGACTACCTGTTCCCGACGCGCCGCGGCGATCGCATGACGCGCCAGGCCTTCTGGCACATCATCAAGCGCTACGCGCGCAAGGCCGTCATCGACAAGGAGCTGTCGCCGCACACGCTGCGTCACGCCTTTGCCACACACCTGCTCAATCATGGCGCCGACCTGCGCGTCGTGCAGATGCTGCTCGGTCACAGCGACCTGTCGACCACGCAGATCTACACGCACGTGGCCCGCGAGCGCATGAAAGAGATGCACGGCACGCATCACCCGCGCGGCTGATGCCGGCTGCGGCGCGCTCAGGCGCCGCAGTCTCCTGTCTTGGCTAAGACTTCGCGCGCTCGCCCGGGCGCGAACTTCAGCGTCCTGGCCCGGTCGAATCTGCCATCGCTGTCAGCGAGCGCGCCCATGAGCTTCGAAGTCCTTCCAGCCTGTCGTGTCCTCTGCATTGCCGCCAGCGCTCGCACGTGACTGGCGCCAGCGGCGCAGCCGACGTCGCACGCCAGCCGCGCCAGCAGCCGCGCCGTCGTCGGCCGGCCAAGGCCGATCCGCGCGCCGCCATCGTCAAGAAGATCGACGGGCATCAAGCTCGAAGACGTGCGCATGACGCCGGTCACCGGCATCTACGAAATCACGCGCGGCTCGGACATCAGCTACACTGTCGAGCGACGGCCGCTACGCGATCGTCGGCGACATGATCGATCTCGACTCCGACGCCAACCTTTCCGAGAACCGCCGCCGCGGCATTCGCGCGCGCATGATCGAGACCGTTCCGGAAACCGAGATGCTGGTGTTCTCGCCCAAGGATCCGAAGTACACCATCACGGTGTTCACCGACATCGACTGCGGCTATTGCCGCCGCCTGCACTCGCAGATCGCCGAATACAACCGGCTCGGCATTCGCGTGCGCTACCTGTTCTTCCCGCGCTCCGGCCCCGACACCGAGTCCTGGCACAAGGCCGAAGCCGTGTGGTGCGCGTCGAATCGCAACGATGCGCTGACCGCGCGCCAAGAACGGCGAGAACATCAAATCGCCGAAGTGCCCGCCGACATCGTCGCGCGCGACTACGAGCTCGGGCAGCAAGCTCGCGGTCGACGGCACGCCGGCCATCTTCCTGGCGAGCGGCGAGATGCTGCCCGGATACGCGCCGCCGAGCGAGCTCGCGAAGTACCTGAAGACCGGGAAGATGTAGCAGCGCGCGTCAGCGCGCGTATCGCGACTCAGGTCTCCAGCAGCTTCTTCTTCTCGGCAACGCCTTCCCACTGCTTGGCATCCGGCGGCGCGGCTTTCTTCTCGGCGATCACCGGCCACTTCTTCGACAGGTCGGCGTTGAGCTTCTTGAACTCTTCCTGACCCGCGGGCACTTCGTCCTCGGAGAAGATCGCCTCGACCGGGCATTCCGGCTCGCACAGCGTGCAGTCGATGCACTCCTCGGGATCGATGACCAGGAAGTTCGGGCCCTCGTGGAAACAGTCGACCGGGCACACCTCCACGCAGTCGGTGTACTTGCACTTGATGCACGATTCCGTGACCACGAACGCCATCGATCAATTCCTTCGGATCATCACCGAGCCGGTTTTGGGGGCGCCATTCTGCCCTAAGCTCGAAACGGCGCTGCATCTCGGCCACGTGGTGCCGTTCGACGCCCGCCGCGCGGTCCTCGACGAAGCGGCGCAGGCGCGCATTCGGTGCTCGGAAACGCCAGGTCGTCCCACGGGATGTCGCTCTCGTCGACCAGCTTCACTTCCAGGCTCTCGTGCGTGACGCCGAAGTCCGGCGTGCGCATGCGCGAGCGGAAGAACACGTGCACCTGGCGGGCGTGCGTGACGTTGGCGACGCAGCAGCAGGCTGCCGATCTCGACGTCGATGAGCGCTTCTTCCTGCGCTTCGCGCGCGGCGCCGGCCTCCAGCGTCTCGTCGTTTTCCATAAACCCCGCGGGGATGGTCCAGTACCCCAGGCGCGGCTCGATGCCGCGTTTGCAGATCAGGATGCGCCCCTCGTACTCGGGCACGCTGCCGACGACGAGTTTCGGGTTCTGGTAGTGGATGGTCCCGCAGTTCTCGCAGACGTGGCGCGGCAGGAAATCGCCCTCAGGAACTTTGAGGACGACTCGGGTGCCACAGTTGCTGCAGAAGTTCATCGATTAGATGGTGCCGGGAGAGGGAATCGAACCCACACGCCTTATAAGGGCAACGGATTTTGAGTCCGCCGCGTCTACCAGTTCCGCCATCCCGGCGCGGGGCCGGAAGTATAGCCAAGGCCAATCGCGTCGATTTGCGACCTTTCGCCGCCGACCGGCATCTAAGCCATAAGAAAATGCAAAGACTCGCGGAAATCCACGTCCCGGCTGATGAGCTCGAGCGCCGCACGCGCCGGGCGACGTCGGCGCGCGCGCGCGCTGTTCGAGCGCGTGGCGCCGGCCACGCTCGGCATCATCCGGCGCCTGGTGCGCGCAGAAGGCGCTGGCCGAGGACCTGCTGCAGGACACGCTCGATCGCCATGTTCGAGCACCTGGATGATTACCGCGGCGAGGCGCCGTTCGGCGTCTGGGTGCGCAGCATCGCGGTCAGCCGCTGCCTCATGGCATTCCGCTCGCCCTGGCATCGCGCGCGCGTCGCGCTCGAGTCCTGGACCGAAGAGAGCTGGGCGGGCCCGCCGGAGGCCGAAAGCCGCACCTCGGATCTCATCGATCTCGATCGCGCGCTGGCGCGGCTGTCGCCGGTGACGCGCGCGGTGGTCTGGCTGTACGACGTCGAAGGCTGGTCGCACGAGGAGATCGCCAAGGCCTTCGACCGCACGGTGAGTTTCTCGAAGTCGCAGCTGGCGCGCGGACACGCGCGGCTGCGCGACGATTTGCTGCGCGCCGGCGACGATCCGGCCTCGGCATTTCGCTCAGGAGTGAGTTCGATGGACATTGAAGCAACCGACGCCGAGCTGGTCGCGCGCCTGAAGCGGCTCGATGCCGCAGCCGCGACGCCGGGCGTGAGTTTCGGCTACGGACGCGCTGATCGACCGGCATGCCGCGCGAGCCAGCGCGCGCGCACGCCGCCGCCTCGCGCTGGCGCGCGGCACGGCGAGCGCGCTGGTCGTCGCCTGGTGGCGCGCCAGCGTGTGGCGCTTCGATCAGCCGCCGCGTCGGCGCCGCCGCGATGAACGCCGCCGCGCGCCTGATAGACGACGCGCCGACGCCAGCAGCCGCGCATCGTGCGTGCCGACACCTATCTCGCGGTCGCGGCGCTCGAGGATCACATCGCGAGCCTCGACGACGCGCTCAACGATGCGCGCGCTGCGCGGCGGATCGGCGCCGAGGTTGCGCGCCTCGAGCGCACGCGCGCCGAGCTGGTCGATTCCTATACCAGTGTGCGCTACGCCGAAATGGTGAGCGCCAACTTCTGATGATTTGCCGGAGACTCGTCATGAAACAGTTGATGCTGGTTTGTTTGTTAGCCACGAGCGCGGCTGGCGTCGCGCCAGCGCCACGACGCCGCCGCGCCGGCAAGAGTCGAGGCGCGGATCTCGCAGCAGCCGCGCCGACGCGCGAAGCCGATGCAGAAGACGCGAAGACGCGCGCCGAAGCTCGACAAGGCGCGCGCGCGGCTCGATAAGGCGCGCGCGCGAAGTCGCCGAGCTTGTCGACGCAGCTCGGCGCGCAACGAGCGCCACGACGTCCAGTTCATCGACGGCGGACCGACCGCGGCGCGGTGCTCGGCGTGCAGGTCGATCAACGCAGGCGACAAGAAGGCGCGCGCGTGCTGCAGCGTGAGTCCCGGTGGTCCGGCGGAAGAGGCGGGCCTGCGCGACAGCGACGTCATCGTCGCGCTCGACGGCAAGCCGACCACCGGCGGCGATGACTCGGGTCGCGCGCTGATCGAACCAGATGCGCACGCGTGAAGCCGGAGCAGAAAGTGAAAGTGCGCGTGTTGCGCGCCGGCAAGAACAAGGACTTCGTCCGTCGTCGCGCGGCCGATGGCGTTGTCGGTCGGAACCGCATGTTCAACGTGCGAGATGCCCGAGGTCGGCCATGGAATGGCGATGGGCGGCGATGCACGACGGCACATGCCGATGATGCAGCAGTTCCGCACTTCGACTTCCACGGCGAGTTCGGCGGCCTGGAGCTGGCGAGCATCACGCCGAAGCTCGGCGCGCTATTTCGGCGCGACCGAGGGCGTGCTGCGTGGTCCAGGCGCCGGAGAACGGCGCGTTCAAGCTCGAGGACGGCGACGTGCATCCAGACCATCGATGGCCGCAAGCCCGGACGACGGCACGCACGCGCTGCGCATCCTGCGTTCTTACAAGTCGGGCGAAAAACTCAACATCACCGGTGCTGCGCCAGCGCAAGCCGCTGACGCTCGCGGTCGACCATGCCGGAGCGCCCGGAGTTGCGGCGATAACTTCATGTTCGAGTCGATGACGCCGCCCATGCCCGCGATGCCGGCCATGCCAGCCGTGCCGCCGGCGCCGCCGGCTGCCGGCGCGCGCCAGGCGCGGCGGAGCCGGCACGCTCGACTGACGTGAGGAGTCGGCGGCCATGGCGGTAAACTCGCCGCCGTGCGCCGCGTCCGACTTCACCTACGAACTTCCCGAAGAACTCATCGCCCAGCAACCGCTCGCCGAGACGATCGGCGAGCCGCCTGCTGACGCTCGACGGCGCCACCGGCGCGCTCGCCGACCGGCAGATGCGCGAGCTTGCCGCAGCTCGTGGCGCCCGGCGATCTGCTGGTCTTCAACGACACGCAGCGTGATTCCCGCGCGCCTGTTCGCGCTCAAGGAATCCGGCGGCAAGGTGGAGCTGCTGCTCGAGCGGCCGCTCGACGGGCGTAACGTGCGCTGGTGCATGCGCGCGCGAGCAAGCCGCTGCGGCCGGCCATGCTGCTGCAGAGCCGCGGCGGCGTCGATCCGGATCCGTCGAGAAGCGCGGCGACCTCTGGGTGGTCGAACTACCGGAAGCCGCGCTCGCGTTCTTCGAGCGTTACGGCCAGATGCCGCTGCCGCCCTACATCCGGCGCGAACCCGACGCCGCCGACAGCACGCGCTACCAGAGCGTGTTCGCGCGCAAGCGCGGCGCGGTCGCCGCGCCCACCGCCAGCCTGCACTTCGACGAGCGCGCTGCTCGCCGCGCTCGACGCGCGCGGCGTGCAGCGCGCGTTCGTCACGCTGCACGTGGGCGCCGGCACGTTCCAGCCGGTGCGCACCGACGCGGTCGGCGCGCACGTGATGCACGCCGAATTCGTCGAAGTGAGCGCGGCGACCTGCGACGGCGATCGCCGCGACGCGTGCGCGCGGCGGGCGCGTCATTGCCGTGGGCACGACCGTGGTGCGCGCGCTCGAAAGCGCGCGCGGGCGGCGGCGACGCTCGCGCCGTACGTCGGCGACTCGTCGCTGTTCATCGTGCCCGGATTCCGCTTCCGCGTCGTCGACGCCATGGTGACCAACTTCCATCTGCCCGAATCCACGCTGCTCATGCTGGTGAGCGCGCTTCGCCGGCCGCGACGCGGTGCTGGCGGCGTACCGCGCACGCGGTCGCGGGGCGCTATCGCTTCTTCAGTTATGGTGACGCCATGTTCGTCACGCCGACCGCACGCGCATTCGATGACTGCCGAGTTCACCTTGTTAGGCACGCGACGGGCGCCGCGCGCCGCGGCCGCCTGACGCTCGCGCACGGCGTCGTCGAGACGCCGGCGTTCATGCCCGTGGGCACCTACGGCACGGTCAAGGCGATGACGCCCGAGGAGCTCGAGGGCTCGGCGCGCAGATCGTGCTCGGCAACACGTTCCACCTGATGCTGCGTCCGGGCAACGAGGTCATGCGCGCGCACGGCGGGCTGCATGGCTTCATGCACTGGCGACGGCCCGATCCTCACCGACTCCGGCGGCTTCCAGGTGTTCAGCCTCGAGGCGCTGCGCAAGATCACCGAGGAGGGCGTGCAGCTTCCGCTCGCCCATCGACGGCAGCGCCGGTGCGGCTCACGCCCGAAGATTCGATGGATGCGCAGCTCGCGCTGGGCTCGGACATCGCGATGGCGCTCGATGACTGCACGCCGTATCCGGCCACCGAACAGCAGGCGCGCGACTCGATGGAGCGCTCGATGCGCTGGGCCGCGCGCAGCCACGCTCACTACTACGGCGAACGCGACGCCGCCCGGCGAGTTGTTCGGCATCGTGCAGGGCGGCATGCACCTGCCGCTGCGGCTGACGCGTCGCTCGAGGCGCTCGCAGACAGCTTCCGTGGAAGGGCTTCGCGGTCGGCGGGCTCGCGGTCGGGCGAGCCCGAGGAGGACCGGCTGCGCGTGCTCGAAGGCACTGCTGCCGCACATGCCCGGCGGACAGGCCGCGCTATCTCATGGGCGTCGGCACGGCCGCAGGACATCGTCGCCGCCGTCGCGCGCGGCATCGACATGTTCGACTGCGTGCATGCCCACGCGCCACGCGCGCAACGGCCACCTGTTCACGCTCACAGGGCGTGCGTGAACATCCGCAACGCCGCGCCACCAGGCGCGACACCGGCCCGCTCGACCCGGCCTGCGCCTGCTACACCTGCCGGAACTTCTCGCGCGCCTATCTGCGCCACCTCGACCGCTGCAACGAAATCCTCGGCGCGCGGCTCAACACCATCCACAACCTGCACTACTACCTCGAGCTCATGCGCCGGCTGCGCGCCGGCATCGAAGCCGGCGACGCTGGACGCCGTGTTACGCGACTACGCCGGCAGAGCCTGATCTCGCGCAAGTCTCTGTGGCATAAATCTGTTTTCGGCCAAAATACGCGCCCGCGCCGCGCCCTGCGGCAGCTGTTTTTCGTCACGCGTGAGATAACACCATGAATTCATTGATCCCCGACGCCATGGCGCAGGCCGCCGGCGGCGCCCCGCGGGCGGCGGACTGACGCCTGTTCATCGATGATGGGCCGTGTTCGTCGTCATCTTTTACTTCCTGCTCATCCGTCCGCAGCAGAAGAAGCAGAAAGAACACCAGGCGATGCTGGGCAAGCTCGCCGCGGGCGATGAAGTGGTCACCGCCGGCGGCATCCTCGGCCGCATCATCGAAGTCGGCGACAACTTCATCACGCTTGAAATCGCCGACGGCGTGCGCATCAAGGTGCAGCGCTTTCAGGTCACCTCGCTGGTGCCGAAGGGCACGCTCAAGGGAGCCTGAGGTCTCGAATTCATGCTCGAGTACGCGCGCTGGAAATATCGTGCTCGTCGTCGCGGCGTCCTGGCGGTGGCGCTGTTGTTCGCCCTGCCTAACTTGTTTCGGCGACGACTACGCGCTGCAGATCGCGCGCAAGGACCGCAGCCGCCATCGACGCGACGCAGCTCGCGAGCCATCGAGCAGACGCTCGAGCGCAGCCGGCGTCGGCTGCAAGCAGCGTCACGCTGGATCGACGGCGCAACGTCACGGTGCGCTTCGACGACCAGCGACGCGCAGCTCAAGGCGCGCGACATGCGTCAAGGACGAGAAGACTGGCCTCAGCAAGGAATACGTCAACGCGATGATCGTACGCATCGCGTGCGCCGTCGCTGGATGCCAGGCGCTGGGCCTGCGCGCCGATGCCGCTCGGCCTCGACCTGCGCGGCGGCCTCTATCTGCTGTACCAGGTGGACGTCGACGGCGCGGTCGAGCAGCTGCTCAACACCTACGAGCAGGACTTCCGCCGCGCGCTCAACAGCCGACAAGATCACGCTTCACCGACATCAGCACGCTGACGGTCGATGCCGACAATCCCGATGGACTGCGCGTGCTGCTGCCGCGCCGGCGCGGATCGCGCCAGCGGTGCGCGCGCGCATCAAGCAAGGCGCAACCCGATCTCGCCTGCCGCGACGCCGTCGTCGCCGAAGGCGCCGCGGTCGACTGCGTGATGACCGACGCAGCAGGTGCGCGAGCGCCGCAACTTCGCCATCACGCTCGAACATCACCACGCTGCGCAATCGCGTCAACGAGCTCGGCGTGTCCGAGCCCATCGTGCAGCAGCAGGGTCTCGACCGCATCGTCGTGCAGCTGCCCGGCGTGCAGAACTCCGCCGAGGTGAAGGACATCCTCGGCAAGGTGGCGACGCTCGAATACCGCCTGGTCGATCCGCGGCCGATGCCCGCGAGCGGCCGCGCGCGCCGATCGGCGCCGAAGATCTACAAGCATCGAGGACGGCCGCCACGGTGCATGCTCAAGCGCGACATCATCGTCACCGGCAACCAGCTCACCAACGCCACGGCGACCACCGGTCAGAGCGGTCCGCAGGTCGACGTGCACGCTCGACAGCGCGGGCGGCGATGAAATGCTGCACGACCACGCGCGCGAATCTCGGCAAGCGCGATGGCCGTGGTGTTCATCGAGCAGCGCAGCGAAACCGTCGAGGTCGACGGCGAAAGCCGGTCACGCGCGAGCATCAAGGAAGAGAAGGTCATCAGCGTCGCGACCATCCAGGGCGTGTTCGGCAACCGCTTCCAGACCACCGGCCTCATCGATGAACGAAGCGCGCGAACTCGCGCTGCTGCTGCGCGGCGGCGCGCTGGCGGCGCCGATCTCGATCGCCAACGAGCAGCGTCATCGGTCCGCAGCTCGGCAAGGAGAACATCGCGAAGGGCGTGAAGGCGCTGGTCATCGGCATGGCCGCGCTGTTCGCTGTTCATGATCATCTACTACCAGCTTGTTCGGCGTGGTCGCGGACCTGGTGCTGCTCGCCAACGTCGTGCGTGCTGACCGCGCTGCTGTCGATGCTGCGGCGCGGCGCTGTCGCTGCCCGGCATCGCCGGCATCATCCTCACCGTCGGCATGGCGGTGGACGCGAACGTGCTGATCTACGAACGCATCCGCGAGGAATTGCGCAACGGCGTCACGCCGCAGGCGGCGCATCCAGGCCGGCTTCGAGAAGGCGTTCTCGGCGATCCTCGATTCCAACGTCACCACCTTCATCGCGGGCGTGGTGCTGTTCGGTGTTCGGCACCGGCGCCGATCCAGCGGCTTCGCCAGTCGTGCTGTCGCTCGGCATCCTCACGTCCGATGTTCACCGCGCTCATGGGCTCGCGCGCGCTGCTCACGCTGATGTACGGCGGCAAGCGCAAGATCGCCAAGCTGCGCTCGATCGGCTGACGGACCAAGGACACGCACAGTGGAATTTTTCCACAAGAAGACCAACTTCCCGTTCATGGCCACACGCAAGGTGTGGTACACGCTGTCAGCCGTGCCTGATGATCGTGTCGTTCGCGTCGTTCTTCACGCGCGGCCTGAACTTCGCGCATCGACTTCACCGGTGGCATCAGCGTCGAGGCGAACCTTCCCGAAGCGACGCCAACATCGAGCAGGTGCGCGACGCGCGTCGAGGCGGCCGGCTTCCACGAGCCGCAGGTGCAGACCTTCGGCTCGCACGCGCGACGTCAGCGATCCGCCTGCCGTCCGACCGGCGCAGTGCCGTCGAGGTCACTGCGCCGCAGTTCGAGAAGGTCGCTGACGAGCGTCGATCCGCGGCGCAGATCTCGACAGCTCGAGGTCGTGGGCCCGCAGGTGGGCGACGAACTGCGCAACGCCGCGATCATCTCGCTGGCAGTGACGCTGGTGCTGATCGGCGTCTACATCATCCTGCGCTTCCACACCTGGCGCCTGTCGCTCGGCGCCATCCTCGCCGTGCTGCACGACCCGATCCTGGTGCTCGGCGTGTTCTCGGTCACGCAGACGCTCGTTCGATCTGCCGGTGGTCGCGGCCATCCTCGCGGTCATCGGCTACTCGCTGAACGACACCGTCATCGTGTTCGACCGCATCCGCGAGCGCTTCGAGAACAACCGGCGCCAGGCGTCCGGACGTCAGCGCTCGACCAGGCCATCAACCAGACGCTGTCGCGCACCATCATGACCAAGGTGGTCACGCTCCATCGTCGTGGTGGCGCTGCTGTTCGCTGGGCGGCCCGGCGCTGCGCGGCTTCTCCGAGGCGCTGCTCATCGGCATCATCGCCGGCACGTACTCGTCGATCTACATCTCGAGCGCCATCGCGCTGTACGTGCGGCCTCAAGGCCGAGCACGTGTTCCCGACGGTGCGCAAAGACCGCGATCGACAGTCTGCCGTAACGCGGCGAGTCCAGCGCCGTGCTGGAACTGCTGACCGATCCGCATGCCTGGATAGCGTTCGTCACGCTGTCGCGCGCTCGAGATCGTGCTCGGCATCGACAACATCATCTTCATCTCGATCCTGGTCGAGCCGGCTGCCGCCGGAGCGGCGCGAGCCGGCGCGCATCATCGGCCTGGCGCTCGCGATGATCACGCGCATCGCGCTGCTGTTCTCGCATCGTGTGGCTCACGCGGCTCGACCAAGCCGCTGGTTCGCGATGCTCCGGCAGCGAGTTCTCCGGCCGCGACCTCATCCTGCTCGTCGGCGGCCTGTTCCTGCTGGCCAAGAGCGTCACTCGAGATCCACGACACGCTCGAGGGCGCCGACGACGAGCGCACAGCGCGCGTGTTCGCCGAGCTTCGCCGTCATCGTCGGTGCAGATCGCGCGTCATCGACATCGTGTTCTCGCTCGACTCGGTGTTCACGGCGGTCGGCCTCGCCGAGCCCGATCAGCTGCCGATCATGGTCGCCGCCATCGTGCTGCGCCGATCGGCGTCATGATGTGGGTGTCGGGCGCGATCGGCGCCTTCATCGAGCGCCACCCGACCATCAAGATCCTGGCGCTGGCGTTCCTGATTCTGGTCGGCGTCGTGCTGATCGCCGAAGCGCTTCCACTTCGACGTGCCGAAGGGCTACCTGTACTTCGCCATGGCGTTCTCGGTGGGCGTCGAAATGGTGAATATCCGCCTGCGGCGCCTCGCTCGACGATCGCGCGGAACAAGAAAGACGAGAGCGAGGGCGGGCTGAACGGCGCGGATCCGCGCGCACGTCTGCTCGCCTAACGCGTGGCGCGCCTCCATACACTCCGGCCATTACAAAAATGCGGGTGCCCGATGGGTTGGCGTACCAAGTCCATTGCCCAGGTCCAGACCGAGTTCGATCGCGGCGAGCTGAAGCGCATCGCTGGGGCCGATTCACCTGGTGCTGTTCGGCATCGGCTGCATCATCGGCGCCGGCATCTTCGTGCGCACCGGCACCGCCGCGGCGCTGTATGCCGGACCCGGCCGTCATGATCTCGTTCGTCATCGCCGGCGTCGTCTGCGCCTTCGCCGGACTGTGCTACGCCGAGCTCGCCTCGATGCTGCCGGTCTCCGGCTCCGCGTACACCTACGCGTACACCACGGTCGGTGAATTCGGCGCGTGGATCATGGGCGCGCTGCTGCTGCTCGAATACGCGCTCGCCGCGTCGGTGGTCGCGGTCGGATGGTCGGGCTATGCAGTCAGTCTTGTTGCACGACATAGGGACTCAATCATTCCCGCCGAACTACACGCAGGCCATCGGCAAGCTACGTGATTGCGCATGCCTCGAGCATTCAGCATGACCGATCCGGTGGTCAGCCTGAATGGCGTCACGGCGCAGTCTCACCGACGGTTCGGTGGTGCAGTTCCTGTCCGCAGGGCAAGGCCACGCATCACGCGGTTCTTTCACCGCGGCGCTGGCGCAGAACGACGTGATCGACGCGGGCAAAGAGGCTGGCGGCTACGCGCTCATCAACGCGCTCGACATCGCCGTGAAGACCGACAGCCAGGCGCTGCTCGACGCGAAGCCACCAAGGTCATGGATCCGGCCACGACGCACCTGCGCGAGCTTGCTGCGGGCACACAGCTGACCGTGCCGACCGGGTCAGATCGTGCAGTTGCCGCTGGCCGCCGTGCGTTCCGGTCGATCCCGCGTCGGTCGTGACCTCGCTGTTCAACCTGCCGGCGGTGTTCATCACGCTCGCCGTCACCATGCTGCTGGTGCATCGGCGTGTCCGAGTCCGCGACCGTCAACAACATCATCGTCGCCATCAAGGTCGACGGTGATCCTCGCGTTCATCGCGCGTCGGTGCGTTCTTCGTGAATCCCGACAACTGGCATCCGTTCATTCCCGAGCCGACCGGGCGTCGAGAATCAGTTCGGCTGGGCGGGCATCATCCGCGCCGCGACCGATCGTGTTCTTTGCCTACATCGGTTTCGAGGCGGTCTCGACCGCCGGACAGGAAGCGAAGAATCCGCGCAAGGACATGCCCATCGGCATCCTGGGCTCGCTGATCGTCTGCACGGTCCTCTACATGGCAACCGCCGCGGTGCTCACCGGCGTCGTGTCGTTCACCAAGCTCAACGTCGCGGCGCCGGTGGCGACCGCGGTCGACACCTTCGGACCGCAGTGGGGCTGGCTCGCCAGTGCATCAAGATCGGCGCGATCGCCGGCCTGTCATCGGTGGTGCTGGTGCTGATGTTCGGCCAGACGCGCGTGTTCTATTCGATGTCGCGCGACGGACTGCTGCCGAAGGCGCTCGCGAAGGTGCATCCGAAGTTCAAGACGCCGTGGATCAACACGCTGATCGTCGGCGTGCTGGTAGTCGCTGGCCGCCGCGGTCTACGACATCAACCAGCTCGGCGATCCTCACCTCGGTCGGAACGCTGGTGGCGTTCGGACTGGTCTGTTTCTCGGTGATCTGGCTGCGCTACCAAGCGGCCCGATCTGCCGCGCCACTTCAAGGTGCCGGGGCTATCCCGGTGCGTGCCGGCGCATCGGCGTCATCCTGTGCTTCGTGCTCGCATGCGATCGGCGTCGAGGCGCGCGATCCGCGTGTGGTTCGTCTGGTTCATCGCTCGGCGACCGTGGTGCTCTACTTCATCTACCGCTTCTGGACGAGCCCGATGCGCAACACAGGCGCGGCGGAAGCGCCGGTGCCGCCCGCTAGTTAGGCTTCGCGCAAGCCATCGCGTCGGTGACGTGGGGCGCAAGCTCCGCCACCAGCGCGCGCTGAACACCTTGGCGGTGCCGCGCGATCGATGTGGCCGCCCTGCTTGTAGTCCTCGCCGAAGATGCGTGCCGACACGGCCGCCGGCCTCGGTGATGAGCAGCGTGCCGGCCGCCGTGTCCCAGGGCTTGAGGCCGATTTCCCAGAAGCCATCGACGCGGCCCGGCGGCGACATAGGCGAGATCGAGCGCCGCGGCGCCGGGACGGCGCAGGCCCGCGGCCTTGCAGCATCACGGCCTTGAGCATGGCCAGGTATTCATCGAGATAGGGCGCGTCGGCGCGATACGGGAAGCCGGTGGCGATCAGCGAGCCTTCGAGCGTGATCTGCTTGCTGACGCGCATCTTGCGGCCTTCGCAGCTGGGCGCCGTCGCCGCGCGAGGCGGTGAAGATTTCCTGGCGCATCGGGTCGAACACCACCGCGTGCTCGAGGCGGCCGCCGATCTGGCAGGCGATCGACACCGCGAAGGTCGGAAAGCCGTGCATGAAGTTGGTGGTGCCGTCGAGCGGATCGATGATCCACACCACGTCGCTGTCGCCTGACGCGCCGCTTTCCTCGGCGAGGAAGGCGTGGTCCGGGTACAGCCGCCGGATGGTCTGCGATGATGTCGGCTTCGGCAGCGCTTGTCGACCTCGGTGACGAAGTCGTTGCGGCCCTTGCGTGTCGACCTCGACGGCTTCGAGGCGCGGGATGGCGCGGACGATGATGTCGCCGGCGCGGCGCGCGGCTGCGCACCGCGATATTGAGTAAGGGCTGCATCGGTGAGGGGGCGGCCGAGAAAGGGCCGCTATGATACAGGCCATGCCGCTGACCGCCATTCGCATCGTGCTCGTCGAGCCCTCGCATCCCGGAAACATCGGGGCGGTGGCGCGCGCCATGAAGAACATGGCGCTGGCGGAGCTGGTGCTGGTGCGCCCCAAGGCGTTTCCGCATGCCGGAAGCCACGCGCGCGCGCCTCGGGCGCCGACGATCTGCTGGCGCGCGCCCGCGTGGTGGACAGCGTCGCCGAGGCCGTGGCCGACTGCGGCTTCGTGGCCGCCACCACCTCGCGTCACGCGCGACCAGAATTTCCGCGCGCTCGACCTGCACGAGGCCGCGCGCGCGCATCTTCGAGATGAGCGCAGCGCGGCCCGGCCGCCGTGTTGTTTGGCGCCGAGCGCACCGGTCTCACCAACGAAGAACTGGCGCTCGCGCACCTGCTGATCCGCATCCCGGCCAACCCGGAGTACCCGTCGCTGAACCTCGCGATGGCCGTGCAGCTCGTGTGCTACGAGCTGTTCCGCGCCGCGGGCAGTCCGGCGAGCGCGCGGCCGCTGTCCGAATCGCCGGTGCCGCTCGCGCCGGGCGCGGACATGGAGCGCTTCTACGCGCACCTGCAGGAGGTCATGGACGAGGTGGATTTCCGCGATCGCACGCAGCGGCGGCACGCACCTCATGACGCGCATCCGCCGCCTGTTCCAGCGCTGCGAGATGGACCAGAACGAGGTCAACATCCTGCGCGGCATCCTCACCTCGGTGCAGAGCAAGCGGCGCCGCGCGCCGGGCAAGCGCGCCTGGCGACAGACCGTGACTATCTACCTCGACTACGCCGCGACCACGCCGGTGGATCCGCGCGTCGCCGCGGCCGATGGCCGAATGCCTGACGCGATCCGGCGACGCAGGGCAATCCGGCGTCGGCCACGCACGGCCTGGGCCTGCGGCGCAGCGAACGCGTCGAGGCGGCGCGCGCGCGAGGTCGCGGCGCTGATCGGCGCCGACGCCGCGCGAGATCATCTTCACCTCGGGCGCCACCGAGGCCAACAACCTGGCGCTGCTCGGCGTGGCGCGCGCCGCGCTGCGCGCGCCGGCGCGGCCGCGGCCACATCGTGAGCGCGCGCACCGAGCACAAGTCGGTGCTCGACGCGCTGCAAGCAGCTCGAGAAGGAGGGTTTCGCCGTCACGCTGGTCGAGCCCGACGACGGCGGCCGGGTGCCGCGCCGAAGCCGTGCGCGACGGCGCTGCGCGCCGACACGCTGCTGGTGTCGCTGATGCTGGCCAACAACGAGATCGGCGTGCGTCAACGACGTCGCCGCGCATCGCGGCAGTTGTGTCGCGCGCGCGGCGTGCTCGTGCACACCGATGCGTCGCAGGCGGCGGGCAAGCTGCCCGTCGACGTGCGACGGCTCGGCGTCGATTTCCTGTCGCTGACCGCGCACAAGTTCTACGGACCGAAGGGCATCGGCGCGCTGTACGTGCGCGAGGCCGCGCGGCCGACGATCGCGCCGATCCAGTTCGGCGGCGGCCACGAGCGCGGACTGCGCTCCGGCACGCTGCCGACGCACCAGATCGTGGGCTTCGGCGTGGCGGCCGCGCTCGCGCGCGCAGCAGGCGCGCAGCCGATGCGCGCGCATGCGCGCGATCTCGCGCGCGCGCCTGTGGCGCGAGCTCGAGCCCATTCCCGGCGTGCAGCTTCAACGGCATCACGCGCGACGCGCGTGCCCGGGATCGCTCAACGTCTCGTTCGAAGGCGTGGAGGGCGAGAGCCTGGTCACCGGCCTCGCCGGAGATCGCGGTGTCGACGGGTTCGGCCTGCAGCTCGGCCACCCGCGAGCCGAGTTACGTGCTGCGCGCGCTCGGGCGCGGACACCGAGCTCGCGCAGAGCTCGCTGCGGCTGTCGCTCGGGCGATTCACCACCGCCGCCGACGTCGACGCCGCCGCCACGGCCATCCGCGCGCGAGGTCGCGCGACTGCGCGTGCTGGCCGGGCGGCGCCGGAGTCTGCGGCCGACGCGCCAGGCGGATCGCCGTCGGCGCTGCAGCAGCCTGATGGCGCGCAGCCCTGAGCCCGCTGGCGCGGCGCTACTTCCGCGCGCCGGCGCGGATCCCGGAGTTCCCGGAAGGGACGCCGCCCGCCGGATGTCGCCAGGGCGGGCCGGCCGGCAGGCCGAGGGCACGGCGGTGTCTTTCGAGCTGAAATTGCCGACGGGATTGTGAAAAGCGCCCGTTTCAGCGCGTACGGATGCCCCCATACTGTGGCCGTGGCTGGCTGGTTATGTGAGGTTCTCGAAGGCGCCGCGGCTCGATGCCGGACCGCCCGGGACGCCCGCCGACTGGGCCGGCAAATTCGAAGTCCCGGCCGAGAAACTCGGCCGGCTGCTGATCGTCGAAGATGCATTGCGCGCGGCGTCTGTATGCTACGCGCACAGGATCGACCGATATGGCCATTTCGCTCACACCGGCTGCCGCCGAACGCGTCAGAATCCTTCATCGCCTCGCGCGGCAAGGGCCTGGGCCTGCGCCTCGGCGTGCGCAAGACCGGCTGCTCGGGCTTCGCCTACGTCGTGAACTACGCCGACGACAGCGCCAGCCAGCGACCTGGTGTTCGAAGACCAGCGGCGTCAAGGTGTTCGTCGATCCCGACAGCCTGCCGCTCATCAACGGCACCACCGTCGACTTCGTCAAACAGGGCCTCAACGAGGCCTTCCGCTTCCACAACCCGAACATCAAGGGCGAATGTGGCTGCGGCGGAAGCTTCAGCGTCTAAGCGTCAGCACGCTTCGCCGCAGCGTCCCGTAGTTTCGGCGTTAAATTTCAGCGGCTTACTCGCGAGGCCGGCGTGCCCGCCCGGTACAATCGCGCGCCTTTACGACCCCCACCAAGGAATCATTCGCATGGCGCTCGAGCGCACTCTGTCCATCGTCAAGCCCGACGGCGTTGCCCGTAACCTCATCGGCCAGGTCATCGGCCGCTTCGAAAAGGCCGGCCTCAAGGTCGTCGCCGCGCGCATGGTGCATCTGTCGCAGCGCGATGCCGAAGGTTTCTACGCCGTGCACGCCGCGCGTCCGTTCTTCAAGGACCTCGTGAAGTACATGACCTCGGGTCCGGTGCTCGTGCAGGTGCTCGAAGGCGAGAGCGCCATCGCGAAGAATCGCGAAGTCATGGGCGCCACCGATCCGAAGAAGGCCGCGCCGGGCACCATCCGCGCCGATCTCGCCGAGAGCATCGAAGCGAACACCGTGCACGGTTCGGACTCCGCCGAGAACGCCGCGATCGAGATCGCGTACTTCTTCCGCACGACCGAGCTCTGCCCGCGCGGGTAGATCGCTCCGATGACCGCCGCCGCCGCCAACCGAACGAACCAACTTGTTAGGCCTGCCGAAGGCCGAGCTCGAGGCGTTCGTCGGCGGAGCTGGGCAGCAAGCCGTTCCGCGCGCGCCAGCTCATGAACTGGATGTACAAGCGCGGCGAGGGCGACATCGCGGCGATGACCGATCTCGCCAAGGATTTCCGCGCGCGAGCTCGTGCAGCGCGCGGAAGTCGCGGTGCCCGAGATCGTCAAGACCCAGGTTGCCTCCGACGGCACGCGCAAGTGGCTGCTGTCGGGCGGCAACGGCCAGGCCTTCGAGATGGTCTACATCCCGGAGGAAGACCGCGGCACGTTGTGCATCTCCTCGCAGGTGGGCTGCGCGCTCGACTGCTCGTTCTGCTCGACCGCGCAGCAGGGTTTCAACCGCAACCTCACCACCGCGGAGATCGTCGGCCAGGTGTGGCTGGCGAATCGGGAGCTCGGCTGGCAGGTGGGCGACAATCGCATCATCACCAACATCGTGTTCATGGGCATGGGTGAGCCGCTCGCCAATTTCCGCAACGTGGTGCCGGCCATCCGCATCTTCCTCGACGATCTCGGGTTCGACATCTCGCGCCGCCGGGTGACGCTCGCGGCCTCAGGGGTGGTGCCGCAGATCCTACAAGCTCGCCGAAGAAGTCAACTGCGCGCTGGCGGTTTCCCTGCACGCTGCCCAACGACGCGCTGCTGCAGCCAACTCAGTTACCTGATCAATCGCAAGCATCCGATCGCCGAGGTGCTGGACCGCCTGCCGGCACTACCTCGACGAGACAGAACGGCCACTGCAGCGTCACGTTCGAGTGCGTGATCAGCCTCGACGGCGTGAATCTGACCAGCGCGCCCATGCCGATCGAGCTCCGCCGCGGTTGCTTGCCACCTGGCTGAAGCGCCGCACGAAGCTCGACCTCATCCGCGATCTCGACATCCGTTTCCCAGACGCACGACCGCCGCTCACCGCAGGCGGTGATCGATTCACTGTCCGTGAACGAACCTCATGCATGAAAGGGTTGATAGCAGCCATTCGCCGCACGCGCGGCGACGTCATCGACTGCCGCCTGCCAGGACAGCTCTGCGGGCGCAGGTTACGGTTCGCACCACGGTGCACGCATCGAAGCTCGAGCACTTTGGATTGCAGGTGCGCGCGCCGAGATGCTCGACTGATCGTCTCGCCTGTGCGCTGTACGTACTCGCCGGATGCGTAAGCTCCGACGGCAGCAAGCCGGCTCAAGCAGGAAGATCCGAAGGAATCCGCCGCCAAGTACAACATCCAGCTCGGCACCGCGTATCCTGCAACAGGGCAACTACGCGCTCGCGAAGGAAAAGCTGGAGCGCTCGCTCAAGCAGAATCCGAAGATCCCAACGTGCACACGAGTCTCGCGCTGCTGTGACGACCGCGTCGGCGAACCGAAGCTCGCCGACAAGCACTTCAGGAAGCGCTGCGCCTGGCGCCGGTCAAACCGGACATCTCCAACAACTACGCGATCTACCTGTGCAAGAACGGGCAGACCGACGAGGGCGTGGCGCGCTTCACGGCGGTGGCGGCCAATCGCTACTACCAGACGCCCGAGGTCGCGCTGACGAACGCCGGGGTGTGCCTGAAGGAAGCCAAGCGCCTCGAAGAAGCGCAGCAGAGATTCACCAGCGCGATCCGCGCCTGCCCTAACTATAGCGAGGCGACGGTGCAGCTCGCGAGCGTATATATCGAGCGCAGCAAGCTTCCTGAAGCGCGCAAGGCGGTCGACACCTATCTCGGCGCATTCGCGCCCGAGCGCGGACGTGCTGTTTGCCGCGGTCGGCGTGGCACGCGCCAGAAGATCAAGATGAGCGAGAGAAAAATACTCGCGCGCCCTGCGTCTTGAATTCCCGGATTCCGCGCAGGCGCGGCGCTTCCGCGCAACCCATAAATTAGATGGACGAGACGGTCGAATCCGCGCCTGCACCGACGCCGCCACCGCGCACGATCGGCGCACGGCTGGGCGCGCCGGGCGCCGAACGTTCCGGTCTTTCAGTGGGCGCGGCCGCCGAGAAGCTGCACCTCGATCCCAAGGTCATCGAATCGCTCGAGGCGGATCGCTTCTCGAACTCGGCGCCTCGGTGTACGTGCGCGGACATCTGCGCCGCTACGCGGACTTCGTCGGTGAGTCCGGCACGGAGTTGGTCGCTATGTCTTTACCTCGCGCGGGCACGCCCACCGCCGCCGGATCTCACGCGCGCGCCCCATCCCAGCGCCGCTCGGATCCGCCCGCCTGGTGACGCCATTGATCGGTCTCGCCTGCGCCGCCGTCCTGGCGCTCGCGATCTGGTGGATTCTCGCGGGCTCGCAGCCGACGGCGAACGTTGCGAGCACCGACGTGCCCGCCGCCACGACACCCGCGGCCGCGTCGACGCTCGTTCCCGCCGCAGTCAGCCGTCACCGTACCGGCACCCGCCGCGTTGCCGGCCGCAGGCGGCGCGGGCGCGAAGCAGCCCGGCATCGTCGGCGATCCGAACGCGGCCGCGAAGCGTGACGACGCCGCGCCGGCGCGCGGAAACGCTGCCTGCAAGCTCGAGCTCGC
>ERZ1370068.8903-contig-7720_pt1 | contig 37001 bp, 51 predicted proteins | sample MGYA00561227_ERZ1370068 | MGnify/ENA primary metagenome ERZ1370068 (study PRJEB38410, sample SAMEA6850437) | metagenome | study: Metagenomic assessment of the ecological functions of the soil: analysis of the soil microbiota associated with the...
GGTAATAGCGTTCAGTTACGTATTGCTGACGAAGTGCGCGACGTTGCCCGTGCAGCCGCGTCGCTGCCTAACGTCGTTCTGCGTGGGCTCGACATGCACGTCGGCTCGCAGCTCTCGCGGCTGGACGCGTACCGCCACGGGATCGAGCGCGTGCTCGAGCTGCCTGGCCCAGCTCGGTCCGACGGCGCGCAGGACCTTCGCTACCTGGACATCGGTGGCGGGTCTGCGCCGTGACGTACGACGCCGAGGAGCCGACTGAACCTCGAAGCGATTCGCGCAGATCGTTGTACCCGCCGTACGGTCGACCGGGCTGCAGCTCATCGTCGAGCCTGGGCGTTTCATGGTGGGCAACGCAGGCAGTGTTGATCAGCCGCGTGTTGTACCGCAAGCGGAGCGGCGGAAAGAGCTGCTCGTCGTCGACGCCGGGATGACCGATCTGCTCCGGCCGTCGCACTACAACGCCTACCATCGCATCGAGGCGTTGGAGTTCGCTGCGGGCCGATCGCGTGTGGATGTCGTGGGGCCGGTGTGCGAGAGCGGCGATTTTCTCGCGCTCGATCGCGAGCTCGAGGACCTTCACGCAGGCGACCTGATGGCCATCCATTCGGCCGGCGCGTACGGCTACGTCATGTCATCGAACTACAACACCCGGGGCCGTCCGGCGGAGGTCCTGGTCGATGGGGATCGGTTCGCGCTCGTCACGCAGCGCGAGAGTTACGAGCACCTCGTGGCCCCGGAGCTGCTCGAACCCGAGTGGAGGGTGGACTGATGCTCATCGGGCTGATGGCTGACTCGCACGACCGCGTTCCGGCGATTCGCGAGCTGCTGGAGCGAATGATCGAACGTGGTGTGGGGATGGTGCTGCATGCGGGTGACTACTGCTCTCCGTTTTCGCTCGCGCCGTTTCTCGAGCTCAACATTCCGTTCGCCGGTGTATTCGGCCGCAACGACGGCGATCGCGAGGGGCCTCAAGGCATTCGCGGCGAAGGGCGTGGGCATCGAGCTCTATCGAATCGCCACACAGCCTCGAGGTCGGCGGGCGGCGCATACTTCTCGTGCACGACCTGGGCGAAGTGGCCGAGCGTTCACTGGAATCGCACGAGCTCGATCGTGCACGGGTTCACCCACCAGCAGGAGATCCGCGAGCTCGAAGGCGGCGCGACGATCGTGAATCCCGGGCGAGGCATGCGGGTGGCTGCACGGCACACCGGCTGCCGCGGTGCTGGACCTCGAAACGAAGTCTCTCGATTTCATCTCTCTGACGGAGCCAGCGTGGAAGGTGTGAAAGATTCGAGCCGCATCCTGATTCTCGATTACGGCTCCCAGTTTACCCAGCTCATCGCGCGTCGCGTTCGCGAGGCGCGCGTCGTACTCCGAGATCCATCCACCGACGCGCACCGTCGACTGGATCAGAGACTGGAAGCCAACGGGCATCATCCTGAGCGGCGGCCCGAACTCGGTATACGGAGAGGATGTGCCGAGTGCCGACCCGGCGTTGCTCGACATCGCGCCCGTGTTAGGCATCTGCTACGGCATGCAGCTGATCGCGCACCTGCAGGGCGGGAGAGGTGATCGGCGCCGGGAAACGCGAGTACGGGCGTGCGGATCTCGTCGGTCGAACGAGGCGGCCGGCCTGTTCGGCGGCTTCCGATGCCGGCGAGAAAACGCCAGTCTGGATGAGTCACGGCGATCACGTCGACGTGCCACCGCCGGGCTTTCGTGGTGACGGCGCAGCAGCGGCAGCGTCGCGATCGCGGCGATGCGTCACGAGTCGAAGCCAGTTCACGCGTGCAGTTTCACCCGGAAGTCGCGCCACACGCGCACGTGGTGCGGACATCATCTCGAACTTCGTGTTCGACGTGTGCGGTGCACACCCGTCGTGGACGCCCGGCACGTTCATCGATGACGAAGCAGCGCGCATCCGCGAGCGCGTGGGCAGCGCGCGGGTGATCTGCGGACTCTCCGGCGGCGTCGACTCAGCGGTCGCTGCTGCGCTCGTCCATCGGGCGATCGGCGATCAGCTCACGTGCATCTTCGTCGACACAGGCCTGCTGCGGATGCACGAGCGCGATCAGGTCGAGCGCACCTTCCGCGCGAATCTCGGCATCGACCTCGTTACGGTGCGCGCCGAGGAGCGATTCCTCGGCGCGCTGGCGGGCGTCGAAGATCCCGAGAAGAAGCGGACGATCATCGGCCACACGTTCATCGACGTGTTCGAGGAAGCGGCGGAGAAAGCTGGCGAAGGCGTCGCGTATCTCGTCCAGGGAACGCTCTATCCCGACGTGATCGAGAGCGTCTCGCCGCGCGGCGGACCATCGGTCACGATCAAGACGCACCACAACGTCGGTGGCCTCAAGCCGGACATGAAGTTCAAGCTCATCGAGCCGCTCCGAGAGCTGTTCAAGGACGAAGTGCGCAACGTCGGGCGTGAGCTCGGTCTGCCCGAGGAGATCGTCGGGCGGCATCCGTTCCCGGGCCCGGGTCTCGCCATTCGCGTGCTCGAGCGACGTCGACGGAGGAGAAGCTCGAGGTGCTGCGAAGGCGGACGCGATCTATCTCGAGGAGATTCGCGCGGCCGGGTCTGTACGACGACATCTGGCAGGCGTTCGCGGTGCTGCTTCCCGGTGCGATCGGTCGGTGTCATGGGCGACTACCGCACGTACGAGAACGTCGTCGCGCTGCGCGCCGTGACGAGCACCGACGGCATGACGGCCGATTGGTTCCCGTTCCCGCACGACGTGCTCGCGCGCATCTCGAGCCGCATCATCAACGAGGTGCGCGGCGTGAACCGCGTGGTCTACGATATCAGCTCCAAGCCGCCCGCTACGATTGAGTGGAGTAATAGAATCGACGCCCTTCTCCTCGAGGAGCTTCATGAACTCGCGCTGGCGCCTGAATCGCCAAGCAGCCGATCAGGCACGTCGGGCTCCTTCGAGAACTGCGCGATCTTGCCGAGCACCGGTAGGTACTGGTTCGAGACCTCGAGCGGCGGCGCGACGATGAGGAAGAAGAACTTCACCGGCTTCTCGTCGATCGCCTTGAAGTCCACGCCTTCGCTCTTTCTGCCGAACGCAACGCGGAGCTTGTTGACGACCAGCGACCGGCAGTGCGGGAATCGCGATGCTTCGCCCGATCCCGGTCGAGCCGAGATTCTCGCGGCGCTTGAGCATCTTGAACAGCATCCCCTCGGACTTCTCGTCGAGCTTGAGGAGGCTCGATCATCTCCTTGAGGATCTCGTCCTTCGATCGTGCCTTCGAGCTCGAGCTTGACCGCGTCTTCGGAGAAGAACTCGCGCAGTTCCATCGCGTTCCCTTGGTCTCGTAGAAAGAGGGGCACCTGCAACTGGCGCCCCGCGAGCGACCGAAGTTATCCAGCTCGGCAAGTCGTGTCAAATCTTCACGTTGCACGACTTCCAGAGCCCGGTTAGCTTGCACGCGATGCGCTTCCCGTACCCGGTCGACCACGAGATCCCGCTCATCCTCGCCCCTATGGCGGGGTGTCGGAGTCGCCGTTTCGCCGGCTGTGCCGAATGCATGGCGGCGGACGTGGTCGTCACCGAGTTCCTGTCGGCCGAAGGCATCCGCCGCGAGAACGAGGCGAACGTTGAGCAAGCTGCGCTTCGGTCCCGACGAGCGCACGATCGGCGTCCAGATCTTCGGCGCCGATCCGGCCGCCATGGGCGACGCGGCGCGGCTCGTCACCGACGTCTTCCAGCCGGATTTCATCGACATCAACTTCGGCTGTCCGGTCAAGAAGGTCGTGAAGCGCAACGGCGGCTCCGGCTGCCTCAAGGATCTCAACCTCGTGCAGGACGTCATTCGCGCGGTCGTCGGCAGCCACGTCGCTGCCGGTGACGGTGAAGATCCGCAGCGGCTGGAACGAGGAGATGCGCGATCCGGTCGCCATCGCGCCTGCGCTGCCAGGACGCCGGCGCGCGAGCGCTGACGCTCCACCCGCGCACGCGCACGCAGATGTACAGCGGGCAGCGCGCGGTGGGACGAGATCGCGGCCGTCGTGGCAGCGCGCTCGAGATCCCGGTGATCGGCAACGGCGACATCAAGACGGCCGCCGACGCGCTTCGCATGCGCCGAGCACACGCGATGTGCCGGCGTCATGATCGCGCGTGGATCGTTCGGGCAGCCATGGATCTTCGCCCAGGCTCGCGCGCTGATCGACGGCACGCCGGTGCCCGCGACGCCGCCGGTCGCGGAGCGCATTCGCCGATCGCGCTCGACCACGCGCGCGATGGCGCAGAGCTACGAGCCAGATCCCGAAGGCGCCGCCATCGAGTTTCGCAAACACCTCGGCTGGTACGTGAAGGGCTTGCTCAACTCGGCGGAGCTGCGGCGACGACTCCATGCCGTCAACGGCTTCGGAGAGGTCGAGGGCATCTTCGGCTGATTACCTCCGCTGGCTCGAGGAGCGATCCGTCGAGAGCGATGCGCTCGAGATGGCGTCGATACCGCGGACCTGGAACCCGCCGAGGCGTGATTCGCGACCGTGTGCTGGCGCTGTTGCGTCAGGTCGCGGACGGTCAACTCGACATCAACGCATGCGCTCGACCGGCTCGCGCGGGATCCGGTCGAGTCGCTGCCGTTCGCGACGCATCGATCACCATCGCGCGCTCGCGACAGGGATACCCGGAGGTCATCCTGGGCCAGGGCAAGACGACGGAGCAGATCGTTACAATCGCGGACCGGATTGCGCGCTCGTGGAGAAGGGTTCCTCGTGACCCGCGCGAGCCCCGATGCCCTCGACGGGTTGGCGCGTACGTTCGCGCGCGCCGAGGTCAATGAGCTCGCCCGCTGCGCCCACCTCGCGCCAACAGAGGCAGTGCCGCCCGGCAGCGGAACGATCCTCATTGTGACCGGTGCGGGCACAAGTGATCTTCCGGTGGCCGAGGAAGCCGCCGTACCGCCCGCGCGTTAGGTAACACGGTCGGACCGCCTCACCGATGTCGGCGTCGCGGGGATTCATCGCGTTCTGGCAGGCGCCGAGACGCTCACGCAGAGGCCTCGCGTCGTCATCGTGGTGGCCGGGATGGATGGCGCGCTTCCGTCCGTCGTTGGCGGCCTCGTGGCGCGGCCGGTCATCGCGGTCGCCGACGAGCAGTAGGCTACGGGCGCGAGCTTCGGCGGAGTGGCCGCATTGCTCGCCGCGCGTCAACAGTTGCGCCTCCGGCGTAACGGTCGTCAACATCGACAACGGATTCGGTGCCGCAGTCGCCGCATCGCGAATTACACACGCGTCGATCTCTGTAGCTTCCCGCCAAAATCTTTTTGTGGTGAAAACGCGGATCTGGGCCAACGTGACGCGCGGTCGCCGCGTGGCTGCTCGCACTCGCCGGCATGATCGCGTTGGCGTGGGGCATGTCGGTTCCTGCGTGGGCGCTCAGGCGCCGCGGCGGCTTCCTCCGTCGCGGCGGTCACCGTACGCCTGGCTGCTGATCAGCCAGCGCCTGGACCCACCCCTACGGGAGTTCATCAAGCAATACCTCGCCGCGGTGCTCGCGCCTGTGACGTGGCTTGCTGCGGCATCTGGAGCGCCCCGGCGTCGCCCGCCGTGGTGGCGCTGGCCCTTGGCGTACGTGTCATCGCCGGCGCCGAGAACATTCGGACGGCTATCTCGGTTGCTGCCGGGGCGCTGGTCGCGCTGACCGCGATTCACTACTCGGTTGGCGGGACAATCGCGTTCTCCGACATGCTGGGCGGCGGCGTCGTATTCGCGGCGATCGCCCTGTTCCCGGCGTGGCAGGTCAAACGCGCGCAGGAGAACGCGAAGAAGCGTCGGCGTGCGACACGCTCCGACAGCGTGTTCGGGCAGCGAACGGGCCGACACGCCTCGCGCGTACGAGGCAATGCCCTCCGACCTGCGCCGTGGCATCGAGGTCACGCGCAGCAGGAAGCCGAGGAGCGCCGCCAGACCGAGGTGCTGAGCCGGTACCTGTGTGACGTTCGCGACGCGTTAGGCGCCGACGAGGTCGTGTTCTGGCGATGGACCGGCGCCGCGCGACACGCTCGTTGCGGCGGCGTGCTCCGGGGATGGGGCCGAGACCGAGCCCACGAAGTTCAATCATGCCGAGTGGTTGCCGCTGGTGAAGTGGTCCGCCGAAGAGCGCATCGTGCACTTCGACGAAGGCAAGCCAGGACCGCGCATCGCCATGGGACCGGTGGCAGGGCTCAAGCGCGTGCGTTCGGTGCGCTGAGCATTTCCGCCGACGCGGGACTCAAGCCGTCGCGCGACGAGCTGAAAGCCTGGGTGCCACGGTACACTGCGCAGGTGGCGGTGTTGGCCGAACTCCTGGAGACGCGTGAAGAGGTCGGTCGCCAGAATCGCCGCACGCAGGCCCTCCTGCGCGCCGCGCAGGAGTTCCAGTCGAACCGAACGATCGAGTTGCTCGGACGGTCCATTTGCGAGACGGCGCTCGCCGTGACATCCGCGGCACGTGCCGCGCTCGTCCGGTGGCACCCGACCTCGAACGATGGCGAAGTCCAGAGCGTCTCGGAGGGCCACCGAATTGCCGAAGGCTGGCCGATCAGCGAAGACTCGCAGGTCGGGACGATGTGTAAGAACGGTCTCCCGCAGGTATGGGAGGACGCCCGGATGATCGCTCGGCACACCCGGATCTACGGCGCGTGGGAAACACCGCGTCCGATCGGGTCGATGGCCATCATTCCACTCAAGCGCGAAGCGGGCGTCATTGGCGCCATCGTGATCGAGGGAGACGAGCCCGGCGACGTCCTCATTGCCGAGGTCCGAAACGTTCGACTGCTCGCGGCGATTGCGGCGGTGTCTCTCGAGACGATGGGGAGATAGAGGAGGTCACGCGCGCGGGCGCGCACGGACCAGCTGACGGGCCTGCGCGAACCGCCGCCATTTCGACGAGCAGATGACGCGTGTGCTCGCGGAGACGGACCGGTTTGGCGGCTCCGCGTCGCTCGTCGTTGCCGACATCGACTTCTTCAAAGCGGTCAACGACACCCACGGACACGACGGCGGCGACGCGGTGTTGCAGAGCGTCGCGCAGGCGTTCCAGGACGGGGTTCGGAACGTGGATACCTGCGCCCGGTATGGTGGCGAGGAGATCGCGCAGTGCTGCTGCCGCAGACCAACATGGACGGAGCGCGAGACTTCGCGGGAGCGCCTGCGGAAAGCGATCGAGACGCGAGTGGTCCTGTACGCGGGGCGCCCAATATCGGTGACTGCCTCGTTCGGCGTGGCAAGCTACCCCGACAGCGTCGCAACGCACGACGCACTGTTCCCGACCGCGGACCGAGCGCTGTACCAGTGCCAAGGCCGAGGGCCGAAACCGTGTGCGCTGCGCTGTTCCAGGGTCCAGTCCAGAAAACGGCTTAAGCCGTTTCACTTCGAGCTGATTCGAGTGCGCCGACCCGGTTGATCCGCGGGGTGGTGGCGATTAGATTTCACGGCCTTGCGGGGGCGACTGGCTTCGACGGGGTTAGTGAAGCTGTGGTCGCGTGCCCAGGTACTGATGTCCCTGGTAAAACACTCGGGAAAATCACAACTGCCAACAACAACTTGGCCCTGGCTGCGTAACGCATAGCGTTACAGCACCTGCCCATGGGGAAGCTCGCTCGAGGCGGCTTCGTGGGTATCGTAAATTCGGGATAGCTCCGCGGTGCGCTCTCCGGCGCGGGGCGAAAGAATAGAGGCTTGTCCAGGAGTGGGCCGCCCACCGGCCAGCGACTGGAGACCTCAACCGGTGGGCTACGCACGTAGACGCTGTGGTCGATCTAGTCTCGGACCGGGGTTCGATTCCCCGCGCCTCCATCAAACGCCCGAGGCCCGCGAGAGCGGGCCTCGGGCGTTTGAGCTGTTAGCGGAAAGACGTGAGTCGTTAGCAATGCCCGGCCATGACCTGCGTTCGAACGATGACACTCGCCGCGCCAGACCTTAGGAGATTCGTCGCCACGACCCCGCAAGCGGACAAATGAGCGACTTCACAAAGCTTCTGGTCTGGAAAAGGCGCATGCACTCACCTTAGCCGTGTATCGCGAAACGGCTCACTGGCCACGTCACGAGCAGTACGGGTTGGTGTCACAGACTCGCCGAGCCGCCGCTTCCATCCCTTCGAACATTGCCGAGGGCTGTGGACGCGACAGCGACCCGGAACTCCGCCGATTCATCCGATCGCCAAGGGATCCGCCGCAGAACTTTCGTACTTGCGGTTGCTCGCATCGGAGCTTAGCTACGAATCGCGGTCTAGCTATGAGACGACTGCGAAGGCATTGGTGGAGGTTCAGCGGATGCTTTGGTCGCTTGAGCACCGACTGCGCGAATCGCCCGACGGGAGACGCGCAAGAACGACCCGATCGGGGCTCGCTACCGACTCACGACTAATCGCTAACGACTGGCGCGTGCAGGTGTTCACGCAGGCGCTAACGCTGCCTGCGCCGCGGCCAGTCGGGCAATGGGAACCCGGAATGGAGAGACGACACGTAGTCCAGGCCCGACTCATGGCAAAGCTTCACGGACGCTGGGTCGCCGCCGTGCTCGCCGCAGATGCCCACCTTGAGATCCGGACGCACGCGTCGACCGTCGCTGCACCGCCATCCGCACCAGCTTCGCCGACGCCCGCGGCATCGAGCACACGGAACGGGTCGTCCGGCAGAGATCCCGTTCTCCACGTAGATGCGGAGGAAGCGCCCGGCGTCGTCGCGGCTCAGGCCTAACGTCGTCTGCGTGAGATCGTTGGTGCCGAACGAGAAGAACTGCGCGCGTCGCGGCGATCTCGTCGGCGGTGAGCGCGGCGCGCGGCAGCTCGATCATCGTGCCGACGAGTAGTCCGACATGCTCGCCCATCGCGCCCGAGCACCTGCCGCGCGACGTCGTCGATGATGGCTCGCTGGTTGTCGAACTCTGCGCCGTCGCCACCAGCGGCATCATGATCTCGGGCTGCACGTCGATCCTCGACGCGACGCGCGCACCGCCGCCTCGAAGATCGCGCGCGCCTGCATCTCGGTGATCTCGGGGTAGGTGATCCCGAGCCGGCAGCCGCGATGGCCCAGCATCGGGTTCGTCTCGCGCAGGGACTCCATCGATCCGGTTCAGCTCGTCGCGCGCAGGCCTAAGCGTGCGCGCCAGCAGCTTCGACTCCTCGCCGCCGTGCGGGAGGAACTCGTGCAGCGGCGGATCGAGCAGGCGGATCGTCACCGGCAGCCCGTCCATCGCCTCGAAGATCCCCTCGAAGTCGGCGCGCTGCATCGGCAGCAGCTTCGCGAGCGCACGGCGGCGTCCGCGACTCGTCGCGCGCGACGATCATCTCGCGCATCGCGCGTGATGCGATCGCCCTCGAAGAACATGTGCTCGGTGCGGCACAGCCCGATGCCTTCCGCGCCGAACCGTCGGGCGACCGCGCGCGTCCTGCGGGGTGTCGGCGTTGGCCCGGACCGTCGAGTCGACGGACGTCGTCGGCCCAGCCGAGGACGGTCGAGAACGACTGGTACATCGGCGCGCGCGAAGCGGCGCGGCTTCCGCTCGTGACGCTGCACGATCTCGCTCGGCGATCGTCGGGAGGTCGCCGACGAACACCCGCCCGGTCGCGCCATCGAGCGTGATCCAGTCGCCCTCCGATGACCGTCGTGCCGTCCACGCGTGAACCGTGTGCTTCTCGGGATCGATCGCGATGTCCTTGCATCCGACGACCGCGCACTTGCCCATCCCGCGAGCGACGACCGCGGCGTGACTCGTCATGCCGCCGCGCGCCGTGAGCACGGCGCGCGCGGCGACGATGCCGTGGAAGTCCTCGGGCGTGGTCTCGTCGCGGACGAGAATCACCGCTTCGCCTTGCGCGTTGCGCGCGCTCGGCGGCGTCGGGATCGAACACGGCCGATGCCGCTCGCCGCGCCGGGGCTCGCCGGCAGCCCCGCGACAGCGGCTGGCGCGCGCGCCGGCGGATCGATGACCGGGTGCAGGAGCTGGTCGAGCTGCGTCGGCGACGACGCGGTTGACGGCTTCCTCGCGCGATGATGAGCCTCTCGTCCACCATCTCGCGCGCGATGCGCACAGCCGCGGCCGCGGCGGTGCGCTTGCCCGTGCGCGTCTGGAGGAGATACGAGCTTGCCGCGCTCGACGGTGAACTCGAGGTCCTGCATGTCGCGGAAGTGCCGCTCGAGGCGCTCCTTGCGTGCTCGAGCAGCTCGTCGTACGGCGCCGGGAAGCGATTCGCCATATCCTCGATGTCGAACGGCGTCCGGATGCCCGCGACGACGTCCTCGCCCTGCGCGTTCACCAGGAACTCGCCGTAGAACTTCCGCTCGCCGGTCGACGGATTGCGCGTGAACGCGACGCCGGTGCCCGAGTCGTCGCCGAGGTTGCCGAACACCATCGGCGACGATGTTGACGGCCGTGCCCAGCGTCGTCGGAGATGCCGTTCACGCGTGCGGTAGTCGACGGCCTTCTTGAGCGTCCACGACTTCCACACCGCCTCGATCGCGCCCCAGAGCTGGACGTCGCGGATCCATCCGGGAAGTCACTGGCCCGGTGACGTCGCGAACGAGCGCCTTGTACTCCTCGACCAGGTTGCGCAGCGCGTCCTCGCCGAGCTCGGCGTCGGTCTCCACGCCGTCCGTCATGTCGCTTCGCGCGGAGCAGGTGCTCGAAGTTCGTGGATCGGGACGCCGAGCACGACGTCGCCGTACATCTGGATGAAGCGGCGATACGAGTCGTACGCGAAGCGCGCGCTTGCCGCTCGCGCGCGCGAGCGCGACGACGGTGCGGTCGTTGAGGCCGAGGTTGAGGATCGTCTCCATCATGCCCGGCATCGAGACGGGCGCGCCGGAGCGCACCGACACGAGCAGCGGGATTCGTCGCGTCGCCGAACCCGCGGCCGGTCACGTGCTCGAGCCGCGCGATCGCCTGCGTCGACCTCGTCGCGCGCAGCGAGTCGGGACGCGCTGCCGCTGCGCGAGGTAGTCGACGCAGAGCGAGCAGGCGATCGTGAACCCCGGCGGAACCGGCACGCCGAGGTTCGTCATCTCGGCGAGGTTCGCGCCCTTGCCGCCGAGCAGTCGCGCGCATCTTCGCGTGCCTTCGGCCTTGCCGTTGCCGAAGAAGTACACGACGCGTCGGGTCTGCGACGCGCTCCGTTCGGGCGCTGCCGGACCGGCTCGCATGTTCAGCACCCGCAGCCGAATCGGAGCTTGTCGGGATCTGTGGGCGGCGGCGTTGGATAGTCGCCGGAGAAGCATGCGTGGCAGAAGCCGTCGCGGTCCGTCGGGCACGGACTCGAGCATGCCGTCGAGCGACAGGTAGCCGAGCGAATCGACGCCGAGGTGCGCGGCGATCTCGTCGCGTGTCATGTTCGCGGCGATCAGCTCTTCGCGCGATCGGCGTGTCGATTCCGTAGTAGCACGGGCCGGTGATCGGCGCCGAGCTCGACGCGCATGTGCACTCTCGCGCGCGCCGGCGGCGCGCACCATGCGCGACGAGCTCCGCGCGTGGTCGTGCCGCGGACGATCGAGTCGTCCACCATGACGACGCTCTTGCCGTCGAGCACCTCGCGCACGGCGTTGTACTTCACCTTCACCTTCGCGTCGCGCCCGGCCTGCGTCGGCTGGATGAACGTGCGGCCGACGTAGTGGTTGCGGATCAGCGCGAGCTCGAGCGGGAAGCCGGACTCGCTTCGGCGAAGCCGAGCGCCGCCGAGTTCGACGAGTCGGGAACGCTGAACACGAGGTCGGCGCTCGGCGCGGGTGCTCCTGCGCCAGTCGTCGGCCCGAGCGCGCGCCGCGCGCGATCGACCGAGCCGCCGAACACGCGGCTGTCGGGCCGCGCGAAGTACACGTACTCGAAGACGCAGCGGCGGGGCTCCTTCGCGGCCGAAGCGGCTGCTCGACGTGCAGCCCGGTCGTTGTCGATCGCGATGATCTCGCCGGGCTTCGACATCGCGCTCGATCAGTCGCGCCGACGATGTCGAGCGCGCACGTCTCGGACGGCGACACACGACGCCGTCGCCCAGTCGTGCCGATCGCGAGCGGTCGCCAGCCGCGTGGGATCGCGCGCCGCGAGCAGCGTGTCGCCGATGGCGACGATGAGACTGTACGCGCCTTCGACGCCTTGCAGCGCGTCGGCGAGCTCGCTCGGCCGGCGCGTCGGCGCGACGAGCTGCGCGAGGCGATGGACCACCACCTCGGAGTCCATTCGTCGACGAGAAGATCGATCCCTGTTCCTCGAGCTCGCGTCGCAGCTCGGTCGGCGTTGATGAGGTTGCCGTTGTGGGCGAGCGTGATGTGCCCGCCACGGAAGCGCGCGACGCACCGGCTGCGCGTTGTCGATCGTGGACGAGCCGGCCGTGCTGTAGCGCGTGTGTCCGATGGCCAGCGATGCCGTGCGAGCGAGCCGACCGTCGGCTCCGTCGAAGCGCGTCGGACACGAGTGCCCATGTTCCGCGCGACGCGCGCGTCGCCGGTCGTCATCGATCGCGACGACGCCGGCCGATTCCTGTCCGCGATGCTGTAGCGAGTACGAGCCCGAGCTGAGCGACGTGAGGTCGCGTCGGGATGACCGTGAACGCCAAAAATGCCACACATGTAGCAGTGCTGGCCACTGGTTGAAGGAGCGTCAGCGGCCAGTGCGTCGTCCGCAACGGCCGACGCGCGTCATGATCGACGGAATCGCATTCGTGGTAGGCGCTTCGTCGAGCTGCGGCCGAGCGGAGCAACGAGCTGACGTCCGCCGTGATACTGGATCCGGAACGGCCGGTACGCAGCCGCGCTCGACGACGCCGATCCGACGCGCGCGGAACGCCGTGCGTCGCGGCGATCCGCTCAACACGGTCTCGGGCGAATCGCGTCGACACGATGACGCGCGCCTGCGCCTCGCCGAAGAGCAGCGCGCGCCTCGAGATTCCCGACCACGAGCGTGAGATCGACCGTCGCGCTGAAACTTGCTCGCCGTCGGTCCATGACGCAGCACTCGGCGAGCGCGACGGCGAGGCCGCCGTCGCTGCAGTCGTGCGCTGATCGACACAACGCCGGCCTGAATCGCTCTCGAGCAAGCGCGTCGATCAAGCGCGCGCTCGCCCTGGAGGTCGCACTGCCGGCGGCGCACCCGCCGTGACGTCGTGAATCCGCGCCAGGTACTCGACTGCGCCGAGCTCCGGACGGTCGGCGCGCCGAGCAGGACGATGGTGTCGCCGGTCTGTCTGGAACGTCGCACCGCGTGACGTGGTCGACATCGTCGATGAGGCCCACCATCCCGATCACCGGCGTGGGATACACGGCGCCGCGCGGATTCTCGTTGTACAGCGAGACGTTGCCGCCGGTGACCGGCGTGTCCGAGCGCGCCGCACGCTTCGCGCCATGCCGCGGACGGCCTCGCGGAACTGGAAGTACACCTCCGGCCGGCGCGGATTGCCGAAGTTCAGATCAGTTCGTGATCGCCATCGGCCGCGCGCCCGTGCACGCCACGTTGCGCGCCGCTTCGCCGACGGCGATCTGCGCCGCCGACGCGCGGCTCGAGATACACGTAGCGACCGTTGCAGTCGGTCTTCAGCGGCGAGCGCGCGATCGCGTGCCGCGCAATGCGAACGCACCGCGGCGTCGCCGCCCGGCCCGATCACGGTGTTCGTGCGCACCGATCGTGTCGTACTGCCGATGGACCCACGTCTTCGCGCGCGATCGTCGGCGACGACGAGCAATTCGCTGGAGCGTCCAGGCCGGCGTCGCGTCTCCTCGGGCGCTCGGCGATCGCGTCGACGTCGCGCGCCGCGCAGCGCGGCGATCGTCGGGATCCTCGCATGCGTCCGGCGGTGTACATCGGACAATCGGTCACGAGGCGAGATGCCGGGAACTCGGCGACGACGCGATCGCCTTCGGTCACGCGATACACCGGCTCGGCGATGACCTCGCCGATCACCGCGGCCGAGAGGTCCCATTTCGCGAGGATCTCCTTGACTTGCGGCTCGCGTCCGCGTCTGCGCGACGACGAGCATTCGCTCCTGCGACTCGCTGAGCAGAATCTCGTACGGCGTCATGCCTTCTTCGCGGACGGGCACCTTCGTGACGTCGATCGTGACGCCGACGTCGCCGCGCGCAGCCATCTCGGCCGACGACGACGTGAGGCCGGCCGCGCCCATGTCCTGAATCGCGACGATGTGCGCCGCTCGTGATCAGCTCGAGACTACGCCTCGAGCAGGCAGCTTCTCGGTGAACGGATCGCCGACCTGCACGCGCGGACGCTTGGCGTCGCTCTCGTGCGGACAGATCCTCGGACGCGAACGACGCGCCGTGGATGCCGTCGCGACCCGTGCGCGCGCCGACCGCGATGATCGGGTTGCCGACGCCTCGGCGCGTCGCGCGAATGAGCTCGTGCTTCGTGGAGCATGCCGACGCACATCGCGTTGACGAGCGGGTTCGCCTTCGTACGACGGGATCGAACGACGACTTCGCCGCCGACGGTCGGAACGCCGACGCAGTTGCCGTAGTCGCCGATGCCCTTCGACGACGCCGCCGAACAGGTAGCGAACGCGCGGTGAGTCGAGCGAGCCGAATCGCAGCGAGTTGAGCATCGCGATCGGACGCGCGCCCATCGTGAACACGTCGCGCAGAATTCCGCCGACGCCCGTCGCGGCGCCCTGATACGGCTCGACGGCCGATGGGATGATTGTGCGACTCGATCTTGAACGCGACGGCCGAGTCCGTCGCCAACCGAGATGACTCCGGCATTCTCGCCGGGGCCCTGCAGCACGTACGGCGCCTTCGTGGGCAGCGTCTCGCAGCAGCGGCCGCGAGTGCTTGTACGAGCAGTGCTCGCTCCAGAGCGCGCTGACGATTCCCGAGCTCGGTGAACGTCGGCGTCGCGACCGAGCATGTCGACCAGACGCTGATACTCGTCAGGCGTTAGGCCGTGCTCGGCGACGAGCGCCGGTGTGATGACCGGGTCGCCGGGGCGAGGAGTTGCCGTCACGGTCAGCGGCCGCCCGAGCATCGAGCTGAAGAAGCGCGTCGACGCCGCTCGTCGTGCGCGTGCTCGAGCAGCTCGAGCTCGCCGGCATCGAGCCACGACGCCCTTGCAGTCGGCACACGGTCGGTCGACCTTCACGTTGTGGTGCTCGAGCTTCCTTCAGATTGCCGCCACAACGCGGGCATTTCATGTAATGCGACGCCCGCTCGCATCTTCGAGCGACGCCATGGTCCAGCGCCGAGCGTCGCTCCTTGATCAGCTCCGCGTCGAGCTTCGCGAAGTACTCCTCTTCGTTGCGACTGTGCTCCTTCAGTTCGCCATTGGAGAAACGAGCCGAGTTGAAGTGTTCGCATGGCGCAGGCGCTCAAACGCCGACCTGGGCGAGCAGCGATTCCGAACAGCGCGACGCCGTCGTCGGAGCCAACGATCGCTTCGGCGGCGCGCTCCGGGTGGGGCATCAGGCCGAGCACGTTGCCGCGATCGTTGACGATACCGGCGATGCCTCGCATCGACCCGTTCGGGACTCCGCCGATGCGATCGACGTATCGCCGTTCGCGTTGACGTAGCGGAACACGACGCTGGCCGTTCTGCTCCAGCCGATCGAGCGTCGCGTCGTCGGCGGTATAGCGTCCCCTCACCGTGGGCGATCGGCAACCGCAGGATCTGCACCGGCTTCGTATCTGGTTCGTGAACGTCGTGTCTCGGTGGTCTCGACGCGGACGCGAACGAGCTCGCTCACGAACTGGAGACTTGCGTTGCGCAGCAGAGCGCCGGGGAAGCAGTCCGGCCTCGCATGCGATCTGGAATCCGTTGCAGATCGCCGATCACCGGTCCGCCGCGGTTCGGCGATGCGCAACCACTTCGCGCATGATCGGGCGAGAAGCGCGCGATCGCGCCGGCACGCAGGTAGTCGCCGTAGCTGAAGCCACCGGGAGAATCACGACGTCCACGCCGCGCAGGTCGTGATCCTTGTGCCAGAGCTTGACGCATTCCTGGCCGAACACGTCGGCGACGGCGAGAAACGCGTCTTCGTCGGAGTTCGAGCCGGGGAAGGTGATGACGCCGAATTTCATGCCTGCTCCACGTTGGCGATCTCGAAGTCTTCCGGTGACCGGATTGGCGAGCAGCTTGCGCGCACATGTCGCGGACGACTCGCTCGGCAGCCTGTGGCTTCGCGGGGCGTCGGCGTCGACGACGAGGTGGCGACCGACGCGAACGTCGCGCACGCCAGCAGAATCCGAGAGAATGCAGCGCGTCGGCCACCGCCTTTCCCTGCGGGTCGAGCAGGCCGCGCCGTGGGGACGATGTGAACGGCGACGCGATATCGACTCATGTTCCGCGATCCTCGTGCTTGGGATTAGGTGGCGGATTCGACGGTCGCCGCCGGTTGACGGCGACGCCGACGCCGCCGTCGGTTCGTCGGCGTCCTGACGTTCCGCTGCCGCTGCCGTTGCAGCGACGCAGTCGGCACGTGCCGTCCGACCTGGCGTCGCGTCGTGGTCTGGCGAGGTCCTCAGCGAGCGTCGGATCGACATCGGCTTCTTCCTCGAGGAATCACCGACCGGCGGTCGGGATACGACGGTCGAGGAAGCCGAGAGCCGCCCACTTCACCGCACCGAACAGCACGTAGGCTACCAGCGCCGGAAAGATAAACTCGCGGCGGAAGGAAGATGAAGTCGAGGATGCTCCCGACGATGATCGACGACCCGACGATCTGTCGCGCCGATTCGGTAGCCGATCGTCGGCACGGCGGGGTACGGCACGTCGCTGATCATGAAGTACGCGAGGCATCGCCATGAGCCAGCGCAGAATCATGTGCCACGGCAGGTCGGACAGCGTGCTTGCTGTCGGTGAAGAGGATGACAGTCTGGTTGTAGAGCGGCGTCTGGCTGAACCAGTAGTACGTCGCCAGCGTCATGCCGGCGGCCGGGCTCGGAAGTCCGTGGAAATGCGTCTTCGCGCGGCCGGCCTGCTCCACGTTGAAGCGCGCGAGGCGCATCACCGCGCACGACGTGAAGATGAAGACGAGCAGCCAGTCCAGTCCCGTCGGTCTTCGAGCAGCCGCGAAATACATGATGAGCGCCGGCGCGAGACCGAACGAGATCGCGTCGACGAGCGAGTCGAGCTCCTCGCCGAATCGGCTGCCGGTGCCGGTCGCGCGCGCGACGCGGCCGTCGAGCGAGTCGGCGACGCCGCCGAGCGACGATGAACGCCGCGGTGCCGAAGCGGTCGCCACGGATCGCGAGGACGATCGGCGTAGATCCCGCAGAACAGGTTGAACAGCGTGAAGCCGTTCGGCAGCAGCACGACCGCCCGCACGGACTTCGCGACGGCGACGAGCGCGCGGTCGCTTCATTGGCGCTGGCAGCTCCGCGATGACCGGTCGCGCCGGCGTACGGTGACGTCTGGCCGACCTTCACGCAGCACTGTCGACGCCGGCGGCACGGAACACGTCGACCCGCGAGCCGAAGCGAATGATGCCCATCCGCTCGCCCTGCTCGACGCGCTCGCCTTCATCGACTGTACGGTGATGAATGCGGCGCGCAATGAGGCCCGGCGATCTGGCGCACGAGAATGCGACGCGCCGCCGGCCTCGAGGCCGACCGACGTCTGCTCGTTCTCGAGGCTCGACTCCTCGGCGGCGGCGTTGAGGAAGCTTGCCGGGCTTGCTCGTGAACGTATCGCACGGTGCCCGATCACCGGATACCGGTTCACGTGGACGTTGAAGACGTTCATGAAGATCGACACGCCGCTGCGCGCGGCCGTGCATGAACGTCGGCTCGTCGACCTCCGTGATCATGACGACCTTGCCGTCCGCCGGCGCGATGATCAGTCGCTCGCCGCGCTCGCCGGTGCGCTCGGGATCGCGAAAGAAGTACGCGACCCAGAGCGCGACGAGCGTGAGCAGCGAACGCCAGCGAGCCAGAGCGGCCACGAGCGCCTCGTTAGGGCAGCAGCGTACCCGCCGACGGCGATCGAGCGCGGCGATGAGCGATGAAGGCCAGACCTTCGCGAGCGAAGTTCACGAGAGCGCCGGGTCACGTCGAGGTCGGCTCCGCGTGATGCGACGGAACGCATCGAGATACCGCGTGCTCGTCGCGTGCACGACGTGACTGCGGCAAGCGGCGGCGGCGGCGTCGTCGCCGTTCCAGCGCCCGGCCGGCGCTCGCGCATCGAGATAGTCGCGCAGCGGCTGCTTGTCGAAGCTCGGCTGCGAGCGGCCCGGCTGCGTACTGGTCCGCCGGCCAGAACCGCGAGCTGTCAGGCGTGAGCACCTCGTCGATGATGAGTGATCGCGTCCGTCGCGTCGCGGCCGAACTCGAATTTCGTGTCCGCGATGATGATCCCGCGACGGCTCGGCGATCGCTCGGCCCCGCGTCATAGACAGTACGGCTCAGTCGCTCGAGCTCGCCGCGTCGTCGGTCGGCCAACGATCATCGACGCATCCGCGCGATCGTGATGTTCTCGTCGTGGCCCGTCTCCGCTTTCGTCGCCGGACTGAAGATCGGCGGCTCCAGCCGCGTCGCTCTCCGCGAGACCCGGCGGCAAGCGACTCGCCGGCCAGCGTCCCGTGCGCGCTGATATTCCTTCCACGCCGAGCCTGCGATGATAGCCGCGGATGACGCACTCGATCGGGAAAGACGTCCGTCGCGCCGACACGAGCATGGCGCGGCCGCGCAGAGCGTCTCGGTAGCCGTCGAGCGACGGGAACCTCGCGGACGATCTCGTCGGCGTCGCGCCGAGATCATGTGATGCGCGCACGTCGCGCTCCAGCTGCCTGCAGCCACCACGCCGTGAGCTGCGTGAGCACGGCGCCCTTGTACGGAACCGTCTCGCGCCATCACGACGTCGAACGCGCTCACGCGATCGGTCGCCACGACCAGCAGCCGGTCACGCGTCGACCTCGTAGACCTCGCGGACCTTCCCTCGCCGCAGCACGCTCAAGCGGAAGCGTGGTCGTCGCGACGCCTGTCATACGCGCACCTCGGCCACGTCTCGGAGGTCGACCGCGGGCGTGGCCCGCGAGCAGCGGATCCACGACCTCGTCGAGGAACTCGTCGACCTGTTCGGCGGCGCGCCCAACGAACCGTCGCGGTTCGAGCGCCTCCTCGGAGATCGCCGATCGGCACACGGTACTCGGGGTCGGCCGCGAGTCGCTCGAGCATGTCGTTGCGCTTGCGCGTCGTCCTTCATGGCGCGCGCCGCGGCGATGCTGTGTCGGCGAATGACTTCGTGGGCCGCCTGACGATCGCCGCCGGCGCGCACGGCGCGCACGATCGAGATCCTCCGTGGCCATGAACGGCAGCTCGTCGAGCAGACGCCGCCGGATGCGCGCCGGGTGCACCTCCAGACCGCTCGACGACGTTTTCCATGAGGATGAGGATCGCGTCGGCCGCGAGAAACGCTCTCCGGAATCACGAGGCGCCGGTTCGCGCTGTCGTCGAGCGTGCGCTCGAAGTACTGCACGCCATGCGTCTGGTTCGCGTTAGGCTCGAGCGACGCCACGAATCGCGCGAGCGACGCGATGCGCTCGCAGCGCATCGGGATTGCGCTTGTAGGCCATGGCCGACGACCCGATCTGCTCCGACTCGAACGGCTCCTCGATCTCGCCGAACGCCTGCAGCATCCGCATGTCGCCGCTGAACTTCGCCGCCGCTGGCCGCGATACCCGGCGACGACGCCCAGCACCTGCGCGTCGAGCTTGCGCGTGTACGTCTGGCCGGTGACGCGTCAGCGAGTGCGTGAAATCCATCGCTGCGGTCACGCGTCGGTCGAGCTCGCGGACGCGCTGCGTGGTCGCCATCGAAGATCTCGAGGAAGCTCGCCTGCGTGCCCGTCGTACCCTTCACGCCGCGGAAGGGCAGCGTGGCCGACGCGGTAGTCGAGATCCATCAGGTCGAGCACGAGGTCCTGCATCCAGAGCGTCGCGCGCTTGCCGACCGTCGTGAGCTGCGCGGGCTGCAGGTGCGTGTAGCCGAGCGTCGGCTCGTCCCGCCACTGGCGCGCGAACGCCGCCAGCGCGCGCAGCACGTCGCAGATCACTCGGCCGCGCAGCAGCTCCAGCCCACGCCGCATGAGGATCAGGTCGGCGTTGTCCGTGACGTACGCGCTGGTCGCTCCGTAGATGGATGAACCGCGCGCCGCCGGCGCGACGTCGCCGAACGCGTGGACGTGCGCCATGACGTCGTGGCGAAAGCGGCGCTCGTACGCGGCGACGGCGTCGAAGTCGATGTCGTCGAGGTGCTGCGCGCATCTGCGCGATCGCCTCGTCCGGGAATCGGATACGCCGAGCGCCTGCTCGGACTCGGCGAGCGCGAGCCAGAGCTGTCGCCACAAGCCGTAGCGCGTGGTCGGGGACCACAGTCGAAGCATCTCGCCCGAGGCGTACCGCTCGGCGAGCGGAGAACTGTATTGCGTTAGCCGATGGTCGGCGTTGCTCGTCACTGGACCACGATGTCGTTGTAGTAAAATGCGACCGGCGCGCTCCCAGACCACGCGCATCGCCGCGCGCCCCGCGTACATGTCGAGCGCGCTCTGCACGTCGTCGGCCGAGCTGACCGCGCATTCGATTGATCTGCACGATCACATCGCCGCGCTGGATTCCGATCTCGTTCGTGAGACGTTCGCTGACGTTGTAAACCACGGCGCCTCTTGGCGACCGGATTCCGCGCTCTGCACGAATCGCCGGCGTGAGCGTCACGAGCTCGAGCTCCTGACCACCGCGACCTTCGGCGGCGCTCACCTCCGGCAGGTCGGCGACGTCGACGTTGACGCGTCGAATCGCGGTCGCCCGCGGTGAACCACCATCGGAACGTCTCGCCAACCCGCAGATCGAGCCGCTCGGCTTCCCAGTCGAATGGTTCTTCAGCGTCGCGTGCTGCCGGCTCGCACGACCTTGTCTCCCGCCGCGATCCCTGCTCTTGGCAGCCGGCGAGCCCGGCACCACCGCGGTCACGATGACGCCGGCGTTCAGCGCGGCGCGCGGATCGTTGCCGCTTGGCTGCTGAACCTCGACTCCGATCCACGGCTGGCGGAGCCGCCCGTGTGCAACCAGATCGTCGGCCACGCGCTTGACGCCGGTTGATCGGGATCGCGAACCCGAGTCCGACTGAGCCGCCGCTCGGCGAATAGATCGACGTGTTGACGCCGATGACCGCGCCGTCCGCGTTCACGAGCGGTCCGCCCGAGTTGCCCGGATTGATCGACGCGTCCGTCTGAATCATGTCGACGTACGCGCCGCCGCCCTCGGTCTGGCCGATGAGATTGCGGCCCGTCGCGCTGATGACACCGGCCGTGACGCTCGGCTCCGTGTTGCCAAGCAGGAACCCGTAGGGATTGCCGATGGCGATGGACCACTTCGCCGATGATGACGTCGTCCGAGTTGCCTAACGTCGCGGTGGGCAGACCCTTCGCGTCGATCTTCGAGCACCGCCAGGTCGTTCTGCCTCGTCGACGCCCAGCACCTTGGCAGGGAACGTCTTGCCATCGCGCATCGCCACCGAGACCCGAGTAGCTCCCGCGACGACGTGCGCGTTGGTGACGATGGTCCCGTTAGGGTCTGTGATGAACCCGAACCGAGTCCCGCACCGATGCGCTCGCCCGACTGCCGTCCGAACAGCATGTCGAACGGATCGACGGGGACTCGCTCGACGACTTCGGTTTGAACGGTCACGACCGCCGGAGCGACCCGTGCGATCGGCTTCGGTGATCGCCGTTCGGCGCGATGCCGAGACGCCTTGCGGCGCAGTCGCAGACGTTTTGGGAAGCGTTTGGGCGAGTGAATCCGCCGGGCTCGCTCCCTTGCATGCGACCAGCGAAGTGGCAGCGAGCGCCGCCGCAGCGAACACGGTGATGGGCTTCGCGAACATCACTTGACTCTCGTGCGATGAGTGCGGCTCGAGATCGGTGATGGAATTGGTCGATCCCCCGGTCGGTCAGGGATGCAAGAGCAGGGCGCGCAGCACGTCGCTCGCCACCGCGATGGCGTCAGCGCCCGCGAGTGCACATCCCGTAAACTGCGCCGCGTTTCGAGGCAGCGCGGCGAGTACGTCACACTCTACGCCGTGCATGCGGAACACCGCGATTGATCCCGCGATCGTGTCGACGCCATCCTCGCCCCTGCGAGTCGATCTGATCGCACGTGCACGCAGACGGTACCCGCACCGGCCTTCGCCGCGAGCATCGCCTGCGCGGCGTTGAACACCAGAGTGGCGGCCACGCGAACCCCATCTGCGCTCAGGCGCCTGATCGCCTCGATCGCGTCTTCGACGAACGGGATCTGCACGATAACCGAATCGGACAGCTTCGACAGCTCACGCGCGTCGCGGTAGATGTCGCCGGCATTCACCGCGCCGAGCCGTCACCGCGACAGGAAACGTTGCAACCTGGCAGATGTCGGCAAGAGCTCAGCGGCCCCCGCGGGGTGAACTTCCGCAGATCGAGGCAGACGCGTGGCGAGCACCCCGTCAATGAGCCCGTGCGAATGCGCCCATCGGATGTCGTCGAGCTTGGCCGTCGCGATGAAGATTCTCATTCGGTCTGCAGGTACAGGTCGGGAGGGTACGTCACGCGATCGAGAAAAAGGCCGTGAGCAGGGGCGGGCGGGGAGACGCCGTCATTGGACTGCGCCGCGAGCAGGCATTCGACCGCATCCGGATTCCGCTTTCCCGACGCCGCCTCGATGAGCGTGCCCACGAGAAAGGCGCACCATGTGGTGAGAGAAAACGGTTGGCCTCGATCTCGAAGACGAGGCCACCTTCGCTGGTCGCGCCACGTTGCCGGATGCACGATGCATCGATGGTCATCGGTGTCCGGCGCGGTGCCGCGGACCGCGAACGCGACGAAGCAGTGATCGCCGACGATGCGCGAGGTCCCGCGATCGAGGATGCTGCGATCGAGCGCCGAGTGTAGGGCCACTGATGTTGCGGCGGAATGGCGAGCGTGCCTCTTCGTCGGTTCCAACGTAGTAGCTGTATCGGCGAGAGATGCGCTGTAGCGTGCGTGGAAGTCGGGCCGCATGTCGTACGCTGCCCTGACCCAGATGTGCGCGCGGCAACAGTGCGTTCAGTGCGCGTCTCAAGTTCGCGGCGGACCATCGTTCGCTCACCCGTACACCGACTGCCTGTCCGCGCGCATGCACGCCGGCATCGGTCCGACCCGCACCAAGAGCCGCGACGTGACCGCCCGTCAGGCGCGTCAACACTCGCTCCAGCTCGCCCTGCACAGTGCGCTCGCTCGGCTGACGCTGCCATCCCGCGAAGGCAGAGCCGTCGTAGTGCAGCACGAGCTGCACGGTGCGCACTGTCATCGCTCGGAAAACTAGCCCGACCCACCCCCTGTCAAGCAAGAAAAAGTGATCGAGCCCAGGGGCGGAAGCGATTGACTTTGCGTCACGTACGCCTCAACATTCGCGTCGCCGATCGAAGCGAATTCGCGCCCGCCGACGGCTTCCCAACTTCATGTCTTCGCGGAATTTCCTATCGCTCGCGCACGCCCTGAGCGTTGCGCCCAGACTACGATGCTGCCCTTCGTTGCGCTCGGCGAAGGTCTCGCCGACGTCGATCGCATGGCACACCTCGGGCTGCTCCGCTACGACGCGCGCCGCGAGTGCTGAGGGAGCGCCTCACGCCACACGGCGGGCGAGTCACGAAGACGCCAGTCGAAACGACGTTCGACCATCTGCCCGGGGCGATTCGCATGCAGGTCGCGGCCGGCGGGCAGTTCGTCGACCTCGGAGATAGATCGCGCCGAATACGCGCGCATGTTCAGCTTCCCGCCATTCCTCGACGGTGGCATTCTCGCTGCGCGGCGTGCAGGTCGACGGCTGCCTCGCGGCGGTCGTCGCGCTGTACGAGCCGAAGAAGATGTTCGGCACGCGGTCGGTGGAGCGCTTCGCCCCGTTCGTCGCGCTGTTCGAGCTGTGCGTACGCTCGGCTGGCTGAGCGCGAAGCACGCGACGAGGCGGTCCGCACGCTCGAAGACGTCACCCAGCGCGTCCATGGGGAATACGTGCGGCGACTCGCGGAGCTCGAGCACGAGCTCACCTCGCGCAAGGGACGAAGCTCGGGCACCCACGAGCGATGAGATCTCCGCGCGAACCGTGGCGCTCGAGCGCGACGTCGCGAAGGCGAACGAGCAGGCGCGCAAACCAAGCGCCATTCGGACGAGATCGAAGGCCACGTCACCGCCGCCGTCAGTCAGCTCGAGCAGGCCCACGTCGAGCTGCATCGCCGCAGTGAGTCGCTTCGGTCAACGCACGCGCACCCTCTACCTCATCGAGCGCGTGCTCGCATTCGATGCGACGGTCGCGGACCCCCGGCAGCCGTCGACGGCCTCCTCTGCACTCGTCGGCGACGACATGCAGGCGCAGCGGTGCTCGCTCATGCTCGTCGCGCCGGAACCCGGGTACATGTTCCTACGCCGCGTCGCGGGGACTCGCACCGCTCATCGCCGAGGGCTCGCGTATCAGGATCGGCCAAGGAGTCGCAGGGCGCGTCGCGCAGGCGCGCGAACCGCTGCTCGTGCAGGACGTCAGGCAAGCCACGTCCCATCCGCTGCTGCTCGACGAGCATTTCACGACGGGCTCGTTCATCAGCTTCCCGCTGGTTTATCATGGCGAGCTGGTCGGCGTCGTGAACCTCACGAATCGCGCCAGCACGGGGTGTTCGTGTGACGATGATCTGGAGCGGGTCCAGGTCCTCGCGCTCGTCATAGCGCTCGTCGACGTCGCTCGCGACGCGGCTCGTGGAGTCGATCGGCGCGCGTTAGGCACGTCGAGTGACCGGTCCTGCCGCATCCGCGCCGACGCCGAGCGCCCTTCAGGCGGCGATCAAGCGGGTGGCCTTCGGCGAGTCGCACTCGACGCAGCAGCTGGCCACCGAGGCCTTCGGCGTCATCATGCAGCGGCGAGGCGACCGCCGCGCAGATCGCGGCGCTCCTCATCGGCCTTCGGGTCGAAGGGCGAGACAGCGGACGAAGTCACGGGCGCAGCCCGAGCGCTGCAGCGCGCAATGGTCCGTTGCCGGTGGCCGATCGAACGGACGAGCTGGTCGATACGTGCGGTACGGGCGGCGGCGCGGTACCGCACGTTCAACATCTCGACCGCGGCGGCGCTGCGTCGCAGCGCGGCGCGGGCGTCCGCGATTGCGAAGCACGGCAACCGGTCGTTCACGCACGCAGTGCGGCAGCGCCGACGTGCTCGGAGCAGCTCGGCGTCACGCTGGAAGCGCCCTGTCGAGCTGGCGGCCCGCGCGCTCGACGAAGCCGGGATCGTGTTCATGTACGCGCCTACCATGCACCCGGCGATGCGACACGTCGGCCCGGTGCGTCGCGAGATCGCGGTTCCCGACCGTCATGAACATCGTCGGGCCGCTGGCGAATCCCGCCGGCGCTGGCACGTCAAGTCGTGGGCGTCGCGGAGCGGCGACGGACTGCCGCTGCTCGCCGGAGCGCTCGCGGCGTTAGGCGCGGCGGCACGCGCTCGTAGTGCACGGCGAGCCTGGCATGGACGAGATCTCGCCGATGGGACCGACGCACCGTCTCCGAAGTGCGAGACGGCGCCGTGACCGAGTGGACGATCAGGCCCGAGCGATTACGGATTGACTGGGATTCACCGTCGATGAGCTGCGCTGGGGAGGACCTCGGCGGACAATGCGCGGACCATCACCGAAGTGCTCGGCGGGCAGGGTCAACCTGCGCGCGCCAAGGCCGCCGTGGTACTCAACGCGGCCGGCTGCGCTGCTACGTACGCACCGGGAAGTCGTCTCGTACGCAGAGTGCGTCGCGACGGCGCGAGCACGGCGCTCATAGAACGGCGCGGGCGCGGTCGGCACTGGAGCGGATGCGCCGCTGCCTACATGAACCGCTGATCGGCAGCGGAGCTCAGTACCGCCGCAGCACGCCCACCACGACACCCTGGATGCGGATGTCGTTCTCGTGGACGTACATGGGCTGCATGCGTCTCGTTGGCCGGCTGCAGCCGGATTCGCCCGTCGCGCTCGCGGTAGAACTTCTTCACCGTCGCCGACGTGCCGTTCAGCATGCGCGATGACCATCTCGCCGTTGTCGGCGCGCTTGCCGCTCGTTCGACGACGACGAAGTCGCCGTCGCGGATCTGCTCGTCGATCATCGAGTTGCCGCGACACGCGAGCACGTAGTGGCTGCCGCGACTCGCCGCGACGAACGTCCTCGGGAACGCGAGACTCGTCTCTGCTCGGCGATCGCCTCGATGGGGACGCCGGCGGCGACCGTACCGAGCAGCGGCAGCTCGATCGCGCGCGGAATCACCTCGGACTGGGCAGGATCTCGATCGCGCGACTCTCGTTGTAGCTGCGTTTGATGTAGCCCTTTGCGCTCGAGGTTGGTGAGGTGCTCGTGCACCGTGGCGAGCGAGTTATAGTTGAAGTGCCGACGCGATCTCCTCGAAGCTTGGCGCGTAGCCGCGTTCCTCGGCGTACGCGCAGACAGGTAGTCTAGGATTTCTCGTTGACGCTTGGTGAGCGGCATGGTGGTCCCCGACAGTTGGTGAGCCGGACAGCCGTTGTTCCCGAACAACAGCCGAAGAGTACGGATATCCGAACAAGGGCCGAAGTGCAAGCAAATCGGTGCGTGGACCGCTCCGATGGGGCCGCCCTTGGCCGACTCTCGACCGCGGCGTCCGCGAGGGCGGAGGAGCTCCAGGGACGGTCCGAAGAGCTGAAGGCAGCCGGAAGGGACGTTCCGCTGGCTGCGGGCTTCGCGCAGCGCTGACGCGGGCGGACCGTCGCGGTGATCGCCGAAGTGAAGCGACGATCGCCGTCCAAGGGAGTCATCAGGACGCGTTGACCGTGCATCGGCCCAGGCGTCGGCGTACGAGGCGCGGCGGTGCCCTCGGCACTCTCGATCCTCACCGAGCCGACAGAGTTTGCGGTCGCTTCAGGACTCGCGACGGCAGCCGTCGCGCACGCTGCCGACGCCTCGGAAGGACTTTCACGTCCATCCGATTCAGATGCTCGAGCGGCCCACGCGGCCGGTGCATCAGCGGTCCTGCTCATAGCACGAGCGCTTCCGTCGGACCGGCTCCGGAGCGATGGCCGACCGGGCATCAGAGTTGAGTCTCGAGGTTCTGGTCGAAGTGCGGAGCGACGCAGAGCTGGAGGAGGCGGTCGCAATCCCGGTGCGGTCATCGGAGTGAATAGCCGCGTGATCTCGAGACGCTGGTGATCGACCTGGGCGTGACCGCGCGGCTCCCGCGATGATCGACCGACAGACTGGCATCGCCGAGAGCGGGGTGAGCACGCGCGCGGACGTGGAGCGCGTGGCGGAAGCCGGGCGCGGACGCCGGTGGTCGGCTCCGAGTATCTCCGCGTCGGCCGCGCCGGCGGCCGCCGTCGCCGGCCTGACCGGCGCGTTGCGCGGAAGCGCCGTGGCCGTTGACGTCAAGTTCTGCTGGGCTGACACGCGCCGAGGACGCGAGTTCGCGGCGTCGTTAGGCGCGGCCTACGTCGGCGTCATCTTCGCCCGGAGTCCCCGACGCGCTGACCCGATCACCGCGTCCGAGGTCCTCCCGGCGTGCGCGGCGAAGCGGCAGCACCGTGGGCGTGTTCGGGCCGGCCACCGTCGAGACAATCGCATCAGTCGCCTCGAAGCGGCACTCGACATCGTTCAGCTTCACGGCGACCCCACTCCCGGTGTCGTGGAGCGCTTACGTCGGTTCTTCGGCGGCGAGGTCTGGGCTGGTGGTGCGCATCGCCGGCGGCGAGTTACCGAAGGAAGCCGCGGTCTCTCCGGCGTCGGCCGACGCCGTCGTGCTCGATGCGAAGGTGCCGGGGCAGCTCGGCACCGGAACGGCTTCGACTGGGACGGCATCGCCCGAACGCTGCGACGGCTCGCGAGTGCGAGCGCGTGTCGTGCTCGCGGGTGGGCTAAGCCAGAGAACGCGTCGCGCACGCCGTGCGCTCGTCGCGCCGGACGTCGTGGATGTATCATCCGGCGTGGAGACCGCCCCGGAGATCAAGGATCACGCACGAATGCGCGCATTCAGCGACGCCGTGCGCCGACGAGGAGTAGCAACTGAGTGAGCGACGTGACGACGGTGACACGCTACCGCGGCACCGCGACGACCGAAAGCGCGGCTGATGCGCCACGCGACCGATTCGGCAAGTTCGGCGGCCGGTACGTCCCCGAGACGCTGATTCCGGCGATCGATGAGCTCTGGAGGCCGCCTTCGACGAGGCGATGGCCGATCGCGACGTTCGGGCATCGCTCGATTCGATGCTGCGCGACTACGTGGGCCGCACCGTCGATCCTGCAGTGACGCCCGCGCTCTCCGAGCGCGTGGGTGCGCGCGTCTACCGCAAGCGAGAGGACCTGAACCACACCGGCGCCCACAAGATCAACAACACGGTCGGGCAGGTGCTGCCTCGCTCGGCGCATGGGGAAGCGTCGCATCATCGCGGAGACCGGGCGCCGGACAGCACGGCGTGGCGACGGCTACCGTGTGCGCGCGGTTCGGGCTCGAGTGCGTCGTGTACATGGGCGAAGAAGACATGCGGCGGCAGGCGCTCAACGTCTTCTCGCATGCGGCTCATGGGCGCCACGGTCGTCCCCGTCACGAGCGGCACGCGCACGCTCAAGGACGCGACCACGGAGGCCATTCGCGACTGGGTCACGAACGTCAACGACACGCACTACATCATCGGGTCCGTGGTGCGGGCCGGCGCCGTACCCGCGCATGGTCCGCGATTTTCAGGCGGTGATCGGCCGCGAGGCGCGCGCGAGCAGATGCTGAGCGCAGACGGGCGGCTTGCCGAATACGGTGGTCGCGTGCGTCGGCGGCGGCTCGAACGCCATGGGGTCTTCGCCGGTTCGTCGACGATCCCGACGTGGAGCTCGCGTCGGAGTCGAGGCGGCGGTGAGGGTCTCGACACCGGACGCCACTCAGCATCACTTTCGAGGGAACGCCGGGCGTACTGCACGGGTCCCTGAGCTACTTCTGCAGGACGCCGCCGGCCAGGTGCATCCTGCTCACTCGATCTCAGCGGGGCTGGACTACCCGGCGTGGGACCGGAACACGCGTACCTGAAGGACTCGGGCCGCGCGACGTACGTCGCTGTCGCCGGACGACGAGGCGCTATCCGGGCTTCGCTCTCCTGAGCCGCCTCGAGGGAATCATCCCGGCATTGAAACTGCCCATGCGGTGGCGTGGATCGACGGGCAGAAGGGCCGTTGGAGTCCCTGACCAACGGGTGCTCTTGTGCGTCAGTGGTAGAGAGTGACAAGGACGTCGCGCAAATCAGTCAGCTGAGCACGTTGCCCGAGTGACGCTTTTCTTCCGTTCCGACTCCGCCCAGGAGTCGGGTCGGCCCGAAACCGCCGTTTTCGAGTACTCTCGTCGTCGAGATGCTCAAGGTTTTCGTCAAGGCGGCGCGGGCCCCACCAACTCTATTTGCATAGCAATCCCGCAGTACCGCGCGCTCGACTACGGCGCGCGCGCGGCGTTCACTCCCATCTGGGAAGTGACGGATGAGTTGGTGTTCGACATCACCGAAACCGGAGCTCCGCTGGCGCGGCGAACCCGTGCTGCACGAGCCGGAGAAGGCGACCGGACAACATCCCGTGGATGATGTACAAGGACGGGATCCGCGCAGCTGCGCCTGCTCAAGGACTTCGAGCGGAACGAGCTCAGAGCCGCTGCTCGACATCCCAGGCAGCGGTCGCGGCGGGTCTCGCCGGGAGAGGACGACCTCCTGACGATGCTCTGGGAGCAGGAAGTCCTCGTATCTGCGCTTTATCAGGTACATCGATATGGCGACCGACCAGGCCGCGCCGATCGACAAGGGCGGGGTTCCGGGGCGGTGAGGCCGGGGCGCAGGCGGTGGCAGCGCATCCGCGCCGCCCATGGATAAACCTCGACCGTCGCCTCCGTGGTGAATCTCGAGGATTTCGACGCCACCCCCTGTACTTCCTGGAGGAGAGCGAGAGGTCGAATACCTCCGCGACGAGGCGCGCGAGTACGCACTCGACATGCGATTCCGCAACGTCGCGTCGCGATAGCACCCGCTCGACACGTTCGAGACGCAGGGCGATCGCGGCGTGCGGGGAGGAGATCGCGGCACTGCTCGACACGCTGATGCTCCACATCACTCTCCTCAGGAGAGCTCAAGACCGCTGCGTTCCTGTTGCGTGAGAAACCGCGCAGACGTCCGAGCGCGCACCGGGCATCACGCCAGAGCAGAAAGCGCGGCCGCTTCGCATTCGCGTGATCGGCTCAGCGGACCCCGATGTGCTCGTGCAACTCCTTCAGTCGCTCGACGAGGCCCTCACAGCTCCCGACCAGGAAGACCCGAAACGAGCTGCACTCTGACCAGTTGCGGGTGAGCGCGCTCGCCACGGTGTTCCCTCGGCGTGGCAGCCGCTCGAAGGCTGCAGACTCCGCGTCTCCGCGTGCTCCTGGAGAACGCCGCTGCGCGCGCCCTGGCGATGAGCGAACACGGGCGGAGCTCGTGCGGCCAGATTGAGCGCGGAAACGCGACCAGTGGTTGCTCCGCAGAAGCGATCCGGCGCGCCGGCGTCGATGCGCGCGAGCTGCGGCCGTCGCCGCCGCCGGCGAAGCTGACGTGAAACCGATCCGCCGATGCCGGATCGCCTAGCCGCGGTGCTGGCGTTGGGCGAGATCGAGGTCCCCGGCGCCCTGCAATTCCTCGAGCGCAATTGTCGAGGATTCGCACCTGCGACGATCCGGATTGCGACGGGCCTGGCGGGCGATCGCGCGGCTGAAAACTCCATCGCCCCGCACTGCCGAAGATCGAGGCAGCCAGCTCAGGGAAAACTCGCGAAAGACGCGAGGCCTGACCGAAGAAGATGGCGTTCTTCGAGGCGACATCGGACGCTTCGCGTGGTTCGACGGGGCATCAAGCTGCTCGACCCGGCGTGCTCAACTCACGCGGGCTGTTCGGCAAGAAGGAAGCCATCTCGGAGCTGCGTGCCTGCGCTGCGATGCGCGATTAGGCGCCGCGCGAGAAGCGAAGCGGCGATCGCAACGCTGCGCCGTGCGTCGAGCCGAAGAAGGCAGGTGCTCGTCCGGAACGCCGTCTGGGCCGTGCGCTCCGCGGAGGCGCCGGTGCGACCGTGCCCGAACGTCACGCGCTGGATCGCGCGAACACGAACGCGTCGTCCAGCGACATCGGTGGCGACCCGTCACATCCGGCGGATGGGGCGGTCGTTCAATACCGCGCTGCACGGCGCCACGCGCGCGTTCGCCTCTTTGTCCGGTCGAGAGCGAAGCTGGTCGAAGAAGGCACTCGACGGGCTGACACGTCCGTCACGGCTGGAAATCCTGACGCTGAAGCGGCTGGGTTCGAAGCCTGCGCCGTCACGAGCGAGTTCTCATCTTCATCAGCCAGACGCGGTCTTCGGCTCGACCTCGACAACTACGCGAGCTTCACGCCGATCCTGTCGCTGCTCCCGATCGGCCGGCGTCGGTGTCGCCGCGCCATGCCTGGCGTCTTGCCCCGCGACTGGCTGGTTTTCCTGTCGGCGCTGCAGGCGCCCTCGTCGAGCGAGAGGCGGAAGAACGCTTCCATCGATGTGCAGCGAGCGGCTGCAAAGCCGGCGCAGCGTGACCCTCGTCGAAGTCGGCCCGCCGTCCGGCGTCGCCGAGCGGCGGCAGACTTCCGTGAACGCGCGAGAAGGAAATGGCGAAGCGCACGTACAGCCAGCTCTGGTCGCGGCAGAGGACGAAGGACGTCATCAACTCGGTCCGCGCGGGCCGCGGCGTGGACCCCTCGGGCGAAGATCCAAGCGCGTCGTGCAGGGGATCGTGGACCAGATCCTCAACGAGGAGACATCGCTGCTCGGCCCTGACGACGATCCGCGATTACGACGAGCTACGCGCTTCACGCACAGCGTAAAGCGTCTGCATCTTCTCGGTGGCCCCCGGCCGGCGACTTGGCCTGGGCAAGCGTCAACCGTACGATCTCGGACTCGCGGCGCTGCTGCACGATGTCGGCAAGTCGCGCGTTCCGCTCGAGGTGCTCAACAAGCTCGAGCAGTTGAATGACACTGGACTGGCGGTACATCGCGGCCCACCCGTCGAGATCGGGGCTCCTTACCCTGTTCCGACTCCGTGGGGCAGCAGAGCTGCCCAATGTCACGGCGCGCGATGACGGTGGCGTACGAGCATCAGCATGAAGTGCGATCTGACAGGCTACCCGAAGAACGTATTGAGGTCGCGAACGCTCAGCATCTTCAGCAAGATCGTCGCGGTCGCGGACGGATTCGACGCGGCAACGTCGCGGCGGGTGTATCAAACCGATCCCGTTGTCGCCGGCGGCCGATGGCTCGCGGGCATTGCGCGACGACAATCCGCGCCGCGGGTTCGACTCCGTCGTCGTGAAGGCGTTCATCGACCTCCTCGGGATCTACCCGGTCGGCACGCTCGTGGTGCTCGATACACGTTCGAGCTCTGCGATCGCGTCCACTCGGCGAACCCGGAACCCCGAGGCCAGGTGTCCCGCCCGATCGTGCGGAGTCGTCAGCGATAGAGCGCGGCAACGTCGCCTATCCCCGGACGAAACGCGATCTGGCGGAACAGCACGCCGATCGGTGGCTAGCACGTCCGGCACGATCATCATGACTGAAGACCCTGACCGTTTATGGTATCAACGCGTCGGCGACTACTTCGTCTGACGCTCTCCACGCGATCGGACTGTGCGCTGCGCGATCAATCGCGCCGCGCGCTTTCGTCTGCTACGTGACCGCAGGTCATCCCGATCCCGAAGCGATCCGTCGCGCGCTGTTGCGCGGCGTGGAAGCGCCAGCGGGCGCGGTTCGTCATCAGTGCTCGGCGTGCCGTTCTCCGATCCCATGGCGGACGGGCCGACTCATCTCAGGCGAGCTCGCAGCGCGCTGCGCTGCGACCACGGCATGACGCTCGCTCGCACGCTGGATCTCCATCCGCGACGCGTCGTCTGCACACGCCCGTCGTCCTGTTCACGTATCTCAGCCCGCTGATCGCAGCCGGACCGGATCGCCGCTGGAGCGTGCCGGCAGCGGCCGACGCGCGCACCGGCGTTCTGGTTACGGACCACCTTGATCCGGTCGGTCGCAGGACGCGCGTCTGCGGACTGGTTGAGCGCCGGTCCGCTCGCGTTCGTGCGCCTGGCTGTCGCCGACGACTGCCGCTCGCGCGCGTGCGAGATCGCGGCGCGCACGGGAGCGGCTTCGTGTATCTCCATCAGCCGACGCGGCGTGACTGGCGTCAGGTCCGGCAGTGCCGACAGAGGCTTCCAGCTGGCGAGTCGCGCGTCTGCGTCAGAGCAACGCTGCCGCTGCCGTTGGCTGGGATCTCGACCGCCGAACTGCGCCGAGGCGGTCGGCCAGCCTGGCCGACGGATGCGTCGTCGGAAGCGCCATCGGTGCAGGCAGCTCGACACGTCGGTGGACGCGGCCACGCAACGTCCCCGTGTCCACGCTCCGGCGCGCGCTCGACGAAGATCTGGGAGCATGGTGCCGCCCGGGTCGAACACGCGACGCTTCGCCTTGCGCGGCGGCTCGAGTGGCGAAGGAGTCGTGTCCTTCGCTGTACGCGCGCCGCTCGTCGCGAGCCTGGGCACGGTGGTGCTGCTTATCGCGCTCGCGCTGGACCCGCGGTGGATGTCGCAGCTTGTTACGTCGCCGCGATCGTCAGATATCGCTCCTCTGCAGGTAATTCCAGATCCCGCTCACGAAGTATTCGGCGCTCAACCTTATCGGCATGGTTGCGGCGGGCGGTGCCGTCATCATCCAGTTGCGCCGGCCACCGCGTTGACCATCTGTGGCGTCTTCATAGCGGACTGGTGGCTGCTCCGGAAGACCCGCGGCGAGCGCGATCAACGCGGGCCGAGGCATGGCTGCTGGCGCATTCGGGTTCTACGCCTGGCTCATGGCCTGAATGGGGCGTGGACGCAACACGTATAACGACCAGTCTCGTTCAGCGGTCGCGTTTCTCCTCGCCGCACACTTTCTGTTCAGTCGCGGGTTGCTGTACTGCGCTGATCATCTGCGCAACAGCTCTATCCGGACGAGCGGTCGCTCATCGCTGTGCAAAGGTCATCGCGTTCGGAGCCGGCACCATCGCGGTTCTCGTCTCGCTCATCACCATCGCCAGCGTCGGCTGGACCCGGATAGCCTCGATCGTTGCGTTCGTGCTCATGTTCGCGGGGCTGTTGCTCAAGCGCATCCTCCGAGGAGGCCGTCGCCGCGGGGAGCTGAACAAGATCCATGCGAATGGAGCAGGTCGTGTCGTCGGGACGCCAGCCTCGCCAGTCGCTGTACCAGATCGAGCGGCTCGCAGATTCGCCTGATCGATTGGAACAGTTTCCCGAATCTGGCGCCCTGAGCGGCGGGACGCTCCGGCTCGTCTACCAATCTGGCGAAGAGACTGCTCTCGGAGCCGCGAGAGAACAGGGTGTTCGTGGCCGGCTGCGCGACGCCAGCCAACCTGCGGCAGAATTTCGAACCGTCATCTCGCTGAACGCGCGTCTCGCCGAAGGGATCAGGGCGGGCGCTGGAGTCTGGCCGTGGTGCCGCTCCGGTTCGGCGACCGCGCGATCGGGCTCGTGGAGCTGGACCATCACAAACGGGGCACCCTACAGGTCAGAGAGATCGCGCTCGTGGCGCGATTCGCGAACAAAAGCTCACACTTAGCCTGCACATTCAGGATCTGCGGCGGCCTTCTCGCGGCGCTCCGCGCGGTGGAACGCAACTCGACACGCTGAACAGTCCGGCGCGAGCATTGCGCGCTGGTGCAGAAGTCGTCGCCGCAACACCCGTAAATCGCGGCAATGAAAGCGAAACGGCGGATATTACCAGCCTCGAAGGTGGCGCGCTCGCTCCACGACAAGACGTCCACGATCGCGAAGGATGGCGGCGATGCCGCGAGCGCGAGCGAACGTGCCGCACAGATCGCTACCGAGCATCGACACGATCGGCATGGCCATCGAGCGGCTCGTGAACGCGAAACGGTTTACATCAGCGAGCGCAGCACGGGAATCAGCAGTCTCTCCAGAGCTTACGCGGCGGTCACGGACTTCATCGCGGTCATCAAGGGCTCATGCGACCAGACCAGCTGCTCCGCTCAACGCGGCCATCGAGCCACGCACGCGCCGGAGAGCAGGGTCAGGTTGCCGTCGTGGCCAACGAGTGCGAACTCGCCAGTCGAAACCCGCGCATCGGGGACGCCATGGCGAATCGTGGCGGGGTTCGAGGATCGGATCGACAGGTCGCGTCGCAGGTGGGCCGAGGCCAGACGATGATGAGCAACTTTGTCAGATCGCTCTCGGAATCGACGCGGACCGCGCTCGGCGAGATCGTCGAAGCGACGGCCGCAGGCCTCGTGAGGCCGGCGCATCGCGGACATCGCGCACGAGAGTTAGTCAGCCGGCTCATGAACGTTACCCACTATCCTGGAATCTCGCGGCGCAATCGCGTAGGGGCCGAAACGTCGCCGCGTTCGGCGGCCGATCAGGCTCAGGCCCTTCGCGAGCTCGAGGGCGCCGCCCACGAGTTGCGCGAGTCGCGGCGGACCTGAGCGATCTCACCCGCCGAATCCGCCCGCGTCGCCACACACTCCGCGAACTGAAGCGGCCGCGCTCGACACGACCGCCAGCGTGAATTGGCCACCGCTGGCGGTGGTTTCCTGTTCCGCCCAGTGACGAGATCGCGTATCGCGCTCGGATCGAACGCTGGCGACCGTCACACATACCTGGCGCGCGCGCGAGACGCCATCGATGCCCTTCCGGGTGTCGTGTGGTCGCTGCGTCACCTGTGATCTGAAAGGGTAGCCCGCTGGCAGGGCAGCGGCCGCCGTACCTGAACCAGATATGCCGTCGAAACGACGCTCGACCTTGCTCGCCTGCTCGTTCGGCTCCGCATCGAGGCCAGCGCCGGTCGCGTGCGCTCGAACCAGTGGGAGTCGCAGGCCTCGAGCCTGGACATCGTGGTTTTCGATGATCGTCGTGAACACCGTGGAGCTGACCCTTCCGCATCCTGACTTTGCTGCGACTACGGCGCCGAAAGGCGCGGCTAAAGCTACCGCGACGCCATGAGGCACGACGATAGTGTTGCCAGCCAAGAGCGCCGACGGGCCGCGCATCACCGTTCGCGAGGTGCTGCGCGAGAAGCAGCGCCACGAGCGACTCGTTATGGTCTCCGCCTATGATGCTCTTCGCTCAAGCTCTCTCCGAGGAGGGCGGCGCGGACCTCATCTCGTCAAGCGAGCTCGATAGCGAACGTCATCCTCGGGCTCGACTCGACCGATGCCGACCAACCTGGTGGAGCAGATGATCCCACCATGCCGCTGGCAGTGCGTCGCGGTGTTTCGCGGGCGAAGAATGGTCGGCTCAATCGGCATGCCGTTCATGAGCTATCAGATCAGCACCGAGGACGCGCTCCACGCAACGCCGGACGCATCATGAAGAGACCAACGGGCACGCGGTGAAGGTCGAGGGTGGCGACGAAGACATCGCAGCGCGAGTTCGCGCGATGACTCGCGCGGGGATTCCGGCCAGATGGGACACATCGGCTTCACGCCACAGTCGGTCAACACGCTCGGCGGGTTCCGTGTTCAGGGCGCGGACCGGGCGATCAGGATCGGATGATCGACGAGGCACGACCGCATCAGGTCCCCGCGGCGCATTCTCGGTGAATATCGGCTCAGCCTCTGGCACGGTCGCGAGCCGTCACGGCTGCCGTGCAGATTCCGACGATCGGCATGATTGCGGGCCCCTTCACGACGGGCGAATAACTCGTGTTGCACGATCTTCTGGAGTCCTCAACGATCGTTTCAAGCCAGAATTCCTTCGCCGATATGCGGGCCGCGGCGGGAACCAGCAGCGTCAGCCAGTTCGCCGACGACGTTCGCGGTGGTCCGGTATCCGGACACAGAACGCAGCTAAATCAATGAGAGGCAGATCGAAACCATCGCCGGGTGCGTGCGGCGATCGCGGCAGAACAGCGCGCGTGGCGCGCGGATCGGGCCGTTCCGACGATGGAAGCTGCCTTCACGAGGGCCATCTCCGCCTCGTCGATGAAGCGAAGCGCCGGAAGCAACCGTAAC
>ERZ1370068.4698-contig-3756_pt1 | contig 36992 bp, 57 predicted proteins | sample MGYA00561227_ERZ1370068 | MGnify/ENA primary metagenome ERZ1370068 (study PRJEB38410, sample SAMEA6850437) | metagenome | study: Metagenomic assessment of the ecological functions of the soil: analysis of the soil microbiota associated with the...
ATTGTACTTCGTTCAGTTACGTATTGCTCATGGCCGAGCAGTTCTGGATGACGCGCAAGTCCGCGCCATGTTCCAACAAATGCGTCGCGAAGCTGTGGCGCAGCATGTGCGGTGTCACCGAGCGGCCAATGCCCGACCGGCGCACGCGTTGCTTAACGCGCAACCAGAGTGTTACCGGCGCGAATGGCGTGCCGCGTTTGAGTAAGAAAAACGCTCGCGGGTGAACGGGCGGTAACAAGCTGGCCGAAAGCCGCTTCGAGGTAATGTTGCATCGCGCCCACGGCTGCGCCCGACCGGCACGACTCGTTCTTTGTTACCCTTGCCATTGACATTGATAAAACCCGACTCAGATGCAACTGCTCGAGCCTTAAGTTCCGCAGTTCCGCCAGCCGCGGAAGGCCGGAAGCATAGGCCAGCTCCAAAACAGCGATCGCACAAGTTCTGCGACGTCTCGGGCGTTCCCGATGAGCAGCTTCTCGATTTCGGAGCCGCTCAATGCCTTTGGCAAACGTTTCCAGCGCCTTGGCAGCGATAGGTTCTCGGCAGATTCGCCGGCAAGTGTTTTCTCGTTTTCTGCAAAGCGATAAAGGCACGCAAGGCGGCAATTTCCAGATAGACAGCTTCGCCTTGCTGAGCTTCGCGGGGAGTTCTTCGGCTCGTTCTCAAGGCCCCGCTCCCGTTCGTGCTTGCAGGAACTGCATCAGTGCCGCAGCTCCACCGACTTCCATTCTTTCAAGCCTTGCTTTTTCGGCCCAGGCGACAAATTTATTGAGCAGCGCCGCATACGTTCGCTGCTGCGTGTGATCGACTTTCAGCCGCGTTCGTGACGCAGGTGCTGCAGAAAATCTTCGACGAGCGTCTGCCTGGCTTAATTAGTGCGACGATCATTCGGTCCCATGCGCTATAATTTACGCGCTCCGTGCCTGGGAAGCACGCCCAAACTCTCACGCTATTACCGCGCGGCGGTGCAGTGAGGGCAAAGAAAGGAGACAAAGGGTCGTTGCACTGTACCCTGTGGCCCGGTAAAAGCGTCTGTTGTAGTTGGCCGCTGCAGGATCGATAAGAACGATGGTCTCGGTATCGGCAACGTTGGTGAAAATGGCAGTCAATCCCGACAGTTGGTTGAAGCCGAAATGACGTAAATGTAAGCCCAACCGGCACCGACAACGAGAAGGTGAACCCATTAGTCGTCATCGCTCCGGCACGGTTACCGATAAGGTGGTTGTGGGGTTCGTCAGCGTCAACGTCGCCACGGCGCTGGTAATCGAGCCTGCGCTATTGGTCTGATCACGGTGTAGCTGCCGGCGTTAGTTGGCTGGACGCCGTTGATCGTCAGCACTGAGCCTGTCGAGCCAGACAGGGCGGTGCCGTTGGCTCCACTGACAGACCAATGGCATACCGTGCCACTGGCTCCGACTGAGAAAGACACGCTCTGGCCGATTGCCATGGTCTGACTTTGCGGCTGGGCCGTAATGACCGGCGCGCCGTTGCCTGCGCTGGTTATGAAAGTGGCGTCCGCTCCCAAAGGTTGTTCCGCCGATGTTCACCGCTACCAGGCGGCGGTGATACAGGGTGCCTGAATTCAGGCCGGTGAGGCCCGCGGTCACAGGCACGATGTTGTTACTTGAGCCGATAGCGTTGGTCCCGGACGTTGCCCCGTAACTGGTCGGCGGGCATGCTGTAGATAGCAGGTGGTCAGTACCTTGCGGATTCACGTTCCCGTTGAGGACGCTGAATTTGCGGTCACCAGGGATGCGCTCAAGCTGGAAACAATCAGGGCGTGATAGAATCGGCTGGTATTTCTGGGACATAATCAAGGGGTTGAATCCTGGCCGGCCCATACACGTTATGTGGTTGTCCACGGCAATCCCCACGGCGGTGTCGCTCAGGATGCCTAAACTGTTGTAGCGAGCCACGCCCTGTTTGGGAGCCGTCAGCGCTCCAGATAGCTGATCGTGGCGAGGAAATCATGCCCCGTGGCGGACTTGGAACTGCCAGTGACATAGACGTCACCCGAGGGATCAGGGCCAGGGCGGCGGCCTGGTCGTCGTCGCCATGTCGTAGCGCTGCACCCAGAGTTAGTTTCCCACTGAAGGTCGCCATTTCAACGTGGCATAATCGGAAGTGGTGCCCGCGCCCGAGGACGTGCCGGTGACGAAGACATTGCCGGCGCTGTCACCGCGGGAGCTGGTGGCATAATCGTTCTTGGCCGCCGGCCCATTGTAACCGAAGCGACCCAAAGCTGATTGCCGTTGCTGTCGTATTGTTGACAGTCGCGTAATCGGTGTTGTTGGCCGCGTTGAAGGAATTGCCGGTGACATAAATGTTCTTGGCGGCATCTGCTACCAAAGCGACGGCATTGCGCGTCGTCAAGATTGCCCGGGCCGGAATTATAGCGGGCCACCCACAATGCACGCCGCTGTTCAGTGGCTAATAGTGGCGTAATCGTAACCGGAACTGGCCCCCGGGGAGTTGGCCGGTGACGCCAACGATTACCCGCGGAATCCAGAGCAATAGCCTTGGCCAGATCACCCGACAGACTGGGGCCGACATACGTGTTGGTCAGACGCCCTGCCCCGCGCTGTTATATTTGATGGTGACATACTGGTTCTTGCCGGGGGCGTTGATGCTGTAGCCGGTGACGAAGACATTGCCGTTGGTGTCCACCGCCACGCCAGTAGCAAAACGTCGGCAACAGCCGAGCTTCCGTCGTAACGCGCAGCCCAGAGTTGGTTTGCCCGTTGCTATCGTATTTCACTGTCGTAGTCAGCGTTATTGGCCGCGTTGATGGAATTTCCCGTGGCTTATAGACATTGCCGGCGCTATCCACCGTCGGCATGGCCTGGTCGGCTTTGCCATTAGCTACGCCGTAAACGGCCCGCCAGAGGAGGTGCCGGAAGCATTGTATTTCAGCGTTACGTAGTCATGGGAGGCGCTCGCGGCCTCAGGGCGCAACCGTGACATAGACATTGCCCTGCGCATCCATGACTATGGCTTCCAGGTAATCGGCAATTGCTTGAGCGTTGTAATTCGTGGCCCCAAGGCTGGGCAAACTGAAGCAGTTCCAGAACGGTGACTGGCGGCGATGGCATTATCAGTGTTGGTGCCGTCGGAGATGGTGTAGGTAGAAGACTACGGTGCCGACGAAGTGTTATCCGGCGTGAATACGATATTGGTGCAGCTGATCACGGCGGTGCCATTAGTGAACGGTGGTGCCCGGATGAGCCAGATGGGGCCCCGGTAAACTGGCTGTCGTTGTTTAAGACCGGATGGTAACATTGAAGTTCTTGTTAACTGTGGCGGTGTCATTGACGGCGATGGGCGGCGGGTAGCTGGCTCGATACGTGGGTTGGTATTTCACCAGGACATAATCCAAGGGGCTGAATCCCTGGCCGGCAACAAACACGTTGTATTGGTTGTCCACCGCAATGGCTACCGCCGTGTCGCTGAGAATGCCCGAACTGTTGTAGCGCGCGACGCCCTGTTGCGAGCCGTCCGCGCTCAGATGGCTGATTGTGGCGAAATCATACCCCGTGGCGGACTTCGAACTGCCGGTGACATAGACGTCGCCGGGGATCCAGCATAGGGCGGCGGCCTGATGGTCGTCGCCGTAATCCTCTAACGCTGCACCCAGAGTTGGTTCCGCTGGGGTCATATTTCAAAGGTGGCGCCGTCAGGAAGTGCTGCCCGAACCAGGACGTGCCGGTGACAAAGACATTGCCGCGCTGTCCACAGCGAGGCGCTGGTGGCATAATCGTTCTTGGCCGCCCGGCCCATTGTGAACGACCAAAGCTGATTGCCGTTGCTGTCGTATTTGACGGTCGCGTAGTCGGTGTTGTTAGCCGCGTTGAAGGAATTGCCGGTGACATAAATGTTCGCGGCGGCATCTACTACCAAAGCGACGGCATTGTCGTCAGGTGCCCGGCCGTTGTAGCGGGCCACCACAAACCAAGGCCGCTGTTCAGTATGATGGTGGCGTAATCATGCTCCGGAACTGACCCCGAGGTTGGCCTGTGACATAAACGTTACCCGCAGGTCAGAGCGATAGCCTTGGCCAGATCACCCGCCAGACCGGGGCCGACATAGGTGTTAGTCCAGATGCCCTGCCCGCGCTGTTATGTTTGATGGTGACGTGCCTGGTTCTTGCCGCTGGCATTGATCGCTTTATAACCGGTGACAAAGACATTGCCGTTGGTATCCACCGCCACGCCAGTGGCTTAGTATTAACTGCTGGTAGGGGTGCAATCGTAGCGCGCCACCCATAATTGATTGCCGTTGCTGTCGTATTTCACGGTGCCGAAATCCATCTGGGAGGTGCCGTTGTTCGGGCTGGAGGTGCCGGTGACATGAACGCTGCGGCGCTGTCGATGACGCTGGCTTGATCGAGTTTGCCATTGGCTCCATCGTAAACCGCCCGCCAGGGAAGTGCGGCAGCATTGTATTTGAGCGTCACGTAGTCATAGGACCCGCTGGCGGCCTCCAGGGCGTAACCCGTGACATAGACATTGCCTTGCGCATCCACGGACATGGCCTCCCGAGAATCGGCGCTGTTCGCGGCGGACCACTATAGTTAGTAGCGGGACTGGAGCAGGAAGTGAACCGACGTGTCGAGAACCGTGACCCGTCACATTCGCGCTGGCGGTCGGCGCGCCGTCGGAAATGGTGTAACCGAACACGACCGTGCCGAAGAAATTCGTGGCTGGGGTGAACACGATGTTCGTTCCGCTGATTACGGTAGTGCCGTTCGTGGTGACCGTGTGCGACAATCGTCAAGCTATCGCCGTCCAAATCGCTGTCGTTGCTCAGCACCGGGATGCTCACGCTATAATTCTCGAGTCAGGGCGCTGTCGTTCATTGCAAACGGCATCGTTGACCGGGTGACAGTGATGGAGACGGTAGCGACGGCGGAAGTCAGCGCAGCGTCATTAACCGAGAAAGTGAAGCTGTCGGGCCCAAAGTAATTGGTGCTGGGCAGGTAAGGTGCGGCTGGCGCCAGCACCGCTAGGTGCCGTGCGCCGGGAGCGTCACAATCGTAGGTGGTGACGGCCCCGTCAGATCGATGCTGGTCAGCGTAATGGCAGGGAGCCGTGTCCTCCCGCTGTGGTGACGGACTGGGCAAAGGCAATCGGGATGTCGTTGACCGCCTTGTTTGTGATCGAAATTGTGGCCACGGCAAGAGTCAGCAACCGTCATTGACCGAGAAAGTAAAGCTGTCGGAGCCACGTAGGTGGTTAGCGGTTGATAGACCAGGTTGGGCAGCGTGCCGCTCAGCGTGCCGTTGAGGCAGGGTGACCAAGGTGAAGTTAGTGACCGAGCCGTCAGGGTCGTAAGCGCTAAGGGTGATGGCCAGCGCGATGTGTCTCGTTGTTGGTTAGGTTCTGGCTGTAGGCGATGGGGGCATCGTTGACCGGGGGTGACGGTGATGGAAACGGTGGCAACGGCGGAAGTCAGCGCAGCATCATTAACCGAGAAAGTGAAGCTATCCGGCCCAAAGTAGTTGGTGCTGGGCAGGTAGGTTCGGCTGGCGCCGGCGCCGCTGAGTGTGCCGTGCGCCGGGAGCCCCACAATGGTAAAGTTAGTGACGGGCCCGTCCCACATCGATGCTGGTCAGGGTAATGGCCAGGGCCGTGTCCTCCGCCGTGGTGACGGACTGAGCAAAGGCAATCGGGACGTCATTGACCGCCTTGTTCGTAATCAGTGTAGCCACCGCCGAAGTGAGCGAGCCGTCGTGACCGAAAGGTAAAGCTGTCCGAGCCCACGTAGTTCAGTTGGCGGTTGATAGACCAGGTTGGGCAGCGTGCCGCTCAGCGTGCCGTTAGTGAGCGCGGTGACCAAGGTGAAGTTAGTGACCGGGCCGTCAGGGTCGTAAGCGCTAAGGGTGATGGCCAGCGCGATGTCCTCGTTGTTGGTTAGGTTCTGGCTGTAGGCGATGGGGGCATCGTTGACCGGGGTGACGGTGATGGAGACGGTGGCCACCGCGGAGGTCAACGGCTTATCATCAACCAGAAAGTGAAGCTTATCCGGATGATCACGGACCCGGCGTTCCTCTACGTCGTGCTGCCGAACACCTTCCTGTTCATGATCCTGAGCGTCGCCGGCGCGCTGGTGGCAGGACTGGCGCTGGCGCTGCTGCTCAACCGTCCGTTCCGCGGACAAAAGCTGGTGCAGACGATCCTGCTGGTGCCGCTGATGGTGGCGCCGGTCGATCGCCGCGATCATGGTGCGCTGGATGTTCAACGACCAGTTCGGCATCGTCAATGCGGTGCTGGAAGCGATCGGCCTCGAGGGCCAGCCGTGGCTGGTGCAGCGCTGGAGCGCCTTCGGCATCATCCTGCTGACCGACATCTGGCTGTGGACGCCGTGGTTCACGCTGCTGCTGCTCGCCGGCCTGCAGAGCCTGCCGAAGGAGCCGTTCGAGGCCGCCGCGATCGACGGCACCACGACCTGGCGCGTGTTCCGGTTCCTGACGCTTGCCGATGCTGCGCCCGGTGATCGTCGTGTGCGTGGTGATCCGCGCCATCGACGCCTTCCGCACCTTCGATATCGTGTGGACGCTGACCGGCGGCGGGCCGGGCCGCTCGACCGGATTGTTCAGCCTCTATGCTTACGTCCACGCCTTCCTCAACCTCGATCTCGGCCGCGGTTCGGCGGCGGCCATCATCGGCGGCTCGATCATCCTCGTGATCGGCGTGGTGCTCTATCGCCTCGTCGACCGCATCGCAAAGGCATGACCCGATGCCGATGGTGAGCCGCCCCGATTTCCTGCCGGACCTGCCGCGATGGAGCCGCAAGGCGCTGTTCGCGCTGGCGCTGTCCGGCAATCTGCTTCGCGTTCGCCTTTCCGGTGCTGTGGCTGATCCTGACCTCGCTGCGGCCGGAGTCCGGCGTCTATTATGTCCATCGCGGCACCGAGTTCACGCTCGGCAACTTCGCCGAGGTGCTGCGCGACGACCGGATCGTCGGAAGCCTTCCTCAACAGCGCGCTGATCGCGACGCTGGCGACCGTGTTCTCGCTGCTGGTGACGGTATCGAGCGGCTACATGCTGTCGCGCTTCACCGGGCCGGCCTCGCGGATCTGGTTCGGCACCATCTATGTGTTCCGCTGCGTGCCCTATATCTCCTGGGTGCTGCCGCTGTACTTCGTCACCCAAAGCTGGGGCATCTACGACACCTATACCGGACTGCTGCTGCCGCATGTCGCGGTGCACATCTGCTTCTTCTCGTGGCTGATGAAGGGATTTTTCGACGGCATCGATCCGTCGATGGAATATGCCGCCATGATCGACGGCTGCAGCCGATGGGGCGCCTTCATCCGCGTCGCCGTGCCGTCGGCGCTGCCCGCGATCTCGGCGCTCGCGGTGCTGTGCTGGCTGTTCACCTGGAACGAGTTCCTGTTCGCGCTGATCCTGACCGGCAACCGCGTGCCGATGATCACGGTCGTGATGGCGCAGTTCGTCACCGAGATGGGATTGCGCTGGAACCTGATGGCGGCGACCGCGGTGATGGCGCTGGTGCCGGCGTTCCTGATCGCGCTGTTCGGGCAGAAATATGTGATCAGGGGTTTGCGCATTTAAGCAGAACAGATCGAAGAGAACACGCAACGACAAAAACGAGGAGGAGAAGCTATGCAAGGACTGGCGAGATGGGTCGATGGCGGCGACCGCGGCCCTGGTGGCTGCGACCGGCAGTGCCGCCGCACGGAGGTGAAGGAACTGCGGATCGGCTACCAGCCGAGCCCGATCCAGGACGCCTCGATCGCGATGTTCGAGGCCTGGGGCGCCAAGAACGGCGTCAAGATCGTCAAGGTGCCGAATTCCTACGGCGTCTATGTCGAGAAGATGACGGCGTCGCTGACATCGAACTCGGATCAGTACGACGTGATCTGGCACAATGACGATTGGGGGCAGACCTGGGCGCATCTGCTGGAGCCGACCGACGACGTCGATGCCAACAAATATGCCGACAAATGGGGCATGGCGCCGGTGGTGTTCGCCAACGCGCAGGGCCAGAACACCGTCGTGCCGATGGGCCAGACCTTCAGCGTGTTCTTCTACCGCTCCGACCTCGTCAAGCCGGAGGAGGTGCCGAAGACGCTGGCCGAGCTCGTCACCGTCAGCAAGAAGCTGCAGGCCGACGGCAAGGTCAAGTTCGGCTATGTCGGCGGCATGTCGATGAACCACAGCTGGTTCAGCTGGTTCTGGTCGATGTGGGGCAACAATTGCGACGTGCTGATGCCGGCCTACGAGCGCGACAACAAGAAGCTCGCCGAAGCCGGCTGGAAATCGGGCATGACCGAGCCGTGCATGCAGCAGACCGTCGAATATTGGTGGGACGCGATCAACACCCACAAGATCGTGCCGCGCGGCATGCCGGCCTACGACCGCAACGAGGCCAACGCCGTGTTCATGGCGCGGCGATGCCGCGTTCACCGTCGCCGACTCGCTGTGGTGGGGCACGTTCAACGATCCGGCCAAGTCGAAGATCGCCGGCAAGGTGGCCGCCGCGCGCTTCCCGCTCGGTCCCAACCGGACGCAGGCCGTTCGCCTGGGACGACATCTGGGGCTGGGCGATCCCGAAGTCGATCGCGCCGGAGCGCAAGAAGCTCGCCAAGCAGATGCTCGAACGCCATGATGCTCGACGAGGAAGGCCAGATGAAGCTGTTGGAAGGCGACCGGCGCGCCGCCGCCCAACACCGACGTTCTGGCCGAAGATCGCGGCGGCAGATCCGTTCATGAAGCTGTTGAAGGAGTCGGTGCTCGATTCCCCCGACAAGGTGCGCGGCGCCTATTACTTCCCGCAATGGCCCGCCGTGCACAAGGCGTTCAACGACACCGTCACCAAGGCCGTCACCGGCAAGCGCGAGGACATCGCAAAGGTGCTCGCCGAGGGCGCGCCGCTGGTCAGCAAGGCCGCGCAATAGTCGAAGATGCGAAATCCCGCCGCGCATGTCGCGGCGGGATTGTTTTCAGATCAACATCAAGTTCAGGTGACGGCGGGGCAATGGCAGCGATCACACTCAGCAAGCTCAACAAGCATTATGGCTCGCTGTTCCACGCCGTCAAGGACGTCGATCTCGAGATTGCCGACAAGGAGTTCGTGGCGCTGGTCGGCCCGTCCGGCTGCGGCAAGTCGACGACGCTGCGCATGATTGCGGGCCTGGAGGACATCACCAGCGGCGACATCCGGATCGGCGACCGGCGTCGTCAACCACCTGCCGCCGCGCGACCGCGACATCGCCATGGTGTTCCAGAACTACGCGCTCTACCAGCATATGAGCGTCTACGACAATCTCGCCTTCGGCCTGCGCAACAAGAAAACCTCGGAAGCCGAGATCAAGGCCGCGATCGATCGTGCCGCCGGCATGCTCGGCCTGCACGACCTGTTGCAGCGCAAGCCGAAGCAATTGTCCGGCGGCCAGCAGCAGCGCGTCGCGCTCGGCCGCTGCATCGTGCGCAATCCGCAGGTGTTCCTGTTCGACGAGCCGCTGTCGAACCTCGACGCCAAGCTGCGCGCGCAGATGCGCATCGAGATCAAGCGCCTGCATGCGGCAGATTCCGACCACGTCGGTGTTCGTGACCCACGACCAGGTCGAGGCCATGACGCTGGGCGACCGCGTCGTGATCATGCGCGACGGCAGGGTTCAGCAGATCGGCACGCCGCTGCAGGTCTACGGCAAGCCCGCCAACAAGTTCGTCGCGGGCTTCATCGGCGCGCCGGCGATGAATTTCATCGACGTCACGGTGCGCAGCGAAGCCGGCGCCACGGCGGTCGAGGCCGCCGGCCTGCGGACTGACGGTGAGCGCGGCCGATGCGCACGCGCTCGGGCCCACAACGGCCGGCAGGTGATCATGGGGTGCGGCCAGGAACATCTCGTGCTCGGCGATGGCGCGCCAGGCTCCGGCTTCGATGCCCGCGTCGAAGTCGTCGAGCAACTCGGCTCCGAGATCCTGCTCGAGACCAGGGTCGGCAGCGATAGCGTCCGTCGCCCGCGTGGCCGCGGAGACGGCGATCGCGCGGGACGATCAGGTCCGCGTCTAGCCCAACTCGGCCGGCTACATTTCTTCGATCCCGAAACCGAGCTTCCGATTTGCTGAACCACCCTTCGAAGCGGACGCGTACTGACGCTGCCGTTCGAGCTAATCTTCCTCGTGCCGGTCGACGGCTGTCGATCCGCGCGCGCAACACTTGAAGGAACAACGCAGGCGCAACGACGCGTAATCCTGCCTCACTGGATATCTGGGCAAGTTAGGCCCTGGCGGCTCGCGCGGGTCACCGGTCGTGCTCACGCTCAGAACGGGCCGTTCGGACTTGCAAAGCGTCCTCTCTGGCGGCTCTCGGCCTGCTCCGCTTTTCTCCCTCCCGCCTGGGTGTCGACGGTCGCATCCGATTGCAGCGCTTTCCACCCGTTCCTGCGCCGTCTCGATGCCGGCCGCTGCGGCCAGCTGATAAATTCCCGTGCCGTTGCGGCATCCCCGCGCACGCCATATGCCCGCAATGAGCGAAGTATTCGCCAGTCATAGGTTTCGGCCATCACAAAGGCAGCGCGCGCGCTGCCTTTTTCCAAGGCGTGTGCGAGCAAAAGCCGCGCGCCGACAAAATTGATACTGCTTGATCAGAGGATTCTGGCGCGGGCGACAAGCGTTGCCTCCGTCTCGCGGAAGACATCGCACTCGGGGGTTGGGGTCGACTCAGGCGTTCGGATCGAGTTGATCGCGTGAGCCGTCCCGAAGCGCCCAGCTGTTGCAGTTGCATCGGCTGGCGTTGCGTCGGAAGAGGCCTGCACGCCTGGCGTCACGTTGTCCCCGCTTTGCGGGGTCGGCTAGTGAGCTTGTGATCTCAGGCAGCGTTCGACCAGCTTCCATGGGCCGGTTGAGCGGTCCAGCTGGCGCGGCGGCGTCTCGAGCGGTCACCTCTGCGTTGGAGGGCTTTTCGGCCGACGCGATGGTCTTGCGCGCGGACGCAAGTTCGCGCTCGAGCGCGAACGCCCTTCTTTCACTTTCGTCGAGCGCCTGCTTCAACTCCTTCTGCTTGGCATCGGCAATTTGCTTGGTCTCCAGCGCCTGTGCGGCATTCTCGCGCTCGCGCGCTAGCAGCGAGATTGCGGGCCGCGACATCATTCTTGCGGGCGGACGCAAGCTCACGGGCGAGCGCCGTCCGCCCTTCTGTCGCTTTCGTCGAGCGCCTGCTGCAAGCTCCTTCTGCCTGGCATCGGCAATTTGCTTGGTCTCCAGTGCCTGTGCGGCATTTTCGCGCTCGCGCGCAGCAGCGAGATTGCGGGCCGCGACATCACTTCTCGCGAGCGGACGCAAGCTCACGGGCGAGCGCCTCCGATCTTGCCTCGCTTTCGTCGAGCGCCTGCTTCAACTCCTTCTGCTTGGCATCGGCAATTTGCTTGGTCTCCAGTGCCTGTGCATTTTCGCGCTGCGCGCCGCAGCGAGATTGCGGGCCGACGACTCATTCTCGCGAGCGGACGCAAGCTCACGGGCGAGCGCCTCCGATTTTGCCTGGCTTTCGTCGAGCGCCTGCTTCAACTCCTTCTGCTTGGCATCGGCAATTTGCTTGGTCTCCAGTGCCTGTGCGGCATTCTCGCGCTCGCGCGCTGCAGCGAGATTGCGGGCCGCGACATCACTTTCGCGCGCGGACGCAAGCTCACGGGCGAGCGCCTCCGATCTTGCTCTCGCTTTCGTCGAGCGCCTGCTTCAACTCCTTCTGCTTGGCATCGGCAATTTGCTTGGTCTCCAGTGCCTGTGCGGCATTTTCGCGCTCGCGCGCAGCAGCGAGATTGCGGGCCGCGACCTCACTCTCGCGAGCGGACGCAAGCTCACGGGCGAGCGCCTCCGATCTTGCCTCGCTTTCGTCGAGCGCCTGCTTCAACTCCTTTCTGCCTGGCATCGGCAATTTGCTTGGTCTCCAGTGCCTGTGCGGCATTCTCGCGCTCGCGCGCAGCGGCAGATTGCGGGCCGCGACCTCACTCTCGCGAGCGGACGCAAGCTCACGGGCGAGCGCCTCCGATCTTGCCTGGCTTTCGTCGAGCGCCTGCTTCAACTCCTTCTGCTTGGCATCGGCAATTTGCTTGGTCTCCAGTGCCTGTGCGATTTTCGCGCTCGCGCACTGCAGCGAGATTGCGGGCCGCGACCTCACTTTCGCGAGCGGACGCAAGCTCACGGGCGAGCGCCTCCGATCTTGCCTGCGCTTTCGTCGAGCGCCTGCTTCAACTCCTTCTGCTTGGCATCGGCAATTTGCTTGGTCTCCAGTGCCTGTGCGGCATTCTCGCGCTCGCGCACTGCAGCGAGATTGCGGGCCGCGACCTCACTTTCGCGAGCGGACGCAAGCTCACGGGCGAGCGCCTCCGATCTTGCCTCGGCTTTCGTCGAGCGCCTGCTTGAACTCCTTCTGCTTGGCATCGGCAATTTGCTTGGTCTCCAGTGCCTGTGCGGCATTTTCGCGCTCGCGCGCAGCAACGAGATTGCGGGCCGCGACCTCACTTTCGCGAGCGGACGCAAGCTCACGGGCGAGCGCCTCCGATCTTTGCCTGGCTTTCGTCGAGCGCCTGCTTCAACTCCTTCTGCTTGGCATCGGCAATTTGCTTGGTCTCCAGTGCCTGTGCGGCATTTTCGCGCTCGCGGGCGGCAGTGAGACCGCCGATAGCGACAGACGCTCGAGAGTCGGCTGCCGGATTATCAGAGTTCGAACCTTCGGATCCAATCAAAAGACAAATCCGCCGATGCAGAAAATTGCAGCCACCGAAGCCGGGATCAAACGCGCGAGAGGCCGCTTCTGTGTTTGTTCTGTTTCGTCGTCTGGGAGAGGAGCAGCAGCAAGAAACAGCAAATGTTCACGATCGGTCGCGCCAGCAACGTCATCGGCAGCCCGTGTCCAGTGTGTTGGAGAAATTCGGACAGGTGTTCCGTCGGGTTGAACCCACCCGTTGACCTCTTGATCCCAGCGTCCCAACTCCCACGAACATGCCGTCCTGCAGGATAATGAAATCCCCGTTCCTGAGAACAGCGTCAATTGGCTTCGGCAGCTCCATAGCGGCAAGCCTCGCTTGAGTTAAATGCGACGCCCCTCCAATTAAATCCAGAATTAATAAAATAAATCAAATTAAATGAGATAAGTGGTATTATGGCTGATCATGGCCTAGCGATCGCGGAATCTTCCTGTGCGACGACACGGTGATCGAATGAAACGATTTGCCGCTACGGTGCCGGTCCTTCTGGTTGTGCTGCTTGCCTTCGCGTCGGCAGCCGCAACCCAACCGGCGCCGAAAGTGGCGCGGATCGGAATGCTGTGCGCCCACTCGTGCAACACCAGCCCATAACGAACGCTTTTTGGACGAGCTTCGCAAGCTCGGCTGGGTCGAGGGTACCACCATCGTCATCGAGCGTAAGGACCCGGATTATCGCCTCGACCAGCTTCCGGCGCTCGCCGCCGACCTCGTGCGATCGAAACCCGATCTCATCGTCGCCTTCGCTCCTCAGCCTGTGCGCGCTGCAAAGGAAGCGACCTCGGACATACCAATTGTAATGCTCTTCGTCGCCGATCCGGTCGGTTTGGGACTTTGCGTCAAGCCTTGCCTATCCTGGCGGAAACCTGACTGGTGTCGCCACGCTGGTTCCGGGCGATTTCAGCGGGAAGCAGCTTGGCATTCTTCGAGAGGCTTTGCCACAGGCGAAGCGCGTGGCAGCTTTCATCAATCCTTCAAACGAGATCCATCGGCTGCTATTTCCGGAGACGCACCACCTGCGGCCGCTAAGCTCGGCTTTCAGCTCGACGTTTTCGAGGTGCGCGAAGCGGGGAAATGCCTGGCGCTATTGCCGCCGCCAAAGCCGGGGTGCGGAGGCTTTGTACCTATGTGGCTGACGCGATCCTTTCCTAGCCCGCCGAACCGGGTGCCCGATCTCGCGGCACAGGCAGGCTTACCGTCGATCTCCTTGATGGGCAGCTTTGCGCAAGCGGGCGGATTGATTTCTTACGGGCCGGACTTTCTCCGCCTTGGCTCGACTTGGGGCTCACTATGTCGATCGAATTCTGAAAGGCGCCAAACCGGCCGAGCTTCCGATTGAGCAACCCACCAAATTCTTGCTTGTCATTAATCTCAAGACGGCGAAATCGCTCGGTATCGAAATCCCGGCGTCGCTTCTCGCCCGCGCGGACGAGGTGATCGAATAAGGCTTGTCACTTTCGGTTTCGGCACTTTTCGGACATCGCGCGACGTATAATCAGTGCCCAGGTTCGATCCAAACCGGGAAAACTGATGATACAGTAGACGCAGCATCATCGGGTTGTATCATCGGTTTTTGCCCCAAAGCTACCAATCGAAGATCGGAGTTCGAAGCCCTTCGGGCGCGCCAGCCCGCCAAGCCATTGGAATATTTTCATTGGAGCATGTTGCAGCTACCCGCTTCGGGCGGCGCTGCGACCAGGATCAGCCGCCATTGGGAGGTCAGCATGAGGCCAAGGCAAAGAGCATCAGCCAGCGTCTTCTATTCCTATTCACACAAGGACGAGCGCTTGAGGGACGACCTGGCTGATGCTCTCGCGCTGCTGAAGCGGCAGAGCATCCTTACCGAGTGGCACGATCGAAAAATTGCAGCCGGGGACGAATGGGAGCAAAGCATCGACGAACACTTGGAGCAGGCTGATATCATCCTGCTGCTGGTGAGCCCCGTGTTCATCGCCTCGGATTATTGCTGGGGCAAGGAGGTCGAGCGGGCGATGGAGCGACATAAAGCAGGCGAGGCGCGGGTCATTCCCTATTGTGCTGCGTCCGGTGGACTGGAACGGAGCCATGTTCGGAAAGCTCCAGGCGCTACCCAAGAACGCCAAGCCAATTACCTTGTGGAGCAATCGGGACCTGGCGTGGCTTGACGTCGCGAGGGGATCCGGGCGGCGGTCGAGGCCCCGCTCAGGGCCCTCCTTCCAAGACGAGTGAGGTCAAGACGCGCGAGGTCTCGCCCACTGCCGCCGCGTAGGCCAATCAAACCGACACCGCCCACGCCACCACCACCACACGTGACGCCGCGAAGCCTGGACCGAGCTTTCACGCGCCGTCTACACGGCCGAGAACGGCGAGAAACTGCCTGCGGAAGCTGGTGCGGGACGAGGGAAGCGTCCCGACCGGCGATGCCGCCGTCAACCAGGTCTACGATGCGCTCGGCGTCACTTGCCATTTTTCAGGGAAGTGTTCGATCGCAACTCGATCGATGGCTTGGGAATGCCGTTAGTCGCCACGATCCACTACGGCAAGAACTTCAACAACGCCTTCTGGAACGGCAAGCAAATGACCTTCGGTGACGGCGATGGCAAGCTTTTCAAGCCATTCACTTCCTTGGACATGGTGGCAAAACAGTTTGCGAACGGCGTCGTATCGAGCGCATCCAAGCTCGTCTACTGGGGTCAATCCGGCGCCCTCCTCAACTCGATGAGCCTCGTATTCGCAACGCTGGTGGAAGCGATTCGCATTGCATCAGACGGCATCGCAGGCCGATTGGCTCATCGGCGATGGTGTCCTCGCTGGAAAGGGCGATTGTATCGCTCGCCGCCCCCGGGACCGCGTACGATGACCCGATACTGGGGAAAGATCTTCAACCCGCGCATATGCGCGATTATCTTGAGACACAGGACGACAACGGAGGTATCCACGTTAACGCTGGCATTCTGAATCGGGCTTTCTATCTGACAGCCGTGGCGCTCGGCGGCTTCGCCTGGGAGAAGGCCGGCTGGATCTGGTACGAGGCCTTGCGTGACAAGAAATTGAAATCGGACTCGCAATTTGTCGATTTCGCAGCGATGACCCAGTTGGTTGCGGCTCGCCGGTACGGCAGCACTGGGAGCGATGAGCTGCGGGCGGTGAAGAATGCCTGGGATTTGGTTGGTGTCGCGGAGCGCGGCTCCACGCGCGCGCCCTGCCCCGGTGAAGGGTTCTGCATGGGACGACGCGCGCGCGGCAACCCAGCCAGCGGCAGCGAACCAAGCGCGGCCGAGCCAAGAGTCCGAAGCGGGCCGCGCGATGAGTGTGTTCTCAAGACACGCGCCTTCCGCTTCGCTGGTTGAGCGGCGGCGGACGGGTCGCTGCTCGCAATGCCAGCTCTGCGCTAGCTCACATCAAATTGCTTGCTGAGGTGATCGCCGATCTGGACGATCAGCGCGACGCATTCGGGATAGCCGGGTTTGGCGATGGTCGCCTCGTCGGCCGCGGTGCGGAACTCCCAGGAACTGCCGTCGCGAAGAACGGAAATGACGATCCCGTCCGAACAGTCGGCGTGAACCTTCAGTTCCGCCCTTGCCATCGCAACAAGTTCGGCTTCGGTCTTGGTGGGCTTGCTCATGATGGCGGCTTCCTCCGGGCGGTGGTTTTGCCGCAGGTTGCAGCTTCAGCGAGCGACTGTCGAGAGCACGACAGGGATGATGGCGGCCGATTAGCCTCGACCGCGCTGATCATGTCCGCTATCGGGAGCAAAGCCGACATCGCCATTAGACGCCCGGCGCGCGTTCATCGTGAACTCGTCACAGCTGGCTGCATCACATTGTTCACGACGTATTCCCCCGATCCGAAGCCCCATATCCGTCCCGACGCGGGTCGAGAAGCGGTAATGGAAGCCGGCCCAGATGCGAGCATTTGCAACCTCTTCGGTAAAGGGCCGTCATGTTGGTCCAACGGTGGGTGACGCCGGGTGCCGTCGGGCTTGTCATCGCGATCTCGGGGATGTCCAGCGGCTCCCAAGCACCGCCTTGATGACACCCGCGACGCTGCCGCTCTGGATGCAATGCGAGCACGGGTATTCCGGGTGCATCGGCGTGTTGGCGATCGGCTGCCAGGTTGCCTCACTATCGGTGGCCGGGTTGCCATCGATATCGCCGTTGCGAATTGCCGTGATCGGCCGCCAGAAGTTGTAATGGTACTTGGCGTCCAACACAGCGATGATCGCGTCGTTGAGCCCAACCGCCTCGAGCGCCATGAAGCGCGCGCTGTCGACGACACTCATCTGCTTTGCGATCACGAGCTGGCGTACGAAGGGGTGATACGCCACTGGTCCACCCATGAGCCAGAACCGGGCAGTCTCGGTCTGCTGGGCCGTTCGCTTCGCACTGATCTGTCCGCCGTAGTCCTTGAGCTCGTTGTAGTCTGTTGCCCACTCCTTGCTCTCCAGCGCAATCGGCGGCTTTGGCCGGAATTGGGATCCCTTGGCCATGGCGAACGGCTTCAGGTTCGGCCACATCGAGGACAGCGTGATCGCGGTCGGCACATAGACGCCAGGCGTGGTCCTCGGCCGGTAGGCATCGGGCGCATCGCAACCATCGTTCGCCCGCGCCTCCAGCACTCTTGCCGCAACTGCCTCGCCGAGCGCGATGCCATCCGATTTCGCGGCGCCATCGGGAAGCGGCGCGAGGTAGGTCGCGAGGGCGGCTTTCATTTCACCCGCTGTCTTTCCATCAATTGTCGCCAGGACCGCGGCGGCTGCCGCCGCGGCGGCGGCTTCCTTCGACGTGGCCGGGGTCTGCAGGCAACTGCACCAGATACGGCCGGTAGCGCCGCTCGATCGAATTGACCGCGTCGAACATCGCGGCGTGGACCATTCCCATCATCCGCTGAGCCATGTATGGCAAGGTGCCGCTAAGGCTGGACATTGGCGTAACGACAGCGACGGCTTTCTCGTCCCAATCGGTGATGACGTTGGCGCGCGCCGACGCAGGGATGGCGACGGCGAGCGAGGCCCCGATCAAGGCGGCCGGAATCGAGCGGCTCATCATTGATGCACGCATGTTTTCCTCCATGAATCTCTGACACTTGCGCGCGCGCGTCCGATTCCGCTTTAAATGAAGCGTCTGATGGCCCGGTGGGTTCGCGCTCGCATGAACCAAGTCGCCGCACGTCACCAGCGGCGGGCCTTCGCCGCTTACCGCATAGGCTAGAACTGCACGCCATCCGGGGTCCCGAAGAATCGGATGATCTGGTTCATGGCAGCAGACGCCGTTGGGACCGACTGAATTCTAGCACCGGCGCGACGGCGGCGCACGTTGTTTGGCAGGCGTACCGGGATAAGGGCTTGGCGACGGTCGCCTGCTCCAGTCGTGCGACGCGCTACCTTACCGCGTCGGCCCGCGTCAATCCGATAATCCGCGGCAAGGCGCCGGTCGAGACCGGATCGCTCTTCACCGTTTCCGGCGACACCGGCGCCCTCGCGGTCGCGTCCGGGAATCGCGTCTTCATTTCGCGCAGGAATCCGTCGAGCGTATCGACGCTCGCCGCCATCTTGGCGATCAGGGCGAATTCGGCGCTGTTGGCGGCGACCGGCTTGCTGGCGGTCTCGAAGGCGGCGCGGTCGGCGTCGCCGCTCATCAACGGCGCATATTTTTCGCGGAAGCGCGCCAGACCGATGGCATCATCCGCCAGCGAATATCCGACCACCGCGCGGATCACGTCGCCCTTCTCCACCGGGTTCAGCGGTTTGAAGTCGCGCCAGCGATCGGCGTAGTACAGTTCGATCTGTTCGGACGACTCGCGCCAGCGCCGCGCCGCCCAGTAGATGTCGGAGCGCAGCCGGATCGCTTCGCGGCCGACGATATTGGTGATGATGTCGAGCGCAAGGTCGTGGCGTCCGATGTCGCTCTGGGCGCGCGCCTCCAGCAGCAGCCGCTGCTGACGCAGTTCGCCCGAGAGATCGGCAATGCGCGTGGTGCGAAGCGCGCTGAGGGCGCGATCCGGCTTGCGACCGGTCAGGTAGACCATGGCCAGACGTGCGGCGACCTGCGCGCGCGCGCGCCCTCCAGCCGCTGGTCGATCTGATACTGCAGCAGCTCGCTGGCCTGATCGAGCAGATCGACCGCGACCAGCCGGTCCGCGAGCCGGCGGATCATTTCGTCGCCGCGCCGCCCGATCGGCGTCAATTCACGAAACTCATAGAACATCCCGAGCGCGTCGACCGGCGGAAGATCGTCGCCCTTCGGGCCGAGAAACAGCTGCGCGAACAGCGCCGCCGCCGCGTCCTGGGCCTGCCGCGATGGTTCCGGAATTGGGCTGCAGCCTGGTCGCGGTCCTGTGCCGCCGCCAGCGACTCGCCGTAGTGTCCGGTCTCGGAATAGATCCGCGCCATTAATTGCAGCGCCTTCACCTCGATCCAGTCGCCGCGCCACGTCACCGAAAGCGTCTCGAGTTCGCGCAAGGCGTCGGCCTGGCTGACTTCGTCGCGCTTCTGCCGCAGCATGATGTCGAGCAGCTTGGCTTCGGCCGCGGCGGCCCGGTCGGTGGATTCCACCGCAATCTTGTATTGGTTCTGCGCGTCCTTGTCGTGCCCGAGCGCTTCGGCCAGCCGGCCGCGCAACACCGATACCGCAGGCTTTCAGGTCCGGGCGGAATACCGACGACTTCCAGATCGCTGCCGCGCTTGGCCGCGCCGGAATAATCCCTGACCTCGAGCGACGCGCGCATCGCTTCCATGATCACGATGCGCTGCAGCTCGATCGGCAGCGAGGTGATGGCGAATTCGACGTTCTTGAATTTCTCGCGCGCTTCCGCCCACTTGCCCTGGCGCGCGTAGGCCAGCGCTTTCCACAGCTGCGAGATCGTTGTTGGTTCCGATCGCCGGATTGGCGAGGTCTTTCAGCCCCTGCTCGGGACGGCCCATCAGGATGCTTGCGACCGCGTGCACCATCAGAACAAGCGGATCCTCAGGGCCCGGCTTGGGTTCGCCAGCGCGAGATCGAGAACGCCCTTGGCTTCCGGATACATCCCGCGCGACATATAGAAACGGGCAAGATTGACGCGGGCCGGCGTTGCGCTGATCGGGCTCGGCTGCCGCCGCGGCGGCGACAAGCGCATCCTGCCGCGCGATGAAATTTTTCGGTCTGATTTTTGCTGCCACTCGCCGACGTCGAAGATCGGCCGCACCGCGGTCGGCGCGCGCTCGGCGGCGATGTCGGCCGACGACAGCGTCAGGCCGCCGGGCCTGCCGAGAATGATCTTGTCGGATGCAATCTCGGCGGTGACATCATCGGAGTTCGGACGAACCGCCACGCCGTGGATCGATTCTGAGCAGCGACATCTCGACAAAATCCTGCCGCTTGACGAAGCCGCGGATCGGGCAGCGGCGCCGTGATCACCAGCAGCGTATCGCCGGCGTCCGGATCGACGAACGCGATGCAGCAGGCCGGGTTTGGACAGGGGCACGATGACATTGGCAAGCGCGGGATCGGTGATGTTGCGTATCACCATCAGCGGCTGCGGCGGCGTTTGCATCGTATCGGCAAATGTCAGCGTCCAGTTCGCAGCGCCGTCGCTTGCATCTCGCCGTCAGCGAAGGCATTTGCGGGCGGTTGAGGCGGATGCGGATCGCCTGACCATTGTCCAGCGGCAACTGGCTGACCTCGGCGATGATAGCCCCGCCCTTGCTGCGGATCGGCTCGATGTCGAACGGCTTTGAGGAATCGAACACCAGCCACACCGTGTCGGCGCGGCGGAACAATGCCGCCGGCGTCGCGGTGGCAAAGGAAAACTTCAGGCGCAGGCCGTCGCTGTCTCGCATGGCGACAACCGGGCGGCGCCCTCGCCGGCTTTGCTTCCGGCGGCGGTTCGGACGCGGCGACGGCGATTTTTGGCGGCGGCCTCCGCCGCGGGCGCGGCGCCGTCTCTCGTCTTGCGGGACGCGCGGGCACCGGTGGTTCCGGCGCAGGCGACAGCTTCGGCGCCGCTTCGGGCTTGATCTCGATCTTGGCCTGCTCGCGCGATCGTTTCCGACGTCGGCGGCGCGATCTGCGCCGGAGTTCCGTGACGGCGAACTCTCGCCTGGCGGGCCTCTCGGCGCGGCTGCAGCCGGCGCGCGGCGCGCTGGGACGGTCGGCGCCGGAGCGGCTGTCGCCGGAGCATGCGAGGCCTCTGCCGCGAACGACGGCAGCGCTGCCGGCTTTTCCGTCTGCTGATAGAGCAACGTCGATGATGTAGTTCTTGTCCTCGCGGAAGGAGTGGACATCGACATCGCCGATCAGCACGACTTCCACCGCCGAGGCTTCGCCTTCGACCTTCTGATTGATGGAAGCGATGTTCGATGGCGCCGCCAGCTTGGCGTCCGCCAGATCGAAGGTGAGCGCGGCGTTGAAAAACAGCGTGAGCTTCTGATCGTTCAGCACCGAGGAGACACCGACGCCGTCGGGCGTTTCGAACACGAAGCGGACGAAGGTCGGCTGCACCGATGCGCGGATGCGAACGGGGGACGCTTCTTCGCCTCGTTGACTGCGCGCTGCTGGCGCAACGCGCGTTCCGCGACCCGCGCGCGCTCGGAGAGTTCGCGGACCACCTCGGAAGGAAGGCCGGGAGGCTGGCCGCTTCCAATTGTCGGGCAACATATCGACGAACACCCGTTCGCCGGCCGTCATGGTGTTGATGGTCACCCTGCGCGCCAGCGACAGCCGGATCGCCGAGCCATCGGGATCGCGCCGCGCCGAGGTGACATAATCGGGCGCCGCCTCGAACACCCTGTCGATCGGAATATCCGACCGGGCGCTTGAACTGTGATCACGAGGATGGTAGCCGGCCGTGGTCACTTCGGACTCGACATCCTCGGCGAGCTTGAGAACCAGCCGGGCGTAGCCGCCTGCCACCGTCAGCGTGGCCTCGCCCTTGACCGGCTCTGCGCCTGGCAGACGCCGGATAACGTCGAGCCTGATCAGGATCAGCGCCGGCCGCAAGCGACGACGGCCGCCAATGACAGACCACCAAGGCAACGCCGGACCGTCCGCGCGCATGCGCGGACTTGCGACCAAAACCGAGCGGCAGCCGTTCGCGCCATTCCAACGCTATCTTTCAGCTCCAACCATCTGACCCGCGACAGGACGCCCTCGCGCCCGCGCGCGCATTCGAATTCAGGATTGGCGATTTAACGACTTGTTTCGCCAACCCATTGATTTTGTTAGAAACCATTGCCGCTGCCTTTCGTCAAAAACAGCGCGGGGTTTCCTGCCGATTTGGGCATGGAATGGCTTAAATATTGATTAACCATCGCCTGAAATACGTCGCTACCCGTGGATGCCCCAGCGTCCAAAACCCGCACCGGAGCGAGCGGCGTTGGTTGCCCTGGTTTGGCGCGACGGCGCAGTTTGTGGGCCGCCTTACTCTCGCTGTGCCGTCATCATTAGCTTCTGGGCACCGACGAGGAACGAAGCGGCGCGAGCTCACGCTGGTCGGCGGCTGGCTGCCATGTCATCGCCTCAGCGCGTTTTTGTACAACCAAGACCGTTACCGGGTTCGCGGTCTCTCACTCATCAACGATCTGTCCGCCGTCATAACCGCAGGCGATCCGTCCGAGCGCCGCGCGAAACTGTTCGGTATCGACCGTGGACGCAAGCGCTGCGAAGTCGTCGGGTTTCGCAATTCGGCGGGCGCGAGCCAAAAGCGACGTTAAGAGGCTTGTATCGAGATAAGGCAGGCTCGCCCAAAATCCGCGCGCGAGATCTTGCGCCAACGCGTGATCGGGATGTTGCTTATTTTCGGGGCACGGCCTATCTCGTACATGTGACGAACCGCGTGCCACGGCGCCCGCTCGGACGGAAGGCGCGCCAGGATCTCACGATGTTCTTGCGCGACATAGAACCGGTTGAGCGTGTCGAACAGAACGAAGCGGTAGCCCTGAGCAATAAGGAACGGTTCCCAGTCCTGCCATCCCTGCTCTGACGCCAGCGGCGTCACCGCTTCGGCGACGATCACCTTGGGTCGAAAGCGTTTCCAATCGCCGCCGAACAGAACATCGCCTTCGGCGCCCTCGACATCGATTTTGAGGAAGTCGATGGAGCCCAGATCGTGCCTTTCGCATAATTTTGCCAGCGTGGTCACAGGCATGCGAACGGTCTGATAGTCGACGCCGAAGGCTTTTGCTTTTTGCGCAAGGCCTTCCACTGTCGTCGAGAGCCCATGCAGACGTTCGACCACATGGAAGTCGATTTCGCCGCAGTGACGTCCGACCAAGCCACGAACCGCGAGGTCGCGCGGACGCAGCCGCTGGTACAGCGCCACAAGTTCAGGCTGCGGCTCGACGACAATGCCCTGCCAGCCGCGTTCATAGAACCAGAACGACACGTTGTCGGCAATCGGATGCCCTGCACCGACATCGATGTAGGTCCCGGTGGCCTGTCCCGCGAAGGCAAGCGAGAGATGATAGTCCTCGAAGATACCTCGTGAGTAGGATAGCTCCATTCGCGTCCTCGCTGTGGGCGAGGCACAGGATTGGCGGCCTTCATCTCGGTCCGAGCGCCCAACTACCGCCGCAGCTCGCAACTTAGACGCCCCACGCGCAATGCGCGACGCGAGGCGAGCGGTCAGGATTGATCCGCTTCGCCCGTTGTCGTTGAGTGCAAAAGCCACAGCCGCGTCGGAGCTGCGTGGCATCGGTGGTCACCTGATACTTCCGTGTCGGCCCTTCGCAAGCGCAAAAAACAGAGCATGGGGCTTCATCCGAGCGGGACATCAAGTGTAAATCCGGTACGCTGGTAATCTCAGGTTGACCAAGGCGCTCACTTCTCTCAGTGGGCGATTGATCCAATCAAAGGAAATCTTTGGGTTTGATGCGCACCCAAAAAATATAAAAACAAGACAGGGAGAGAGACATGAACAGAGCTCTTGCTGGCAGGCGCCGCGGCGGTTTTCGCTTTGGCTGGTTCCAGCGCCTCATTTGCAGCAGACAAAAAAATGCTCGCGTTTGTCGTCAATGGCGCCTCCGATTTCTGGAAGGCGGCGGAAGCGGGCGTAGAGAAAAAGGCGCAGGGCGAGCTTCCAAACTACAACCTTGTCTTCAAATATCCCGAGCAGGTCCTCCGCAGCGATCCAAATCAGGCTGATGGACGATCTCGTCGCCGCGGGCGCGGCCGTGGCATCATGGTGAGCTCCGCCGATCCCAAAACGTCGAGCGACAGCCTCAATCGCATCGGCAAACAGGTTGCCCTGTTCACGCACCGTACAGCGACGCGCCCGATACCAGCCGGGTCGCTTACATCGGTTCATAGCAACACCGATGCCGGCAAGGCAGGCCGGCCAGTTGATGCTGAAGGCGCTCGCCCAACGGCGGAAAATGCATGGGGTTTGTCGGGTTGCTCGGCGCCGACAACGCCAAGGAGCGCATCCAGGGGCTCAAGGACACCATCAGCCGGATCGAAGATCACGCTGGTGGACGTCCGCGGCGACGACATCGATCAGACCAGGGCCAAAGCGCAACGTCGAGGACACGCTCGACGGCCAATCCCGATATCACCTGCATGGTCGGCTTCTACTCTACAACACCCCGCGAATCTACGAGAGCCCTCAAGGACGCCGGCAAGCTCAAGCAGATCACCATCATCGGCTTCGACGAGGACCCGATTACGCTGGGCGGCGTCAAGGAAGGAACGATCGTCGGAACCGTGGTGCAACAGCCTTACGAATGGGGCTATCAGGGAATGAAGGACTATGGCCAAATACCTGGAGGGCGACAAATCCTTCATCCCGGCCAACAAGCTGATTATCGTCCCGACCAAGATCATCGACCCGTCAAACGTCGATCCGTTCTGGGCTGAACTCAAGCAGCGGCAGGGCAAGTAATCCAAGCGCAACCTGACGATGCGACCGGCCGGCGCACGCCGCCGGTGGTCGGCATCGGGAAAATGCCGCTGTCGGAAACGGCGAGCAGCATCATGTGAGCGTCGACGAAAATCAGTACGCGCGATCCACCGCCGCAGATAAGCGATGAGGCATGCCAGAACCCGTCCTCGAACTGATCAGCATCTTCAAATCTTATCCGGGGTGTACAAGCTCTTCGCGATGTCAACCTTGCCGTCGCGCCCGGCGAGGTCGTTGGGCTGATTGGCGAAAACGGTGCCGGTAAAAGCACCTTGATGAAGATCCTGGGTGGCGTCACGGCGCCGAGCTCCGGCATCATCAAGCTTCGCGGCGAGCAAAAGGACAATCTCACGGTCTCGGAAGCGATCCGCTGCGGCATCGCCTTTGTTCACCAGGAACTGAACCTGTTCGATAACCTCGACGTGGCGGCAAACGTCTTCTTTGGCCGTGAGCAATTTTCATTCGGACCGTTCCAGCTGATCGATACCGCTGCGATGGTGTCCCGCACCAGGCCCTGCTTGAGCGGCTGCGGCGCGGACTTTGAGCCCGACACGCCGGTTGCCGCTCTTTCGCTTGCCCAGCGCCAGCTGGTCGAGATCGCAAAGGCGCTCTCGCTCGGGTGCCGAAATCGTGATCATGGACGAACCCACTTCAAGCCTGACATTGACCGAGACCAACCGCTTGCTCGAGGTCATTGCCGGAACTGAAGGCGCCGGCGTCAGCATCATCTTCATCACTCATCGTCTTAACGAAATCGAGCAGTGTGCCGATCGTGTCGTTGCGCTTCGCGACGGTCGCGGTGGTCGGGACGCTGCAAAAGGCCGAGATCGAGCACGATCGCATGATCGGCCTCATGATCGGCCGCGACCTGAAGGCGCTCTACACGCCCCTGGGGGCTGTGGGGAAGGAAATTCTCGTGTCGAAAGATATTCGAACGACGACCTACCCGGATTGCGCGGTCAATTTTTCGTTTGCGGCGCGGCGAGATCGTCGGCCTGGCGGGGCTGGTCGGGTCCGGACGATCCGAACTCGCGCGCACCATCTTCGGAATTGACCGGCCGCATCGGCGGATCGGTGAGCGTCGAAGGTCGTCCGCTGACCATCAATCGCCTCGCGATGCGATCGCGCACGGCATCTACCTCATCCCGGAGGACCGCAAGCGGGCGGGGTTGATCTTGGAAGAACGACATCACCAGCAATATTTCGCTGCCGAACCTGCGCGCAGTTTGCCGTTGCCTATCTGCTGGATCGCAATCGCAGGAGGAGGAATCGGCCAGGCAGCAAGCCGGGCGGCTCAACATCCGGGCCGCCATCGGTATCAAGCGTGGCGGGAACGCTGTCCGGCGGCAACCAGCAAAAAGTGGTGCTTGCCAAATGGCTGGCCATGTCGCCCAACGTGATGCTGTTCGATGAGCCGACGCGTGGAATCGACGTCGGCGCCAAGAGCGAAATCTACGGCCTGATACGGGCTCTTTCCGATGCCGGCGTCGCTGTTGCTGATGATTTCCAGCGACATGGAGGAGGTTATCGGGGTGAGCGACCGTATCCTGGTCATGCATGAAGGCCGGATCAGCGGCGAACTTGAGCGCGATCAGTTCAGCGAGCATCACGTGATGCAGCTTGCTGTCGGCAAGGCCACGAATTCGGAACAGCCATGCTTAAGAAAGGATCTGGGCCTTCTCATCCTGATCCTGGTTGTCGGTGCGGTCGTCGCGCTGATCAATCCGCGCTTTCTGTCTCCGGTCAACATGGCCAACACCGCCAATCTGATCGGCCTGTTCGGAGTTTTCTCGCTGGGTGAAGGCCTCGTGATCATTACCGGAGGCATCGATCTGTCGATCGGATCGAGTCTTTGCGCTGCTTGGCGTCATCTTCGTCGACCTTCTTGTTACCTACGAGCTGCCCTGGCCGCTGGCCGTCCTGATCATCCTCGTCGCCGGGCCGCTGGTCGGACTGATCAACGGGTTCCTGATTACCAGGATGCGCCTGCAGCCATTCGTGGTCACGCTCTGCGGCCTTTTGCTTTATCGCGGCATCGCCCGCTACTACACCAACGACGGAACCGCGGGCTTTGCCTTCGGCCAGAGCTTTCCGACGCTTGAATGGCTTACAACCGGGCGCAGCTTTGGCGTGCCTCATACCTTCATCGCGTTCATCATTATCGCACTGGCCATGGCGGTGCTGCTGCATCGCCTCGGTGTTCGGCCGATATCTGTTCGCGGTCGGACGCAATGAAGAGGCCGCGCGCTATTCCGGCATCCAGACCGGCCGCGTGGTGGCCGCGGCCTATGTGATTTGCGGCGCGCTGGCGGGGCTTTCCTCGATATTCCTCACCATGTACACGCGCTCGATATCGCCGGCCTCTCACGGAAATTTCTACGAGCTGTACGGGATCGCGGCGGCGGTGCTGGGCGGGTGCTCGCTGCGGGGCGGCGAGGGGTCGATCGTCGGCATCGTTCTCGGCACCATTCTGCTGCAGATACTTGCAGAATCTCGTGAACCTCTTGGGAATACCGAGTTCACTCAACTTCGCGGTGATGGGAGCCGTCATCCTGATCGGCGTGCTGGCCGACCAGCAATTCAACGCCTACCGCGAGCGCAAAATAGCAGCGCGGGCGGGCAAGAGCAGCTGAGGCAAGACGGCCGCCTATCCCCCGTAAGGCTCTGCCACCGAGGCTGCCCGCCACAAGCGACCAGCCGTCGACCAGCACGAATTGTTCGGGGGAGCCCGAACGGCCGCTTTGCGCGAGGCCGTTCGGCAGTCACGCGCTCGCGCGCATACCTCCGATTTGTGATACGCTTGTGGGCAGAAGTTTCCCAGCACCACAGGGAGGAGGCGCAATTGCTGAGGAGCCCTCTGTGTGACGTTCTTGGCATCGACGTGCCAATCATCCTGGCGGCCATGGGCGGTACTGCCTCATCCGGCGGAGTTTGCCGCCGCTGCGTCAAATGAGGGCGCGTTGGGCAGTATTGGATCGCTCTTTCGAACCAGCGCTGCCATCAAGCGCGACATCGACGTGGTGAAAGAACTGACCAACCGGAACTTCGCGGTGAACCACATCCCGCCAACGTTGGACGCGGACGCGTTCCGCCACACCCTAGCTGCGCGGCCCGCCGTCATATCGTTCGCTCTTGGGGATCCGGGCGATCTCGTGCGGCAGGCCCACGACGTCGGCTCGAAAGTGATGGTCCAGGTCACGACGGTTGCGCAAGCGATCGAAGCGGCTGAGCGTGGCGCCGACGTAATTATCGCGCAGGGCGGCGAGGCGGGCGGCTATGGCGGCATCGTCAGCACGATGACTCTCGTCCCGCAGGTCGTCGATGCCGTTTCGCCCGTCCCGGTGGTCGCGGCCGGCGGGATCTTTGACGGACGCGGCATTGCGGCGGCGTTCATGCTTGGGGCGGTCGGCGTCAACATGGGGACCCGCTTCCTCGCGTCCAAGGAGGCGCCGATCGAGGACGCATGGAAGGCGGCAATCGCCTCGGCCCAGTCCGAGGATGCGGTGAAGGTAGAAGTCCTCAACGATATTCAGCCCCTGCCGGGCACAGCGGGTACGGCACGGTGTTGCGCTCTTTACGCACGCCATTCATGGACGAGTGGGGCACCAAGCGTGAGGAGGCGCGCCGGGAGGGCGAGCGCCTTTGGACGGAGATTCAGGCGAGAGCCCGGGTCGGCCGGCGCCACGAGACGCTGCTCACGGCGGGTCAGACCTCCGGGGGTATCAAGGAAATCCTGCCCGTGGCCGAGATCATACGGCAACTAACCGCGGAGGCTGAAGCGGCATTGTCACGAGGGCCGAGTTTTGCTTCACGCTGACAAGAAGAGCGTCGGCGGCAGCAATGACGGTCTGCTCATGGCAGCACTCTTTCGGACGTAAGCGGTCAAACTCGCGAGTGCCGATTTGGTCTTAGCGCGGTCTTGGTTGGGATCTAGCCGAGTACAAATAAGACGAGAACAAATGTTAGGTAGATGTTCTGGCTCCCTGCTTTCACATATCCCGGCTAATTCGACTTTTGCGGCATCACCTTGCCCTCGATTTTGGGAAGCTCGACCACGGCGGCGGCTTGTCCGAGCCGGCGCGGCGGGCCATTTCGACCGTCAGCCGCTCGGCCGCTTCCGGCTGCCATCAGGCCGAGGATGTCGGACATCTTGCGCGGCGCGATCTGCGAGGCGATTTCGTAGCAGCACGGACATCTCGAGCCGGTCGAACACCTTGGCGGCGTCCTTCGGCTTCATGCCCTCATACATCGTGATGATGCCCTTGAAGCGGGCGGCATCCGGCTTCGGCCTTCTGCCCGGTCGCGGTCGTGATCCGCGCCTCGGCCGCCTTCATCTCCTCGACCTTGCGCTTCGATGCGCTTCTCGGCCGACTTCAGCAGGCTCTCGCGAATGTCGATTTCGCGCGCGCGCTGCTCCAGCTCCTGGCGCCGCGCCTGCAGCCGCTCCAGGATCGCGCGCTCCGACGCCGACACCGGCTGCGGATCTGCTCGGGATAGACCACGACGCCGTCGGGCTTCGGCGGCTTCGGCGGCGGGCGCGGCCGGCTTTGGCGGCTCTCCTTCCTTCCTCGCGCTGACCGAGCCGGTGATGTCGGCCGGCGGTCGACCTTGTCTGCCGCCGGGAAAGTTGAAGCGTCTCCTGCGCCCACGACTGCTTGGTCGTCTGCGGCTGATAGTCGAATACATATCCGCCGTCGATCGACGAGGCCCGCGACCTTCAGCACCGCAAGGCCGAAGATCGCGACCAGCACGACCGGAATGACGCGGATGTCGCGAAACGATTTCATGCGGCGAGGCCGTCGGCCCTTCTGCGTTCGGAGAACGCCTGCGCGGCCGCGGCAACCGCCTTGGCCGGCGATATCCTGCGGCGCTGCGGGCGCCGGCTCCGGGCTCGGGCGACGGGCCGCGCCGCGATCGCGATCTTGCGACAGGCGGCGGATCGACGTTGTCGCCTTCGGCGAGCTGGTTCTTCAGATGCGCCGACATCTGCGTCGCCGCGGTGAGCTGGCTGCCGAGATTCTCGTTGACGTCGCGCACGGTGTGCTTGAGCCCGCCGATCGCGCGCTCGGCGATTTCGGTCGCGGTGATCAGTTCGCCGATCGTGGCCTTCAGCGAATGCTCGTCCGCCTTCAGCCGCTTCAGCCGCTTGTTGAGCAGCATGCAATAGCCGATCGTGAGCATCAGCAGGACCGCCACCAGGCTCTCGATCACAATTCCAAGGGAATGACTCATTGTGCCTCCATCAACTTGGTTTGCTCGTCGGCCTTCTCGAACATCGCGAAGGTGGTGTTCGGCTTGCGCAACTGCTTGGTGACGCGGATGGCGACGCGGTCGCCGACCCGGCCCATGCGCCCTTCGGTCAGGGTCGACGTTGCCGCAGCGCACCGCGACCAGCGCGTCGGCGCGCATTTCCAGCGGCAGCGTGTCGCCGACCTTCAGCTTCATCAGCTGCTTGAGCGGGATGTCGGCCTCGTACAGCACGGCATCGACGGAAATCTCGGCCTGCGCCACTTCGGTGGCGAAATGGCCTTCCCAGATCGGGTCGCGGCCGAATTTTTCGCCCATGAACATCTGCAACAGCACCGGCGCGGATCGGCTCGATGGTCGCATAGGGCAGCAGCAATTCGATATTGCCGCCGCGGTCTTCCATGTCGATGCGCAGCCGCACCAGGATCGCGGCGTTGGCGGGCCGGCTGATCGCGGCGAAGCGCGGATTGGTTTCCAGCCGGTCGATCGAGAAGGTCACCGGCGACAGCGGCCGGAACGCCTGCTCGGCATCGGCCAGCACGACCTCGACCAGCCGCTTGACCAGGTTGGTTTCGATCGTGGTGTAGGGCCGGCCCTCGATGCGCAGCGAGGTCTGGCCGCGGCGGCCGCCGAGCAGCACGTCGATGATCGAATAGATCAGGCTGGAATCGACGGTGGCGAGGCCGAAATTTTCCCACTCCTCGGCCTTGAACACGCACAGCACCGCCGGCAGCGGGATCGAGTTCATGTAGTCGCCGAACCGCACCGAGGTGATGCGGTCGAGCGAGACTTCGACGTTGTCGGAGGTGAAATTGCGCAAGCGACGTGGTCATCAGCCGCACCAGGCGGTCGAACACGATTTCGAGCATCGGCAGACGCTCGTAGGACACCATCGCCGAATCGATGATGGCGCGAATGCCGGAATTGTCGTCGAGATTGACGTCGCCGACGGTGAAGCCGAGCAGGTTGTCGATTTCTTCCTGCGACAGGACCCGCTCGCCGCCGTTCTTGCCGCCGAAGTCGCGGCTGCCGTCCTCGACCATGGCGGCCCATTGCAGCGCCATGGTGCCGGAGAGTTCATTGGCGGCGGCCTCTTCCGCGGCCGCCGCGGGATCCTCGGAGATCGAGCGACGCTTCCCATTGGGCGGCAATCGCGTCCTGGTCCATCTGGTCGTTACCGGCCATGATCTGTAAATCCGTCTCGTCACTGAACGACGATTTCCTTGAACAGCACCGCGCTGACCTGGTTGCGGCGCCAGCGCGCAGTATTGACGCGCTGGGTCAGCTCTTCCTTGAGGCGAAACAGGCCGGCCGAGCCGTTGAGGTCGGCAGGCCGCAATTCGCGCAAATAGGTCTGGAACAGGTCGGTGACGCGCGGCATGCGTCGGCTTGATCGCCTCGACCTGCTTCTCTTCCTTGACCTCGAGCACGACCTTGACCTTGAGATATTGCACGCGCTCGCCGGGCGCGCCGACCAGATTGACCAGCATGTCCGGCACGTCGACGAAGGACGGCGGCTTCGGCGGCGGCGCTTCGGCGTGCATGCTTCCTCGCCGTGGCCGCGCATGAAGACGAACCAGCCGCGTGCCGCCGCCGAGGATGGCGACGAACGCCGACCGCGGCGATGATCAGCTTGAGCTTGCCCTCTTGGCAGACGCGGCTTCCGCCGTCGGCCGCCTTCCGCCTGTTCATTGTCCGCCATCGCCCGCCCGCTCCGATATCGGGAACGAACGCGGTTGCCGCCAGCCGCGAAGCCCTCGACGCGATACAAATGCCGCCAGCGCACACGCGCTCTCTTACACGTGCAACGCTAGGGTAATAATGGTTAACGGAACCTTTCCATTGCCGCCCGACTAGGAAAAATCTGCCGGGCAAACATGGTCAACAAGACCTTTCTGCCGCCCGCCGCGCGCCCCGCACAAACACCTAACCCCTTCAAAAATCGAGCATTTTCCCAACTGGCACGGCTTTCGCTGAGTAGACTGGCGAACCGCGGGCTTGGGAGAGCCTGAGCGGTTCGCAGCGATCCGCGAGCCAGGCTTGGGAGAGCGCTTGCAGCGGATCACTACGAAGGGGAGAACCACCGATGGCAGAATACGCTTCTCGTCGGACTATCGCGGCAAGTGACGCTGGAACGGCAGATGGATGTCGTCGCCAACAACGTCGCCAACATCAACACCACCGGCTTCAAGGCCGACCGCTCGCTTGTTCGAGGAATATCTGACGTCGAGCGCGCACGAGGACAATTTCGTCGCGCTGCGACCGCCGCGTCTCGTTCGTGCAGGACCGCGCCACCTTCCACGATTTCGCGCGCAGGCTCGATCCGAGCAGACCAAGAACCCGCTCGACGTCGCGATCGACGGCCACGGCTTCCTGGTGGTGCAGACGCCCGCCGGCGAGCGCTACACCCGCGACGGCGGCCTGCAGATCAACAATCAGGGCCAGCTCGTCACCGCCGTCCGGCTATCCCGTGCTCGGCACCTCCGGCCCGATCGTGTTCCAGCCGACCGACAAGGACATCAGCATCGCCGCCGACGGCAACGTCACCGTGCTCGAAGGCACCAACCGCGTCGACTCGGTCCGCGGCAAGCTGCGCGTGGTCTCGCTTCGCCGACGCGCAGCAGCTGGTGAAGGAAGGCTCCAACCTTTATTCGGCCGGCGAAGGCAACGCCGCGCAGCCCGACACCACCTCGCGGGTGCGCCAGGGCTTTGTCGAGAAGTCGAACGTCAATTCGGTGCACCGAGATGAGCCGCATGATCGAGATCACGCGCACCTACACGCAGATCTCGGCGCTGCTGCAGCAGCAGGGCGACCTGCACAAATCCGCGATCGAAAAGCTCGCCGACGTTCCGGCATAACCGAAGGACACTGATCCATGCGCGCTCTCTACACCGCAGCGACCGGAATGGCGGCACAGGAACTCAACGTTCAGGTGATCTCCAACAACATCGCGAACCTGCGCACCACCGGCTACAAGAAGCAGCGCGCCGCGTTCCAGGACCTGATCTACGACCACGTGCGCCGGGTCGGCGCGCAGGCCTCCGACCAGGGCACCATCCTGCCCGTCGGCGTCGACATCGGCGGCGGCGTCAAGACCGTCGGCACGCCGCGGCTGATGAGCCAGGGCACGCTGTCGCCGACCGGCAACGATCTCGACATCGCGGTCCGCGGCGAAGGCTTCTTCAAGATCCAGATGCCCGACGGCACCTACGCCTATACCCGCGACGGCTCGTTCCAGATGGACGCGCAGGGCCGCATCGTCACCTCGCAGGGCAATCCGGTGCAGCCGACGATCACGATCCCGCAGAACTCCTCGCAGCATCACCATCAACACGCAGGGCCAGGTCTCGGTGATGCTGCCGGGCTCGACCACGCCGACCACGGTCGGCCAGATCGGCCTGACGCGCTTCATCAACAAGGCCGGCCTGCAGCCGATCGGCGACAATCTGTTCACGGACACCCCGGCCTCCGGCACGCCGCAGGACGGCATCGCCAACACCGACGGCTTTGGCGACATGCAGCAGTCCAACCTCGAACAGGCCAACGTCGAAGTGGTCTCCGGAAATCTCCGACCTGATCGCCGCGCAGCGCGCCTACGAGATGAACGCCAAGGTCGTCAGCGCGGCCGACCAGATGATGCAGTCCACCGCCAACATGTTCCGCTGAGGAGCCTGATCATGATCGCCCGCCCGCTCCTCCTCGCCACCGCGCTGCTCGCCGCGCTTCCGCGACCGCGGCAGCTTCGCGCAGACCCGCGACGACGTCATCGCACGCGCCCGCGCTGCGCGCCAGCGTCACGGTGCCGGGCGACCTGGTGCGGATCGGCGACATCATCGACAATGCCGGCAGCGCCGGCGCAGATCGCGATCTACCGCGCGCCGGATCTCGGCACCACCGGCTCGCTGCCGGTGGCGCAGGTGCTCACCGCCCTGCGCGCGCATCAGGTGATCGGCGTCGACACCCGGGACCTGAAGGAAATTTCGGTCGACGCGGCTGGCCCGCACGCTCGAGGGCAAGGACATCGAGCTGCAGGTCGCCCGCGCGCTGGAGCGCCGCAACGGCCTTGGCGACGCCGCCAATCTCAGCCTGACCTTCGACCGCGATCCCGGCGATGTCAGGCTCGATGCCTCCAACACCGGCGCGCATGCAGCCGACCATCGGTACGCTACGACGCCGCGCAACAACCGCTTCGACGTCACCTTCGAGATCGCCAGCGAGAACGGCGCGGCGCCCGACACAAGCTGCGCTTCACCGGCACCGCGATCGAGACCGTCGAGGCCGCGGTGCTGGCGCGCAGTGTCGAGCGCAACGAGGTGATCAAATCCTCCGACGTGGTGGTCGAGCGCCGGCCGAAGGCCGAAGTCGGCGCGCGATCGCCGCCGCCCGCGACCGCGCGGTCGGCATGCAGGCGCGCCGCCAGCTTCGCGCCGGCCAGGCGCTGAGAGTCGCCGATCTCGCAAAGCCCGACCTGGTGCAGCGCGACCAGAGCGTCACGCTGATCTACGAGACCGCCGGGCTTTATCTCACCATGCGCGGCAAGGCGCTGGAGCAGCGGCACCGAAGGCGACGTCGTCAACGTGATGAATCTGCAATCCAAGCGCACGGTGTCCGGCATCGTGATCGGCCGCGGCCAGGTTTCGATTACGGTCGCCGACGCCCCGCCGCGCCGCCGCCACGCGACACCACCTCTCGCTCGGCGCTGCCGAGCCGCGCCGCCCCCGTCGCCGTCGCCAACGTCAGTCTCGCCCGTCGCTCCAAAAGCCGAGTAATGTTAATGTCAGTTCTCCCGTATCAACCGCATCATCCTCACCGGCGCCCTGCTGGCGACCGGCAGCCGTCGCGAGCGGTTGCTCCTCGATCGACCGGCTCTCCGCAGATCGGCGAAAAGCCGAAGCTGACGGAGATCGAAAATCCGACCACGCAGCCCGGCTACAAGCCGGTGCAGATGCCGATGCCGAAGCCGGAGACAGGCGTCCTACAACGCGAACTCGCTGTGGCGGAACGGCTCCCGCGCCTTCTTCAAGGATCAGCGCGCCGCGCGCGATCGGCGACCTCCTGACGGTGACCGTCAATATCACCGACAAGGCCAACATCGCCAACGAGACCCAGCGCAGCCGCACCAACAAGGAAGATTCGGGGATCACCGATTTCATCGGCGCCGAGACGATCGGCGCGCAGGCGAACAAGTATCCTGCCCGGCCGCATCCTGACCGCGGACTCGACGGCCTCGAGCGACGGCAAGGGCTCGGTCAACCGCCAGGAAGCGTTGCAGACCAACGTCGCCGCCGTGGTCACGCAGGTGCTGCCGAACGGCAATCTCGTGGTCGAGGGCAAGCAGGAGATCCGCGTCAATTTCGAAATCCGCGAACTGATCGTCGCCGGCATCGTGCGCCCGGAGGACATCCAGAGCGACAACACCATCGATTCAGCGAAGATCGCGCAGGCCCGCATCGCCTATGGCGGCCGCGGCCAGATCACCGACGTGCAGCAGCCGCGCTACGGCCAGCAGGTGATGGACGTGCTGCTGCCGTTCTAGATCTTTCTTCACGAGCTCCCACACCTCATCGCGAACCTAGGCGCGATGATGTATTCCAACGCGGCCTCCGTCAGCCTCCTGGCGGAGGCCGCGGTCGTTTTGTGGGTGTTGTAGGGTGGGCAAAGGCGCGCTTGCGCCGTGCCCACCGCCGCCCCCGCTTCGGGTTCGCGCGTGCGCAAACACGCATCGCTCAGGCGATGTAGCGGCCCGCGTCGCCTATGGCGGCCGCGGCCGGTTCACCGACATCCAGCAGCGCTGCGCTGCGGCCGACAGATAATGACCGTGCTGCTGTTGTGCGCGCTGATCGCCGCCGCCTCAGGCCGCGGCGATCCTGTTCTCCCGGGCAAGCAACCTCCTGATTTCCGCAACCGGCCGTGCCGGGCTGAACAAATAGCCCTGCATTTCCGTGCAGCCCAGACTGAGGAGCATTCTCGTTGTTGTTCGGTCTCGACGCCCTCTGCCGTCGTCGTCATGTTCCGCGCTTTGGCGATGTTGATGACGGCCTGCACGATCGGCGACGAACCCTGGGCCCCGGCAATGTCGTTGATCAAAGCATCGGTCGATCTTGATCTTGTCGAATGGAAACCGCTGCAGATAGCTCAGCGAAGAATAGCCGGTTCCGAAATCGTCCAGCGCGATACGCACGCCGATGGCGCGAAGGTGCTGCAGCATGGTGAGCGCAGCCTCGTCATCGCGAATAAGCACCGCTTCGGTAATCTCGAGTTCAAGCCGGTTGGCGGACAGACCGGAGGTCGCCAGCGCATTGGCGACCTTCAGCGAAAATGCGTGACTCCGGAACTGCACCGGCGAAACGTTGACCGCGAGCTTAATGCCCGGCGGCCAGTGCGCGGCCTCCGCACAGGCGGTATCGAGCACCCAGTCGCCTATTTGGTCAGATCAGGCCGGTCTCTTCCGCGACCGGAATGAACTCGGCGGGGATATCATGCCGCGGGCGGGATGGTTCCAGCGCAGCAGAGCTTCGCAGCCGGCAATCTCGTTGCTTCCAAGATGCAACGACGGCTGATAGTGGAGCTCGAAAGCGCCGTCGGCGATCGCCTGGCGGATATCCAGTTCCAGGGTGCGGCGCGCCTTTGACGCGCGCATCCATTTCCGGCTCAAAGAAGCGCGTAGGTCCGGCGCCCGTCGGCTTTGGCGCCGTACATCGCCAGATCGGCGCTTTTCAAAGAGCTGGTCGAGGTCGGTGCCATCATTCGGGGCCAGCGCAATACCGATGCTGGCGTCCGGTGGCGATCTGATGCCCAAGACAATCATACGGCTCGCGGATGGCAGCGTAAATTCGCTTGACCAGCTCCACGACATCGCAGGGTTGCTCGATGCCGGTTTGGACGATTGCAAATTCGTCGCCGCCAAGCCGGGCCACGAAGTCCGTGGCTCTGACGCAACCCTGTAAACGCGACGCCACGGCTTTCAGCAGTTCATCGCCTGCGGGATGACCTGAGCGAATCGTTGACGCTCTTGAATTCATCGATGTCGATGTAGAGCACGGCAAGCTGCTCACCGCGCCGGGTCCGCTCGAGCTCCTGCTCCAGTTGCTTGCGGAACAGGACGCGGTTCGGCAGATCGGTCAGCGCGTCGTAGTGAGCAATACGTAACTGAACGAAGTACTG
>ERZ1370068.11043-contig-9692_pt1 | contig 36979 bp, 69 predicted proteins | sample MGYA00561227_ERZ1370068 | MGnify/ENA primary metagenome ERZ1370068 (study PRJEB38410, sample SAMEA6850437) | metagenome | study: Metagenomic assessment of the ecological functions of the soil: analysis of the soil microbiota associated with the...
GTTGTACTTCGTTCAGTTACGTATTGCTACGGATGTGCCGCTCTTGGTGCCTTTGGCAAGCGCGATATGGATTTCACCTTTGCCGTGACGCTCGCGAATTTCCAAAATCCGCCGCGCGATATCATCCAGAGCGTCGTCCCACGAAACCCGCTGCCATCGCGGGTCGGGATCGCCTTTGGGCCGCGTGCGTCGGGTGGATAATCAGGCGGTCCTGATTGTAGACCAGCTCCGGCGCGGCTTTACCTTTGATACATATCACGCCGCCGTTGGGATGGTCGTGATCGGCATCGACCGAGTGACCCGACCGTTCTCGACGGTCATATCGTCGCGCAGTGCGCCGTGCAGAGCGCTGCAGTAGCCGCGGACTACGTGGGACCTTTGAGCGGGATCAGCCATTAGAGCTTACAAAGATAGCCTAAACTCGCGCGTTTTCCATGTTTTCCTTCCTCTTTACCTCACGGGCCCTTATTAATTTTGGTATGGCGCGTCCCACCGCAGCCTTGACAATGATATGGACTGCTGTGGTATTAATCGAGACGATAAGATTGTTTGTCAATAGCTTGCTAGTCTCTTCTCTCTATCTTTTAGGAATACGAAGTGTTGGCGTCCGTCGAGGTGTTTTTAGATCAGCTGTAATGTTTCTAGTAGCCGAATATATTGAGGGAGCCGGTTATGGGTGGAGGCCATAGAATAGAAAGGAGCTACAGTTATGGCTATTGACATACCTAGTGGTTTGTCGACAAATAAACGGGCAAGACAGACAATTAGAGGCGATTGGTTAAAAGAAATTTTTAATGACTTACAGGAAAGTCAGCGCCGACGTATGGAGAGTTAATTCACGACTTAACTGGTCAAACACGGAGGAAGCGATCCCTGTTCAGGGCCGGGACATATGAAGATGATGATGAACGAGGAATGAACAAGGATTCAAAGCCAACGATGTACGATTTGGACGGAGTAATAGATCCAAGGCGTACGAGAAGGCCGTTACTGATAAAGCAGGGCAGATTCAGGAAGGATTGGACCGAAGGCTTCTCGGAGAAAGAACAGGACGGATACGGTCCGGCTCAAGCCTTAGGTCCGCGAGCAGGTTGCATGTATCAATTGTATATTGCAATCAAGAATAAAAAGGAAGACAAACATCATAAGCATGTCGGAACCATAACCGTAGGATTCAGGAAAAAGCCCGATAGGAAAAAGGTCGATCCCTATAATAATGAAGCGTTGGGCCAAAGAGGACGAAGGCTCCGATTACGTAAAGTATTTAAGGAAAACTTTTTAACCTCGGAGGCCCGGTTGCTGACGTAAATGCGACAGCGGCAAATTAAACGCAGCCCAGCCACTAAAGTTCTTCCATTAGGTCGCACGGCGCCCAAAAGAGTCGCATCCGGACATCTCAGGGCTCTCTTAGCAATAGCGGATACCGCTGCTCAATCCTCAGTACGGAAAAAATCTTAACTGATACGCTGGACAAGTCGTTAGAGTTTTGGGATTTGACGTCGGCTATATCCGCATCCTGGATCCCGATAAAAGACGATAATGTGCGGGCGGGTTTCAAAGAGTTAACTGCATTGTCATCCGGTTCAATTGACCTATGAACCGCTCCCAACGCCATGTAGCCAACATTCTATTTGAAACACTGAAGCCTTATATTTCTCTGATGTCGGAAGGATACAACGTTCAAAGAACAAGGACTATGGAGAAACAGGGTGTAATCTCTGCAGCTTATATTCCCATTATTATTTCAAGAAAAAAGAAAACGGTTCTGGGAACCCTTGCCGTTGGCAGCCAGCAAGCTCTGAAGTTTTCGACAGAGAAAATTAGTCTTTTGCAGACGCTGGGGCTCAGCTTGGCATGGCGTTGGAAAATGCTCAGCTATATAACGAGGTCCATCGTGGCAAGGCCCTATATCGAAAACCTGGTCGAAAACGCCGCCGACATAATTCTTTCGACAGTTTTGGAAGATCAAATTCTTACGCCGGAACCGCGGGGCCGAACTCACATTAGGTTACAGCAGAAGAAGAAGTGATCCCGGCAAACACCTTTCAATTCTGTTGCCGCCATCGCGCGTACACGAACTTGCTGAGATGCGCAAAGTGGAACTTTCCGGCGCTCTTCGAGACATCGAAGTAGAGGGCAAAAGAAAGGCGGAGCTGCAATCTATTTATCCCTATCGGTGTCTCCATAACCGACGTTATTGGTAAGATTGTTGGCTTTGCGTGTTGCCAAAGACGTCACGGAAAAAAAACGCTATGAGCGGAGACTTAAAGAGCTAGACAAGCTGAAATCGGATTTTTGTTTCGAATGTTTCTCACGAGTTGGGGACCCCACTTACCGCTATCAGAGGTTCAGTTGACAATATGCTGGACGGTTTGACGAGGCGACTTAAACGAGAAAGCAGAACCCGTTACCTTGCGCGCATCAAGTCGAGTGCGGATCGTCTGGCGCGGCTGATCGACGATCTCCTCGATCTCTCCAGGATCGAAGCCGGTATCAAGACTCAGACCGACGAGATTTAGCTTTGGCGACCAGTGGCGAGGGAAGTTGCCGAAAGCTCTCGGACCTGTGGCGGCGGATAAGCTGATCAGTCTCGACAATGGAATGTCTGGACGGTTACCGTCATCACGGCGTGGAGCGCAGAACCCAGACAGACAGATCGTCGGATGGTTTTTGCTCGAAAATCTTCGGCAACGCGCGATCAAGCGTACCCGTACGAAACAGTAATAGTTAACTCCGTCGTCTCAGGCGAAGTGGCAATGAATCGGGCGGAAGATCTCCGTGGCAGGACACTGGTCCGCGGTATTCCCCCGACGAAGCGAACGGGATCTTCGATAAGTTCTACCAGGTCGCCCATGCAGCCGGCGGAAGCGATGGCAACTGAGATGTGGATACAGGCCTTGGTTTATCCATTACTAAGGCCCTCGTGGAAATGCACGGAGGAAAAATCTGGCTGGAGAGTGAAGTTGGCAGAGGGAGCATCTTCTCTTTATCCTTCCTGCGGTGGAGCAGCCACTGTCGGACATCTTATCCTCCCATTAGACGGAGAGGAAACTGCATGGCACTCAGGGTTCTCCTCGTCGACGACGAGGGAAGCAGTTGAGGCGATTCAGGACCGACTGGAAGCGTATGGCTTCACGGTGACTACTGCTGGACGTGGCCTTGAAGCGCTCAAAAACTTTCCGTGAGAGAAGTTCGATGGGATTTTTCTGACGCCAAGATGCCTGGGAATGGGCGGGATTGAAGCACTGGAGGAAATTCGCAAAACGGATAAGCAGATCCCGGTTATCATAATTATCACTCGCATCTTCTCGACATACCGCCATTGGAGGCTATTGCCAAAGGCGCCAATGAATACGTTCTGAAGCCCTTTGCCTGGGAAGAGCGCTCAAGGCTAAAATCGAGAAAGTCTATAAGATCGCCCTCTAGCATTGATTCGTATGAAGTCCTTTTATGAAGTCCTTTAATGAGAACATCCCTTGTAGTGGATGATGACCCGGATATCCGTGAGGTCCTACAAAGACCGTCTGGAATCCCTTTGGCTACCGAGTGCTGCTAGCGCGCTACCGGCGCAGAAGCGCTTAGAACTTCTGGAAAACAAAACCCGCAGGTCGTTTTTGCTGGACATCGAGATGCCTGCGATGAGCGGGCCTCGAAAGTTCTCAAGGAAATTCGGAAAAGGGAGCTGGATATCACCGTTGTGTTATGATTACGGCCTACGGCACGATCGAACGCGCGGTCGAGGCGATGAAAGAAGGTGCCTACGATTTCATACCTAAACCTTTTGAGCCCGATCATGTTGCGCCTCATCGTGCGGAAAGCGTTGGAGCGCGAAAAGCTCAAACGAGGGTAGAGGTTCTATCCGGACAAATGGAGAGCGCTACCGCTTGATCGCCGGCAAGAGTGCCAGGATGAATGAGGCCATAGATTTGGCAAAGAAGGCAGCGAGCAGCAGGTCCACCGGTCTTACCCCTGGTGAAAGCGGAACCGGCAAGGAGATTTTTGCTCATGCCATTCTACAATTGGGCGACAGCAAAGCTGAGCCGTTTGTAGGCCATCAGATTGTGTCGGTCTATCGAGAGAACTCCTCGAGAGTGAACTGTTCGGCACGAAAAATGGCGCCTTTACTGGCGCTCATCAACTCAAGAAAGGAAAAATCGAGTTATCTCATGGTGGAACGATCTTCTCGATGAGATCGGCGATATTTCCGCCGAAACTCAGACCAAGCTCCTGAGGTTTCTCCAGGAGCGAGAGTTTGAGCGCGTGGGAGGGATGAAACCCGTCCAGGTCGACGTGAAAGTCATCGCGGCGACGAATCGCGACCTGGATGAAGCGGTGAAAGACGGACGCTTCCGCTCGGATCTTTATTACCGTCTCAACGTAATTCCCATTTCGCTTCCTTCGTTGAGGGAGAGACGGGAAGATGTGCCTGACCTTGTCGATTTTTTCATGACGCGGTTTTCTCTGGAAACGAAGAAGAATTTTAACGGGATCAACCAAGATGCTCTGGACAAATTGATCGCCCATGATTGGCCGGGCAACGTGCGTGAGCTCGCCAATGTAATTGAGCGGGCGGTTGTCTTGGGTCGCGGTCCAAAGATAAGCCTAGACGAGCTTCCCGCCACAATTGCTTCCACGCCTTCAACTGCACCTTCCAGTTTGGCTCATCGCTACAACGAGAACGTTGGGGCTTACAGACGACAGTTGATTCTGAAGGCGCTCGCCGAAACCCAAGGAAACCGTGCCGCTGCGGCTAAGGCCTTGGGCCTTCGAGCGAACCCTATCTATCCAGGCTGATCAAGACACTGCGCATCAGCTGAATACTTTTTTCACGTAGAGTATCCTTAAAGATATATTCGGCCCCTTCCTGAAGGCTTCGATCTAGATTCGCCCGCGTCCAAATTCGCCCGTCGAATTAGCATCTTGAGTTGACATCCGTCAGCGTTTTGTCGGTTGGCACAACACCTGCGTTAGCGTTGGGTAACAAACATCTCTCGCCGTGCCGATTACCAGCTGAAAAAGCAGGGAGGATAAGATGAAAGGCTCAACCGCAGAGATCGATGTGCAGGCAACTTAAACCCTTCGAGGCCCTGCAGGAGTTAAATCGGAGCTTGATTAAGAAAGTCAGCCAGCAGACGGATTTGATTGAGCGCATGAGCCGACTCAAGCGTTATCTTTCCCCAGTTGGCCGATTATATTCTGAAGAGCGACGACCCTGACCCTTTCAAAAGCCATCGGCGAGAGATCACGGCTATTTTCCTGGACTTACGTGGCTTTACAGCCTTTTCAGACAGCGCTGAACCCGAAGAGGTTATAGCACTATTGAGAAGCTACCACGCGGAAATGGGCAAGCTGATCTTTAAATTCGGGGAACCGTCGAGCACTTTGTTGCGGACGGACTGATGGTTTTTTCAATGACCCCGTACCCTGCCAGGACCATACAGAGAAGGCCGTGCGTTTGAGTATGGGAATGCGCGATCGAGTAAAGGAACTGCGCACGGGATGGCTCCAAAAAGGATACGACCTGGATTTAGGTATAGGATTGGCGGCTGGGTATGCGGCCGTGGGTAATATCGGGTTTGAGGGTCAACTGGACTACAGCGCGGTGGGCAACGTCACCAACCTTGCCTCTCGTCTCTGCGGAGCGGCCAAAGGCGGACAGATTCTTACCGATCAGAAGACGCTGACTCAGATCGATAACTTGGTGCGAGGCCGAGCCGTTGGAAGAGCTGCATCTAAAAGGCTTCGTCCGCCCTGTGCGCGCGTTTGATATCGTAAGTCTCAGACGGCACGTAGAAGTAGAGAAGAGGGTCAATTCCGGGCGAAGGAGCTGGCCTGCTCGCCCGCTGCCTCGTTCAAAAGTTCAAGGTTCAAGCATTCAATGTTTTTGAAACTCGCGTCCAGTAGTTCCATTCCGTTCAAATCAGTTCAATCCAGTGGCCGATGATGACGACGGAAAGTATTTTCAATCCAGCCTCGGGCCGATTCGGTTTGCCGATAAAGCCCGTACCGAAGCCGGCTTCGTTGGCGGCCCAGGCGCCGGCGACTCGGCCGCTGAAGATCGACGGACCGAGCATGGTGCCTTCCAAACCGGCTTTGCCGTTGATGTGGCCGCCGGCCATGCCCGCGACTTCACCGGCCGCATATAAGCCGGGAATCGGCTCGAAAATATTTATTGAGCACGCGGCAATGCAAATCGGTTTTGACGCCGCCGAAATTTTTTCGCGCCAGCGGAAAGATTTGGATCGCGTAGTACGGGGGTGTGTCGAATTTCTTCGAGAGCTTCAGCGACTTGCCGAATCTTGGTCCTTTTCGAGCCCGGCGTCGAAGCACTTGATTGTAGTCCTCGACTTCGGCAGAAAATTATTTATGTCCTCAACACCGCGTTTTTTGCCGAGCTCTTCGAGGCTATCGGCTTTCTTGATGAACGGCGAATTGTTCAACAGCTCCTCGACTTTGCTCCGATCGATCACATCGCCGCGACGGTAATAGGGATCAGCAACGTCGATCTTCGCCAACATCGGCGTGTCGGCGAGCGCCCAGGCGTGGGCGGACTTTGTCGTAGCAATGCCGGCGTCGCCGAGGCGCCGCCGGTGAGCGATTCGTTATGAAAGCGGCGGCCCTGCTGATTAAACCAAATATAGCCAGGCACCATGCGGAAAACCAAGCCGCGTCTTTGTTGCGGATCACGATAATCCGGCGTGGCATAGACGTAAAACCAGATGTTGTCCATGTGGGTGAAGTAGCCGCCGAGCTCTTTGACCATCTTGGTGGCCTTCGCCCTTGGCGCCGAATCCCGATCCTTCCATCACTTTAAATTTTTAAATTCGGGACGATGTTCCAAGACCATGTCGAGATTCGAGTTGAATCCCCGGTAGCGACGACCACGGCTTTACCATGGATTTCAAAGATTCACCGATTCCTCGTCGCAGTGACGCCGCAGACACGGCCATCCTGCGTCAGTAGTTTGCCTGCTTTGGTCGAGGTCAGGATCGTGACATTCGGCAGCGCTTGCGCGGTTTTGATCAGCGCGGTCATCAAGCCAAGACCGTTGTTATCCGGCCGGTGCCAGCGCAGCACGCGATTGCCTTCCTGAAATTTCATATCGACCCATTTCGCGCCGCAGCTCTCGGCCCAGTGATAAAGATCATGCAATGTATGTTCGAGATAAAGCGCGCCCAAATTTCAGTCGGCAGCGCCGCCGCCCCACTCGACCCAATCTTCGAAGGCGAGATCCGGCGTGTCTTCGATTCCCTGAGATTTTTGCAAAGGCGTGCCGACGATACAGCAGCCGCCGCCGGAGATCGCCGCGGTGCCACCGCACTCCGCCGCCGCCTCTAGGACGATGGCCTTGCCGCCGATCTTATCGACTTCGATCGCCGCGGGTATGCCCGCGCCGCCGCCGCCAATGATGACCACATCGGTTTGCAAACTTGAATTTGCCATCGAAATCTCCTTGGAAGGTGATCGATGACCGAGGCTTATCACCGTTCTCGGCATCGGGTCAAATTATCGCTAGCGTCAATTGTCGGCGCGCGGATAATTATCATGCGATGGCGCTTGCTCCGAGCGATTCGCTCGAAAGGAGCCTATCCGGCCGTGATTTTCAATTACAATTTGCCCAGGATTTGCTAAAAATCACGCCGTTCAGACATCGCTGCTGTGCTTATTCCCATGTGAGTCTCGGTCGGAGAGTTTATCTGATGGCGGATATTTTCATAAGCTACGCCAACGAAGACCGCGAATCGGCGGCGCAACTTGCGCGCACGCTCGAAACCGCAGGCTGGCGCGTGTGGTGGGATCGACGTATTCCCGCGGGACGCACCTGGCGAGTCGTGCTCGAAGACGCGCTTCGCGAGATGCGCTGCATGGTCGTGCTCTGGTCGGAAAATTCCGGTGCAAAGCCCATGGGTCGCCGAAGAGGCGGAGGAAGCGCGCCGATTGGGCAAGATGATTGTTCCGGTTTTGATACAGCGAGTGGAACCGCCTATCGGGTTTCAGCGCTATTCAAGCGGCTGACCTGACGAACTGGGACGGATCCATCGACGATCCGGCCGCGCAGTTATTCCTGGCCGATCTTAAATCGGTGCTAGGCGGCGCACCCGACAAGCCGGTTCGGCCAAACAACGATGATATCGAAGTTCGACGAACCGATAGAAATTCGAGTCCTACGAGCGTTGGCCAAAGACAGAAAGCCATTTTCGCAGCCCTCGGGATCGTCGTCGCCGTTTGGGCCGCATGGCAATTGTGGCCGAATTCTCGCCAACTAGATCTCAAGCCGCCGGCCAATGAAAAATCAGAAAGCCGCCGGCGCCGAGCTTGGTCAGCGTGGTGATCGACGGCGCGGGAAAAGAACTCAAACCAGCGGAAACGATGCGGCTCGCGCTCAGCGGAAAATATTCCGACGGTACGCAAACGCAGATTAAGGACGGCATCGAATGGTCGAGCAGCGCGCCGCAGGTGGCGGTGGTCAGCGCAGACGGCGAGGTCAAAGGGATCAAAGCCGGAAGCAGCGACATCAAAGCAAAAATCGGCGGCGTGGCGAGCGCCGGATGGACCGTCAGCGTCAAGGCGGCGGAAACCGAGGCCAAGCCGGCTCCGGCGGTAAGGCTGGTCGCTTTACGCGTCAGCTCGAGCAGCAGAGAATTATTGACGAGAGAGAAAACGGCGATTCGCGTGCGCGGGCGCTACTCGGATAACACCGAGCAAAATCTTGCGAGTGGATTCGAATGGCAGATCAGCGATCAGTCGATCGCCTCGGTCAATCGCGACGGCGAGTTGGAGGCGCGCGCCGTCCGGGCAAGGTAGAAATAATCGCGCGCGCAGGCGAACTGCACAGCACGCCGCTCACCGTTGTCGTCAAAGAAGCGCCAAAGATCGCGCCGCCCGCGGTGCAACCGGCCGAAGCCCCTCGAAGCGCCGCCGACCCAGGCGCCCGCCGTGACCGAGCAGGCGAAAGCGCGGATCGTGGCGCACATCAATCGTGCTGCATCGTATCGCGAGGAAGGAAATTACGCCGCGGCGCTCGCGGAACTGGAAAGGGCGAAGGCCATGGATGCGCTGAACGACGAAATACGCAAAGAGATCGACCAAACCAGGCGCGCCTGCAACGCCGAACGGGTGCTCGGTAACAAGCCAAATTGCTGATCGCGATTTGAAATCAAACCCAGAGCGCCGTCAGCGCTGGAGCTGGCGGTTCCGGTCCGCGCTTCATCGCGGCGCGCCCGATCGTTCTCGTCCTCGAGCATCGAGCCGACCGATTCGGCGTTGGTGACGAGCGTATCCCAATCGGTCGGTCGGGCCGACAGCAGTTTAAGGCAGAGTTGAATCTGCTTGCGGATATTCTGCCCCGGGTCCCAGAATCTACCCTGCGGCGCGTACGCAACCGTGTAGTCAAGCCACTCGCGCAAACCGTTGAGAGCGTCGCCCAGCTCTTTGCCGGCTTGCGTCCGTTGACTGTCGCTCACCTGGTTCTGTTTGCCGCTCTCGGCGCGAATTTTTAAGCTCACCTAAGAGTAAGCCGTCCGCGCCGGCGGTTTGCAGCTGACTCTCGGTTTCTTTGGTCAAATCAAAGGCGACGCCGCGCTCGCGCGCCAAGGTCGCGATCCTCTTGGGCTCAATGCCTTCGCGCAAGGCATAGGTCACTTCTTGCAGGCTAAACGCCTTAGACGGCGCGACCGGTGCTGTCGGACGCAGACGGGTTAGACCGAGATACATTTCGCGCGACATAATCATCGCTGACTTGGCGGAGGCTTTTCAAATGCCGAAGCGCGCCTCCGCATATCTGCCTGCGTTGTAATGGGCGCGGCCGACGTAAGTCCAGATGCTGTGTCGCGGCGAAACGGAATCGGCGACAAAGCCGGGATTACTTTGGGCGACGCGATCGAAGAAGGCCAGCGCGTTGTCAGGTTCGCCGCGCAACAACGCCCGGCGCCCGGAAAGAAATTCGCTATCCATGGTTAAGCTGGCGCAGGCGGCAACGAACAAGAGCGTGATCGTGCAGCGAGAAAGTTTCATGGAAGATCCTAAGATAAGCGCAGGCCGGCGAAAAGACAAGTTTACCATCGATTGTTCTCAATCCGTGGGGGTTTTTCTGCGTGGATTCGTCGGCAGAGCGCGGCAAATTTTCAATTGCTTGTGCCTCTTCCGGCTCTCTGTTAATGAGAGGATGTCTTTTTGCCATGCGGTTTTCTCCGGACACCCTGGTTCATCGCTTCACTTGCTTTTGTTGTTCTTGGATTTTCTCGCGGGATTCATTCTTCCTTCGGCGTTTTCAATGTCGCATTGCTGGACACATTCGGCTGGAGCCGCGGCGCGACGGCGGGGATTTTTTCCATCGTGCTCACCGTCGATGCGGTTCTGTCGCCGCTGGTCGGTTACCTGCTGGACCGTTATGGCACCAAGAAGATTTCCATTGCCGGTTGCGTTGCGCTGGTGCTCGGGCTTTTTCTCGAGCAGCCAGGTGTCGGCCCTCTGGCAGCTTTACATCTGCTTCGGAATCATTCTTGCCGTTGGTTTCACTTTCACCGGCATGGTGCCGCATGTGTTTTTGGTCTCCGAGTGGTTTTCCTCGAATCGGGCATCGGCCATTGGTTTCGTTTACGCAGGCACCGGGCTCGGCATCATGCTGCTTGCCCCGCTGAGCCAATGGCTGACCTCAAGTTACGGCTGGGCCCGCGCCTTTGAAATCTACGGCGCGATCGTTTTGAGTCGGGCTTCTGCCGGTCGTCTGGATTTTTATCAGCATGGACCGTACGGCGAACATGTGCGTCACCGCGCCGAAAAGAGCCGATAAAAATCAATGGACGGCGCGCCTGGCGCTGCAAAGTCTTCAGTTCTGGCTCTTGTTTATCGCGCGCATTGCCGCGGCCGCGGGCACGACGGTGATTGTGACGCATCAGGTGGCGCACGTGGTCGATGTCGGATTTAGCAAGCTCTTGTCGGCTTCGATTTTCCGGACTGGCCGGGATTACGAGCAGCTTCGGCCGGGTAATTTTCGGCTTCATCGCCGATCGCTTGTCCAAGCAGGCGGCCTACACGCTCAACATCGCGATGACCGTCGTCGGCGTAAGCGCGCTGATGGTTCTCAGCAATCCGAGTCAAACCTGGTTGCTTTACGTCTACGTGATTTTTTCGGCATCGGCTTCGGCTCGCGCGCGGTCATTTTTTCCGCGCTCACGGCGGATATTTTTTCCGGCAAAGGTTTCGGGTCGATTCTCGGTTATTCGACCGTCGCGGTCGGCGTCGGCGGTGCGCTCGGCTCCTGGCTCGGTGGCGCGTTTTACGACTGGACCGGGAGCTACTTGGTTTCCTTCGGCTTGTCGGCGTTGGTGCTGTCGGTTTCGGATATCTGCATCTGGCTCGCCGCGGTGCCTTCCGTGGCTGATTACGACAAGCGCCTTTGGGCGAGCCAAGAAAATGTCAGTCCTGCGCTGCGCCGACGTCTCCTGCCTTGAGGGTCGGCAGAGAAGCTGTTAGCTTAAAATTCCAAGCAAAACTTATGAACGCTCGACTGCGAGAGGGCATACGTCTGTTTAACGAAGGTCAGTTTTTCGAATGCCACGAGATTTGGGAAGGGTTTTACCACGAGACCGACGAAGCGAATAAACCTTTTGTCGAAGGTTTGATTCAGTTGGCCGCGGCGTTTCGTATGTTTTGCGATTTTCAAGAAGTCAAAGGACCGGTGCGAATGATGCACCAGGCGTTGATCCGCTTCGAGAATTATCAACCGGCTTTTTACGGATTCGTTCAAAGGAACTCTGCCAGGCCGTCGAAAGGTGGGCCGAAGCCGCGGAAAAACCCGCCGATCCGCCCGCTCTGCCGCCGCTGCCGAAAATCCAACTGCAACGCTTCAGCTTTTTTCATGACCGATATCGCGCTCGCGCAACGACTGGAACATTTTCTCGAAGGGACCTGGACCGGCAGCAAGCGGGTTCAAGGCATTCAAGGCGGGGCGCGGGCATTGGCTGCTGGCGCAACTGGCGGCACGTGAGCGCCGGCCGATGCTCGTCGTCTGTTCGAGTGCGCTCGAGGCGGAAAATTTCTACGACGATCTTAATTTTTTCTCGGCGAAGAGCGCGCCCAGGCGCCATTTCGCAAGCGGCTGCATCTTTTCCTTCCTGGGAGTACTGCCTTTCGAAAATCTCTCGCCTCACCCCGATAACATCGCCGGCCGTTTGGAAGGACTCTACAAACTGGTCGAAGAATCGGCGCCGATACTGATTGCGACGCCGGCCGCGTTGATGCAGAAGGTCATCGCCAAGGAGGCGCTCAAACAATCCTATTTATATCTCGTCGCCGGTCAGGATCTGCGCCGCGATTCGTTGCTCGAACATCTGGTTCAGTGGGGTTTCAAAATGTGCCGCTGGTCGAGGAGCGCGGCGACTTCAGCGTGCGCGGCGGGTATCGTCGACGTGTTCTCGCCCGGCTATGGGCGGCCGTTGCGCCTCGAGTTCGACGGCGACCGTTTGGAGTCGATCCGCGAGTTCAATCCGGCGACGCAGCGCACGGCGCAGCTTCAGGAAGAGATGTTGCTGCTGCCGATGAAAGATTTTTCGCTTAAGCAAAGCGGCGTGGAGAACGCGCTCCGGCGCTTGGATCAGCGCGCTTGGAGTTGGAAGTGGATCGACGAGAGAAGAACAGTCTGCTCGAGTCGATGCGCTCGGGCATTCCCTTTTCCCGGCATTGAATTTCTCGCGCCTTATTTTGCCGGGACGCTGGTGCCGGTATTTTCCCTACCTGCCCCAAAGAGACGCTCGATTTGGCTCGATGGCGCGGACCGGGTCGAAGCGAGGCCGAACGTTTTGGCCGACTAACTTGGGAGCGCCATGAACGGGCCAAGGAAGAGCACCGCCTGGTCGCGCCAGTGGACGCTTTGTATTTGAACGAGCATGAATGGCGCGACGCCCTCGAGCCCATTCGCGCGGCTCACGGCGAATCGCTCACGTTCTGGCCGCGTCGGAGCGCGCGCAGCAATCGACGCTGACGGTGGCATCTTACTTGACCACCGATATTCGCTTGGAAACCGCGCTGCACGGCAAAGAGGCCTCGCTCGCGCCGCTGGTCGAGCGCTTCGAAAAGCTGGCAAGGCGAAAGAGTCATCTTCGTTGCGCCGACCCAGCGGATGCGGCGCGACTGCGCGAGCTGTTGAGCAATTACAACTTGCAATTGCCGATCTTCGATGAGCCGATCGACCGAGTGTCGGCGCGCGCCGATTTCGCGCAGGCGATCGTCTGCGGCCATCTCAACCAAGGGTTTCGCCTGCCGGAAGCGCGCTTGGTGTTCGTAACTTTCGACGAAATCTTCGGCACGCGCAAGCGCCAGCCGCCGCGGCTTCGACCAAACGTCATCCGAGCCATTTTTTAACCAGCCTGAGCGAGGCTCAAGCAGGATGATTTCGTCGTGCATTTGGATCACGGCATCGGCGTTTACCGCGGTCTCAAATTTTTAAAAGTCGCCGGCGTCGAAGGCGAGTTTCTGCACTTGGAGTACGAAGGCGGCGACCGGCTGTATTTGCCGGTGGACCGCATCAATATGGTGCAGAAATACATCGGTGGCGACGGCGCCGCGCCCGGACTCGATCGCTTAGGCGGCACGGCCTGGGAAAAGGTCAAAGCCAAGGCGCGCAAATCGATTTTTGCGATGGCCGAAGAATTGGTTCAGCTTTACGCCCTGCGCGAGGCGCGCGCCGGCACCGGCTTCGCCTCGCCGGACAACTTGTATAAAGAATTCGAGGCCGGATTCGAGTATGAGGAAACCCCGACCAGCAACGCGCCATCGACGAAACCCTCGCCGGCATGCAGAGCCAAAAGCCGATGGACCGATTGATTTGCGGCGATGTCGGCTACGGCAAGACCGAAGTCGCCATGCGGGCGGCGTTCCTCGCCGTCGAAGGCGGCAAGCAGGTCGCCGTGCTGGCGCCGACGACCATTCTGGCGCAACAACACTTGCAGACCTTTCGCCATCGCTTTCGCAATCATCCGGTGCGCATCGAAATGGTGAGCCGCTTCCTCACGTCGAAGGAAGTCGCGCAGATCTTGCGGGAGACCGCTCAGGGCAAAGTCGGATATCCTCATCGGCACCCATCGTTTGCTGCAGAAAAGACGTCGAGTTCAGAGGATTTGGGTCTGGTGATCGTCGACGAAGAGCAACGTTTCGGCGTGGTGCACAAGGAACGGCTCAAAAAGCTGCGCCAGCTGGTCGACGTTTTGAGTCTCACCGCGACGCCGATCCCGCGCACGCTGCACATGTCGCTGGTCGGCATCCGCGAGCTGAGCATCATCGAAACGCCGCCGGTGGACCGTCTGGCGATTCAAACCTATGTAACCCGCTACGATGAGAGATTGATTCGCGACGCGGTCCTGCGCGAGCTGGAACGCGGCGGCCAGGTGTTCTTTCTTCATAATCGCGTCGAAACGATCGATCGTCTGGCGCTCAAGCTCGCCGACCTGATTCCGGAAGCGAAGATCGCCGTCGCGCACGGCCAGATGCGGCCCAAAGAATTGGAAAAGTCATGGTCGATTTTCTCGACAACAAGACGCAAGTCCTGGTTTGCTCGGCGATCATCGAGTCGGGTCTCGATTTTCCCAACGCCAACACGATTATCATCAACCGCGCCGACCAGTTCGGTCTGGCGCAGCTCTACCAGCTGCGCGGCCGGGTCGGCCGCTCGCATCGGCACGCTTACGCCTATTTGCTTATCCCCGGTGAGAAGGCGATCACGCCGGACGCCGAGAAGCGCTTGCGCGCGCTGCAAGAAATCGACGGGCTCGGCGGTGGATTCAAGCTCGCGCTGCATGATTTGGAAATCCGCGGCGCCGGCAATTTGCTGGGCGATCAGCAATCGGGGCAGATCACCGCGGTGGGCTTCGAGCTCTACACCGAGATGATGGAGAAAGCGATTCAGGAACTGAAGGGCGAAGAAGTTTTGCCGGAAGTCGATCCGGAAATTCGCCTCGGCATCTCGGCTTATTTTCCGGATAACTATATTCCCGACGCCAATCAGCGGCTCTATTTCTACAAGCGTCTGGCGAGCCTGCGCAGCAGCCAGGAGTTGGACGAATTGAAAGAAGAGATCAGGGATCGCTTCGGGCCGTACGGCACTGTCGTCGAGAATCTTTTCTGGTGATGAACCTGCGGCGCATGCTGAAGCACCTCCTGGTTCAGCAGATCAGCGCCTCGGACGGCAAAAGTGTTTTTGCTTTTTCATCCCGAATCGCCGGTCAAGGTGGAAAAACTTCTAGAGCTCATTCGCAAACAAAGAGCCGTTTTCGTCTCTCGCCCGACGGGCGTTTATCGTTTGCGCCGCGAAACCTGGAATGGGGAGCCGCTGATGGACGAAGTGACGGAGTTGCTCGCTTCGATTCAGGACCTTCCCGCGGTGGAAAATTTTCCGCGCGGAATCGTTGCCCGCGTAAAATGACGGTACCTAGCAACATATCCGGCTAAAGGACCGTCCATTGGCGGTTTGGCTTTTTTAAATTCGAGTATGGTAGCTCTCTTAGTGGTTTCGTTACTTGATCGGTTGCCATTCGAGAAAGCCGATGTTGAGGCAAGCCAAAACACAATACTTCTTGGCATTTTTCTCTCCCTCGTTCCCCCATCGCCGGCGCCGCGGTCGTCGAGCAATTACTCGTCGTGATCAACGGTGAGCCGTACACGCTTTCCAACCTGAACAGCTACGCAAAAAGTAAAGCCGGGCGCGCTTTTCCCACCGGTAATCTCGATCAGATCAATACCGCCGATCGCGAAGTATTGGAACAATTTATTACCGACAAGCTGATGGAGGCCGAAGTCCGCGAAGCCGGCATCAGCATTACCGACGACGATGTGAATCGTTATATCGAGCAAGTCAAAAAATAATAGTCTATCCGAAGAAGATCTCAAGACTGCCCTGAGCCGAGAAGGGCAGACGCTGGCGAGTTATAAAGCCTCGGTCAAGTCCGAGATGGAAAAAAGCGAGATCATCGACCGCCAGGTCAAGCGAAAGGTCAACATCACCGACGACGATGTCGAGCGTTATTACAAGCTCAACGCGCAAAAATTTCGTGCCAACGACCGCGCCCGCATTCGCCATATTCTTCCTGCCGCTAGCGGAAAACGCCCGCCGGACCGGGTGCAAAGTCGAAATGGCCAAGGCTAAAGAGCTTTACGCTAAAATCGCCGCCGGTGAGGACTTCGCCAAGTTGGCGCAGGAGTATTCTGAAGGAGCCGGGCGCGCCGCAGGGCGGTGACATCGGCTGGGTCAACCGTGGAACTTTAGTCCCCGGAATCGAGGAAGTCGCGTTCGAAAAATTGGCCGTGGGTCAAGTGAGCGAGCCGTTTCGCACCAGCATGGGCATTCATATCGTTAAACTCGAAGGGCGCGAATCCGGCACATGTGCTGCCGCTCGCCACAGTGGCGCCCAAGATCAAGGAAGAGTTGCTCAACAAAGCCCTGGAGGAGCGCTTCACGAAGTGGGTCAAAACCGACTTGCGACGAAAAATAGAGTCGATGTCAAGGTGGCCGGCGTTGTGTTCAAACCGGAAGATTCGAAAGAAGCTACGGTGAATGCTTTGGCGGCCAACTCCAGTCGCTCCGCACGGCGCGCAAGACCGTAGCTTCATGAGTTACTTGAATCCATTCTCGTACATCGTCAAAGAGATCCCATTTGAGGAGGACGATCCGAAAAGTCCAGTGGCGGGTAAGAGCATCGTCAGCGTCTTCGGCGTGCCGCTCTTTACGACGGACACTGTCGAGGAAGTGCCTGACGTTTTGACGCCCGCCCGAACCGGAATCGGAAAAAGGTGACATTCCTCGATTCGCTCGAATCCATTTTCTTCGAAAAAAGCCTTGATCTCGTTACTCGCCTGCGCAAGCGCGGATAGTAAGCCGATCATTTCGGCAGCGATTCCTTAGATTCATGTCTCAGTAAACCGATCATCGCCAGTTACCATGGGCGATCCGGCTGGGTATCGGTCCAGAAATCGTTCTCAAGGCACTAGCCGACCCGGCAATCAAGCAATGTCTGCACGGCCGCTGATCTTGGGCGATTGGGGCGTGCTTGCAACGGACTCGCCGTGGCCAGAAAAATCGCACCGAAGCTGATTTGCTTGGCAAACGAGATCAGCCGCTTGTTGCCGTTGCTCGATCACCCACGGCTCATGTCGTGTGTTCTTTATCGGCGTTGACGTCCCGGCAATCCCGTCCGGCTGTCTCATCCAAGGCCGGCAGCCACGGCGCGTTTAGCTACATTCGCGTCGCGGCGAAATTGGCGCTGGCGAAAGTTGCCGACGCGATCGCCACTGCGCCGATCAGCAAGAACAGCCTGATCGATGCGGGTTACAACTATCCGGGTCATACCGGAGCTGCTCGCCGGAACTGAGCCGCACCGCGGAGTGTCGGATGATGCTGATTGGCGCCAAACTCCGCGTCGTGCCGGTGACCGGTCACATTCCGTTCACCCGAAGTGCCGCGCCGGCTGACGCGGGAAAATATTCAAACGACTCTGGACGCTGACGCACCGCAGCCTGAAAGAGTATTTTGCCATCGCGCAGCCACGCATCGCGGTGGCGGCGCTAAACCCGCATGGTGGCGAAGGCAAGGTATTTTCGGCGACGAGGAAATCGAGATTATCGCGCCGGCGGTGAAAGCAGCGCGCAAGAAAGGCATTCCGTGCCTTCGGACCCTTTCCCGCCGATAGTCTGTTTCACCATGCGGCGCGCGGCGATTATGATGCCGTCGTGTGCATGTACCACGACCAGGGCCTGATTCCGTTCAAGCTGCATCATTTTTCGGCGGCGTCGCGCTGACATTAGGCCCGCCATTTATTCGTACTTCGGTGGATCACGGCACGGCGTACGATATCGCCGGCACCGGCAAGGCGGACGCCAGCAGCATGAAAGAAGCGATTTTGTTAGCGGCGCGCTTGGCGCGCCAGCGCGGCTGAGGCGGGGTAGAAATGAACCCATCGGTATTTCGCGAGTACGACATCCGCGGTTTGGCAGAGAAGGATTTCGACAAGGACTTCGCGTTGCTGCTCGGTAAAGTGCACGGTACGGCTGATCGCTGAAAGGGGCGGCACGCGGGTAACTGTCGGCCGCGACTGCCGCGACCACTTCAGATGCTCTATGCCGAAGCGGTCATTGCCGGCATGGTTGCCGCCGGACTGCACGTTTACGACATCGGCATTTGTCCCAGCGCCGTTGCTCTATTTTTCTTTGTTCCATCTCGACGTCGATGGCGGGATTCAAATCACGGCCAGCCACAATCCGTCCGGAATACAACGGCTTTAAGATCTGTCTCGGCAAGGACACGCTCTACGGCGAGCAGATCCAAGAAATTCGCGCCAAGATGGAGCGCAACGAGTATCGGGAAAAACCGGCGGCAAGGTGGACCGCTATGAAATCATGCCGCCTTATCACAAGCGGTTGCTTGACGACGTGCCCAAACTTGGCTCGTCCACTCAAAGTGGTTGTCGATGCCGGGAGCGGCGTCGGTGGGCCGGTGGCGCCGCCGATTTTCGACAACTGGGTTGTCAGGTCTGGGAGATCGCCTGCGTGCCGGATGTCAGCTTTCCATTTCATCATCCCGATCCGACCGTGCCGGAAAATCTCGAAATGCTGATCGAGAAGGTGAAGCAAGAGAAAGCCGATCTCGGCATCGCCTACGACGGCGACGCTGACCGCATCGGCGTGGTAAATGAAAAGGGCAGCATCCTGTGGGGTGACGAATTGCTGGTGTTGTTCTGCCCGCGACGTGCTCAAGCGCAACCCGGGCGCGACGATTATCGCCGATGTGAAATGCTCGCAGCGTCTTTACGACGATGTTTCCGCGCACGGCGGCCGGCCGATCATGTGGAAGGCCGGCCATTCCCTGGTCAAAGCCAAGATGAAAGAAACGCGCGCGCTGCTGGCCGGCGAGATGAGCGGGCATATGTTTTTCAAAGAACGCTACTTCGGTTACGATGACGCGATTTATGCGTCGCTGCGTTTGCTCGAAATCCTCGCCCAGTCGGGAAAACCGTTATCCTGCTTGCTTGCCGATCTGCCCAAGAGCGTATCGACTCCGGAGATTCGCGTGGATTGCCCGGACGAAAAAATTTATCGATTGCAGAAAAGGCAACGGAATATTTCCGCCAACGTTACGATGTCATCGATCTCGACGGCGTTCGCGTGCAATTTCCCGAGGGCTGGGGACTGATTCGCGCGTCAAACACGCAGCCGGCGCTTGTGCTGCGGTTTGAAGCGTCGTGTCAACAAAAGCTCGACGAATACCGCGCCGTCATTGAGAGCAAGCTCAAGGAATTCCAAAGTTAGACGGGTATGCAGTGGCGGCCAATATCGTTATCAAGGGCGCGCGGGTTCACAATCTTAAAAATATCGACCTGAAATTCCGCGCAATCAGCTTGTCGTTATCACCGGTGTCTCCGGTTCGGGAAAATCATCGTTAGCTTTTGACACGCTCTACGCGGAAGGGCGGCGGCGCTATTTGGAGTCGCTCGGCGCCGACGCTCGACAACTGCTGCAGCAGATCGAAAAGCCGGACGTCGATAGCATCGACGGGCTTTCACCAACCATCGCGATTCAACAAAAGGCCGGCCTGGCGAGTCCGCGTTCGACGGTCGGCACGATCACCAGCGTTTACGATTTTCTCCGTCTGCTATTCGTTCGCGCCGGGCAGTTGACCTGCGTTGAATGCGGTCACGAAATCAAAGCCTACAGCGTCGAACAAATAGTCGATCAATTGCTTTCACTGCCGGACCAAACAAGAGTGATTGTTCTGGCGCCGCTGGCAGCTGCCGGCGGCGCGCAGTAGGCTGGAGGAGTTGGCCCGGCAGGGTTTTTCTCGGGTGATGCTCGATGGCCGGATGACGGAGTTGGCCGGCGAGCAGCCGCTCGATATCGAGAGTGCGAGCCGGATCGACCTGGTGATCGACCGGCTAGTGCTGCGCGACGGCATCAGGAAAAGGTTAGCCGAGTCCATTGAAATTGCCGGGCGCCACGGCGATCAGATAATCAAGGTTCGATTCCTTCGGAAAAATGACGCGGACGGCGGACGCGAAATGGCGTTCAGCCAAAAGTTGGTTTGTCTAAACTGCGGCGCGTCCGCGCCGGAAATTACCCGGGCTATTTTCGTTTAATAGTCCCGAAGGCGCTTGTCCGCGCGTGCAACGGCCTGGGCGAAATCGCCGAGCGCGGCAAACGGGTCGAAAATAGCGCTACCGTGCCGTGCCCGGAGTGCGGCGGCTCGCGCTTGAAAAACCAGCCGCGCGGTGCGCATCGGCGGCCACGACATTACCGAGATCGCGGCCATGCCCATCGCGGCGACGCTCGAGTTTCGTAGTCACCGCCAATTCGCCGAGGGACGAAAATCATCGGCGAAAAATTGTCGATCAAATCACGGGGCGGCTGGGCGTGATGACTCAATTGGGTCTTGACTATTTGAGTTTGGATCGCTCTCGGTAACCCTTTCGGGTGGAGAACTCCAAAGGGTGCGCCTGGCGACGCAAATGGGCTCCGGCATGGCGGGCGTTCTCTACGTTCTCGACGAGCCGAGCATGGGGCTGCACCAAAAGACAACGCGAAGCTCATCGAACTGCTGAAACAACTGCGCGATGCCGGCAACTCGGTCCTCGTCGTCGAGCGATGATCCGGAGACCATGCGCGCGGCGGATTATTTGATCGATATGGGACCCGGAGCGGGCGAGCGCGGCGGCGAGGTCATTGCGCGGGCGCGCCGACGGAAGTCTTGTGCGACAGTCGCTCTCACCGGACGATACTTGTCCGGTGCCGTGAAGATTGCGCTGCCCTCTGAACGCCGCCAGGGCGCGGATAAAGATTTCGTCATCAAAAACGCCAGAGCGCGAAATCTAAAAATCTGACGGTGGAGATTCCGGTCGGAGTTATGACCTGTGTGACCGGCGTGTCCGGCGCGGGGAAAAGCACGCTGGTGATGGAGGTCCTTTATCGCGGCTTGCAACAACGTTTGCAGCGGAATGAAAGTCAACGACGCCGGTGCCGAGCTCATCGGCTGGCAACAATTCGACCGAGCGATCGGCGTTGATCAGAACCCGATCGGCCGCACACAGCGCTCCAATGCCGCGACCTATACGTGGGATCTACGATCATCTTCGCGAGTTTTTGCCGCGCTGCCCGAAGCCGCGTGCGCGGCTACAAGCCGGATCGCTTTTCCTTCAATATGAGGGCGGGCGCTGCGAAGCCTGCGCCGGCGAAGGCGTGACTCGGATTGAAATGTATTTTATCCCGGAATTGTTTGTCACTTGTCCGGTGTGCAAGGGACGGCGCTACAACCGCGAAACTTTGGACGTCAAGTACAAAGGTTTGAGCATCGCCGATTTGTTGGACTTGACCGTCGATGAAGCGTCCGAGCTGCTCAATAATATTGCCCTGATTCACGATCGCTTGCGCACGTTGCGTGAGGTGGGGCTTGGCTACCTCCGCCTCGGCTACAGCCGGCCGCGACGCTTGCCGGCGGCGAAGCCCAGCGTGTAAGCTGGCGCGCGAGCTCGCGCTGAAAATCCACCGGTCAATCGCTTTACGTGCTCTCGACGAACCGACCACCGGCCTGCACTTCGACGATGTCAAGAAACTTTTGAACTGCTCCAGCCGTCTAACTGACTTGGGCAACACGGTCGTGGTCGTCGAACATAACCTGGACGTCATCAAAAGCGCTGATTATGTCATCGACTTCGGCCCGGGAAGCGGCGCCCAAGGGGGCAAGTGACCGCCGAGGGAACGCCTGAGGAAGTCGCTTTGATATCAGGCTCTTACACCGGCCAATTCTTAAATGCGCCCTTGAGCAGGCGTGAAAAGCTCATGTCAGTTTCGATTGAATTTGCTGATATTCCAATAGGTTAATTGAATTCATAAGAATCAATAAGTTGGTTGACTCGACGCTGAATATTGGTTAACTTGATATCAGACCTAATTAGTCTGTAATAAGAGCCAGCAATGAAAGTCACTACGCCGATTTACCTCGACAACAATGCCACTACGGCGGTCGACCCGCGCGTGTTGGATGCCATGCTTCCCTATTTCTTGGAGCGGTTTGGTAACGCGGCGAGCAAAACCATGCTTTCGGTTGGGAAGCTGAAGCCGCGGTAGATTCCGCGCGCGAGCAGGTGGCGCGACTGATCGGCGCATCTTCACCGCGAGAAGTCGTCTTTACCAGCGGCGCCACCGAATCGGATAATCTTGCCATCAAAGGCGTGGCCGAGGCGCATTGCGAAAAGGGCAATCACATCGTCACTTGTGTGACCGAGCACAAGGCGGTTTTGGATTGTTGCAAGGTTTTAGAAAAGCGCGGTTTTGAGATCAGCTATTTGCCTGTGAATGCGGCCGGATTTGTCGATTTGCAAACGGTTGCGCGACGCGCTTACCGATAGAACAATTTTGATTTCGATCATGGCTGCGAATAACGAGATCGGTATACTCCAACCGACAAAAGAGATCGGCCGATTGGCTAAAGAAAGAGGTATTCTCTTTCATAGCGACGCTACTCAGGCAGTGGGCAAAATTCCGCTCAACGTCGAAGATATGGGCATCGATTTGCTTTCTCTGACCGCGCACAAGATCTACGGCCCCAAAGGCATTGGCGCGCTCTATGTGCGCGCGACCAAACCGCGAGTCAAAATTACCGCGCAGATCGACGGCGGCGGCCATGAGCGCGGCATGAGATCAGGCACTTTGAACGTTCCCGGAATCGTCGGCTTGGGCAAGGCTGCCGAACTGGCACAACAGGAAATGGGCGCGGAAGCCGAAAGGCTGATCGCGTTAAGAGAGCGGTTGAAAGCCGGTTTGTCGCGCACAGATTGAGGACGTCAGATCAACGGCGATGCGGTGCAGCGCTTGCCGGGTAACTTGAACCTGAGTTTTGCTTATGTCGAAGGCGAATCATTGATGATGGGACTCAAAGAAATCGCCGTGTCGACCGGTTCGGCCTGTACATCGGCGAGCCTTCGAGCCTTCTTACGTCTTGAAAGCGATTGGTTTGGAGGATTCCTTGGCCCATGCTTCGATTCGCTTCGGGTTGGGCCGTTTCAATACCAGTCGATGAGATAGACTATGCCGTGCAGCGGGTTAGTTGAAGAGGTGCGTCGCTTGAGAGAGATTTCTCCTGCTTACAAGCGCTAGAGCCAAGCTACAAAAGCGCGACAAGCAGAGCCCAAGCCGGCTGAGCGGCTTTCGTAAAGGGTTTAGAGTTGAGAGGAGAAGATCGATGGCCATGGGAGTTAGCCTCACCGAGCGTGCCGCGGCGCGGATCAAAGAATTGGATCGCCGCCGAGAGCCGCGAGGGACAGGCGCTGCGAGTCAAAGGTGGTCGGCGGCGGCTGCTCGGGCTTGCAGTACAAAGTCGATTTCGATGCGCCGAGGGCTACCGACAAGGTGTTTGAGAAGGACGGCGCTAAGCTTTTAGTCGATATGAAGAGCTTGCTTTATCTTGAGCGGCACGGAGCTCGACTATAAAGACGAGCTGATGCAGTCCGGCTTCGTTTTCAGAATCCGAACGTCAAGAAATCCTGCGGCTGCGGCGCGTCATTCGCGGTTTAGTGAAGTAGGAACAGAAATGAAAAATGCCACAAACGACAGGTCGAAGATCTGGCCCGGCGCGAGTACAAGTACGGTTTCGTCACCGATATCGAAGCCGACACCGTTCCTCCCGGGTTGAACGAAGAGATCATTCGCTTCATCTCCGCGAAAAAGAACGAGCCGGCCTTCATGCTCGAATGGCGGCTTGAAAGCTTACCGGCACTGGGCCAAGCTGGAAAAATCTGAGGCCGAGCCGAAGTGGGCGAATGGTGCATTACCCGCCCATCGACTACCAGGCGATCCGGTATTATTCGGCGCCGAAATCGAAGACGGAGGGACCAAAGAGTCTGGAAGAGAGTCGATCCTGAGCTGCTCACAGATGTACGAAGCTCGGCATTCCTCTCAACGGAACAGGAATCTCTGGCCGGCATCGCCGTCGATGCGGTGTTCGATAGCGTCTCGGTCGCGACGACGTTCAAAAGCAAAGCTGGGCGAGTTGGGGATCATTTTCGGTTCTTTTTCTGAGGCAGTGCAGAATCATCCGGAGCTGGTGCAGAAATACCTCGGGTCGGTGGTTCCCTACACCGATAACTTTTTGCGTCACTCAATTCGGCGGTCTTCAGTGATGGGTCGTTTTGCTACATCCCGAAGGGCGTGCGCTGCCCGATGGAGCTGTCGACCTATTTCCGCATCAACGCGCGCGAAGACCGGCCAGTTTGAGCGCACGCTGATCGTCGCCGAGGAAGGCGCGACCGTCAGCTATCTCGAAGGTTGCACGGCGCCGATGCGCGACAAGAACCAGTTGCACGCCGCGGTGGTGGAGCTGGTCGCCCTCGACGACGCGCAGATCAAATACTCCACCGTGCAGAACTGGTATCCCGGCGACGCGGAGGGCAAGGGCGGCATTTACAACTTCGTCACCAAGCGCGGCAAGTGCTTGGGCGAGCGCTCGAAGATTTCCTGGACGCAGGTCGAAACCGGCTCGGCGATCACCTGGAAGTATCCGAGCTGTATCTTGCAAGGCGACGACTCCGGTCGGTGAGTTTTACTCAGTGGCGTTGACCAACAACTACCAGCAGGCCGACACCGGCACGAAGATGATCCATATCGGCAAGAACACCAAAAGCACGATCATTTCGAAGGGCATCTCCGCGGGCCACGGGCAAAATACCTATCGCGGCCTGGTGAAGATCATGAAAGGCGCCGTCGGCGCGCGTAATTATTCGCAATGCGATTCGCTATTGTTGGGCGACAAATGTGGCGCGCACACGTTTCCGTACCTGGAAGTGCTCAACAACGCATCGCAGGTCGAGCATGAAGCATCGACCTCAAAAATCGGTGAGGATCAGTTGTTTTATTGCCGCCAACGCGGCATCTCGACCGAAGACGCCGTCAATATGATCGTCAACGGTTTCTGCAAACAGGTGTTCAAGGAATTGCCGATGGAGTTCGCCGTGGAGGCGCAGAAGCTTCTGGGCGTGAGCTTGGAGGGAGCGTCGGATAGAGCGGCGTCGTAGTCAGAAGTCAGAGAACAATATGGCGGGCGAGATTTACATCGATAACAATGCGACGACCCAGAGTGTTGCCCGAGGTCGCCGAAGCGATGCTTGCCGTTTTTGACGGAGCACTATGGCAATCCGTCGAGCATCCATCGTTTCGGCAGCGAGGTCGGCCAGAAAGTCGATCAAGCGCGCGCGCAGGTTGCGCGCGCTGATCGGCGCCGCCGATCCCATCGAAGTGATTTTCACCAGTTGCGGCACGGAAGGCGATAACGCGGCGATCCGCGGCATGCTCGAAGCGCGCCCGGATAAACGCCACATCGTAACCACTCAGGTTGAACATCCCGGCGGTGCTGGGCTTGTGCCAGCACTGGAGAAAAAGGTTGCCGCGTCACGTGGCTGGGCGTGGATCAAGACGGCGCGCTCGACCTTGACGAGCTTCGCTCCGCGCTGACCGACGACACCGCGTTGGTATCGATCATGTGGGCGAACAACGAGACCGGGGTAATTTTTCCGATCGAAAAAATCGCTGAGATCGTCCGATCGAAAGGCATTCCGTTTCACGTCGACGCGGTGCAGAGCGCGCGGGAAGTTAGCCGCTTAAAGTAAAGGATTTGCCGATCGATTTGTTGACGATCTCCGGCTCACAAGTTCCACGCGCCGAAGGGAGTCGGCGCGCTTTACGTGCGGCGCGGCATGACGTTTTCCGCCGTTTATGATCGGCGGGTCATCAGGAGCGCAATCGGCCGCGCCGGAACTGAAAATGTCGCCGGCCATCATCGGCATGGGCAAGGCGGCAGAGATCGCACTCGGTCACATGTCCGAGGACGCGGTTGGAGTTACGGGCGCTGCGCGATCAGCTCGAAGAATTGTTGCTCAGAGTCGTGCCCAGGCAGCCGAGTCAATGGCCGGGCGCAAAATCGCTTGCCGAATACTTCGAATATCAGTTTTCGATATTTGGAAGGGAGTCGATCCTGGTGCTTCTAGATCAGCAAGGAATATGCGCCTCGACCGGCTCCGCCTGCACCGCGGGATCGTCCGAGCCGTCGCACGTTCTGCGTGCTATGAAAGTACCCGCCGATTGGCTGCAAGGCGCGGTCCGTTTCAGTTTGAGCCGATTTAATACTCGACAAGAAGTGCTTTATGTGAACGAAAAGATGCCGGCGATCGTCCAACGCTTAGAGGGGCTTTCGGCCCTGGGCAAGCTTCGGTCATGCGCAGCAGCCGAGTCCGCTGAGCGGCCGCGGCCGGTAAGCTGCAGGAGCAAGGGGTAGAGCTATGGGTCTGATGCAGATTCCTCGACGGGTCGATTATGGTCTGCGCGCGGTGATTTATCTCGCAGATCAAGACCCGGAGAAATGCTGCTCCATAGCTGAGATCGCGCAGCAGTCAAGGCGTGCCGCGAAAAGTTTCTGGAGAAGATCATTCAAGACTTGATTCGCGGCGGGCTGATCAAGTCGAAGAGAGGTTCCTGCGGCGGATATATGCTGGCGCGTTCCGCCAGATGCGATTTCGTTCTATGACGTCATAGAGGCGATCGAAGGACCGATCGCGGTCAACATTTGCATGGACAATGAGTTGAGCTGTGACCAGTTGCCGCGCTGCACGATGATCGGCGTGTGGAGCGAGGTGCAACGCAGTATTACCGAAGTACTCAATCGGACAACGATTGCGGCCTTGCGGCAACCTGCCTGCAAGGAATTGATAAATTCTTCTTCCTTTCGAGTGCGGCATAACGGATGAAGAGTTTTTCCGATTCGTCCGGATTTAGGCCGCACCTAACGGGAGGTGGTGACTATGAGTTACGACACTGGGCTTAGTATGGAAGAACGTGTGTCCTCGCTGTTTCAGCCGGACACGCTTTTGCCGGATCAGTATCTCGACACCTATCGGCGCAAAGTGCATCTGGAGCCGGAGAAGAAACTGATGCTGGCGATTTTAGAAGACGCTCATCGCGTGTTTTCAAAAGTATGTTCTCCGCCACGGACGCCAAAGGTAAAGGCGCTGTTTCACGAGGCCGAGGATTGGATTCAGCAAGCGGCCGGAGACGGGGTCTTTGCTTTCGATAGTATCTGCGAAGCGCTGGGATTCAAGTCCCGATTATATCAGGCGGGGGCTAGCGACCTGGAAGGAAAATTCGCTTGGCGCAACGCAGCCAAGCCAAAGTTTATCGGCTCGCGCCGCGGTCGAGAAAACACAAGCGCCGAATGGCGCTTTCACGTCGGTCCGGACAGACGGCTGCGCCGGGCGGCGAGTCGATAACGCGAATAAATTCTTTGAGCATTTTGCGGGCGGCGATAGATCGAGTCTGTCGCCGCCCTTTTCTTTCAGCGCCTTTTGTCTTTAAATGACGCACCAATGAAACACCAAAGCCGCCTGGTCAGAAAACCGGGCAAAGTCAAAGCTCCGCGAGCTGTTATACAATTTTCGCTATCGCTGCGGTGAGCAAGCATTGCGTAGCTTTGTCCACATTCTTCCCTATATACCCAACGGGATGACACGGGGCTTCACGCGCCTTATGGCGCGTGCCACCTTCATCTTTATGCGCGGTTACCGCAAGCGCATGGCGGAAAATATTGAGTCGGTCTTAGGCCAAGAAATTCCTGATCCTCGTGAACGGCAAAAGCTTAGCCTGGCGTGCCTGGCTGAACTTTGCGCAGGGAGTGCTCGAAACCGCCAGGGTGATGCATTTCTCCAGGGAGAGAATTATTTCTACCAGTCGTCTTGGAGGGAGAAGAACATATCCAGCGCGCACTCGAGAAGGGCAAAGGCGTGCTTGCCTCGAGCGCGCACTTGGGAGCTTCACGCTGATCGGCGCGCGTCTGGCTGCGAGCGGTTATCCATTTAGCGCGGTCATCAAGTCTCCGCGCAACCAACGCTTTGCAAAGTTGCTGGATCATTATCGCCGGCAAATCGGTATTCATACGATTGCTGCAAAACCCCGTCGCCGAGGCTGTGCGCGGCATTTTACAGGCGCTGCGCGAAAACCGTATTGTTCTAATCATTGCCGATGAGTTTAGATCCGGCGACGTGATGGTCGATTTCTTTGGCGTGAAAGTTCCGGCGCCGCGCGGTCCGGCGACGCTGGCGTTGCGTACGGAGGCGGCGACTCTGCCGATGTTTGCGATCAGGCGCTCGGCGGATAGGATAGTGCTTGAGGTCGATGCGCCGATTCTGCCACTGAGAAGCGATGATCTCGAAGCGAGCGTTGTGGGTACGACTGCGCTGTACACCCGCCGGATCGAGGCGGCGATCCGAAGTATCCGGATCAGTGGAATTGGATAGGCTTGCAGCGTCGCGACGGCGAGATGTCACGCGCAGACATGGCGCTGACCAAAGAATCGCCAGAATCTCGTCTAAGCGAGAGCGCCGGCAGTCGAAACCGAGCAGCGCGCGCCTGAGGCGTCAAGTAGCGCCGAGTTTCGAGTCAAAACCCGGATTCAAAATATTCTTCTTCTCCGTCGCTTCCAGATAGCGGATGAAGCGATACTTGTTCTCAATTTCATCTAGGCGCAGCGGCGGCAGATTCTTGGGCTGGCCGGGATCGACTTTGACGGCGAGCAACGTCAGCTCGTTGCGCTCCCAGGCGCGCACGAACTCGGCGCGAAATTCTTCCAGCGGTCGTTGAGCCCATCTCGCATGCTTGTATCCGGCGCCCTGCGCGATCGCGACCGCGTCAGAATGGCGCGAAGCGGTCGCCGTGCCGCCCGGATGCTTCATAAATTTCGTTGTCGAACAGAAGATGAATGAGATTGCCCGGGTTTTGCAGTGCAATAGTCGGCAGGCCGCATAGGTTCATCAAGAAACGCGCCGTCGCCATCGATCGCGATCACTTTACGGTTGCGGTAGAGCGATAGCCAAACCGGCGGCGATCGACGAAACCAAGCCAAGGGTGCGAGTCTTGAGATTGCCTTCGCCAGGGTGGACCGCCCACCACTCGCGCGCGCCCAGCCGGTGCAAACGGTCAATGCATCTTTCGCTGCGCCGCCAATTGTTTTCAAATAGTCATAACGCTGCATTTAGTTTACCCCGAGGACGCTTTTAGTCAACAACACCGCCACCGGCTTTTTTGGCGTCGTCCGCCAAAATCTGCGCGCCTTGCAAGATTTCATCGATCTCGTCTCTCCGGCGCAGCACGTAAGTGCGAAAACCCATCGCCTGAAGCACCGGCTCTGTCACCGCGCCGAGTGGTAAAGCCGCGATCGCCCAGGTCCCCGGCATAATAGATCAGCATCAAGATGGGAATTTGAAACTGCAATCGATGTGGTGGTGAGCGCGTTGCAGCTGTTCAAGAAGCCGGCATTTTGCATGATGATCGCCGTCTTTTTCCGGCCAGATAGGCGCCGGCGCAAATACCGATGCCTTCTTCTTCGCGGCAAAGTGGCACATGCTTCAGATCCGGATCCGTTTCCACCGGCGCGGATCACTTCGAGCATTTTCTCGTCGGGCAAGCGTGGCTACGAAATCGATGCCGGCTTTTTTAGTCCGGCGACGATGGCGGCGGCCGAGGTCTTCGCGGTTTTGCTGATCCATCGGGATTCCTGTTGGGAAATCATCCCACTCTGGTTGGTGAGACAAGCCACAGCTTGCTCTTATGGTTAGGATGTTGTCAAGCTTGCTCAACCTACGACGGGCTCTCTTGACACCATGAATGACAACACCTATAGTGATCGAAAAAGTCAATATGACGGAAAAAGAAGTCAAAGTCAGCAAACAGCACGTGTGGGCGGGCATCGAGGATCGTCATGTCCACTTGGGATTGACCAATTACATTCAAGAGCGCTCGGCGCGGTCATTTCCGTGGAGTTGCCCGATGTCGGTGATCCGATCGAAGAAGGCGAAATCTTTGCCGAGATCGAGTCCGTGTCCACGGTTCATGAGCTTATTTCACCCGTCTCCGGTGTCGTGCTGACGGTTAATCCGCAGCTCGAAGAATCATCCTTCGATTATTAACGAGGATCCCTACAACGAAGGATGGCTCATCGAAGTGCGTTTGAAAGACGACTCTGAGCTCGAAGACCTAATGGACATGGATGAGTACTACCATTTCGTTTTCAAGCGACAAAGTCGTAAACTTCATCATTGGCATTGCGCCGCGTGCGACGAAACGATCTCAATCCAGCTAGCGTCAAGTCGGAAGGATTTAGCGAGCATCTTTTTGTGCCGTTTCGGGTCGAGCTGATCGAGCGGGCTCGTCGATACTTTGTGCGCGGGCGGCGCGTTTCGCGGTTGGGAAAGCGATAGATGACTTCACCGGGCCGCACTAAATTGAGCTCTTCGCGCGCTAGTTTTTCAAGGAACGCATTGTCATTGCGCAGCCGATAGACTCGCTCCCGCAACACTTCATTTTCCTTTGCATACGAAAATTCTGTTCATCGAGGCGATTCTTTTCGCCGCGCAAGCGCCATAAATGCAAAGCGCCCCGTTCACCCACCATGGTGTCCAAAGCGATTAGGATAATAAGCGCGCTGAACAGGTAGATCGGCCAGCGCTGCAGGTACGGAAGAAAGTAGCGGCATGATCAAGCACATAGCAATATAGCATGTTTTATGGTTTTGTCTTAGTCGATAAATCTTTTTCGGAGGACGATAATGAAAATCCAACGGGTGCGAGCGCGTGAAGTGCTGGATTCGAGGGGCAGCCGACGGTGGAAGTCGAAGTGACGCTGAAAAACGGCGTGATCGGACGAGCGACGGTGCCGTCAGGCGCTTCGACCGGCGTCCATGAAGCGGTCGAGTTGCGCGACGGCGGCAAGCGCTTTCTGGGCAAAGGCGTGGCGCGCGCGGTGGCGCACGTCAAACGCAAAGATCGCCCCGCGCCTGCGCGGCAAAGACGCGCGCGGGCAATCGGCGATCGATCAAATCATGCTCGACCTCGATGGCTCGCCGAACAAAGAGTAAGCTCGGCGCCAACGCCATTCTCGGTGTGTCGCTGGCGGTGGCCCACGCCCAGGCCAAGGCGCAAGGACTGGCTCTCTATCGATATTTGGGCGGCGCCGCGGCGAGACTTTACCGGTGCCGATGCTCAATGTTCTAAACGGCGGCGCCCACGCCGACAACAACGTCGACGTTCAAGAGTTTATGATCGTTCCTTACGGCATGAAAAGCTTTGCTGAAGCGCTTGCGCGGCGCGGCGGAGATTTTTCAGACGCTCAAGAAAGTTTTGCACGACCGCGTCGCTCTCGACCAGCGTCGGCGACGAGGGCGGCTTTGCGCCGCGGCTCAAAAGCAACGCCGAAGCGATCGAGCTGCTGCTCGGAAGCGATCACCCAGGCCGGCTACAAAGCCGGTTCTCAAGTGGCGCTCGCGCTCGACGTCGCGTCGAGCGAATTTTACGACGACGGCCGGTATGTCTTCAAGAAATCCGACGGACGCAAAGCCGCGATCGAGACGAAATGGTCCGCCTCTACGAAGACTGGGTGCGGCAATATCCGATCCTCTCCATCGAGGATGGTTTTGCCGAAGACGACTGGGAAGGCTGGCGCATGATGACGCCAGGCGCTGGGGAAAAAGATTCAGCTCGTCGGCGACGACCTGTTCGTCACCAACAAGATTCGTTTGCAGCAGGGCATCGATGCCGGTGTGGCCAACTCGATTCTCGTCAAAGTCAACCAAATCGGTTCGCTGACCGAGACTCTGGAAACCATGGCGCTCGCCAAAGACGCCGGCTACACGACGGTCATGTCGCACCGCTCCGGCGAAACCGAAGACGTGACGCATCGCCGATCTCGCGGTGGCGACCAACGCCGGACAGATCAAAACCGGCGCGCCTTGCCGCGGCGAGCGCACGGCCAAATACAATCAGCTGCTGCGCATCGAAGAAGACTTGGGCAAACGCGCCGTCTACGCGGGAAAGAGTGTCTTCCAGTGCCAAATCTGTCCACTGACCGGCGCTCGGCGCCGCTCAGCCAGCCGAACCGGCGCAAGCGAGAAACTCTCGAAGAGAAAAGCGCGCGGGCGAACGAGGTCGCGGCGCGCCTGGCGCGCGCTTATCCGGAAGTCGAATGCCCGCTCGCCCATGACAATGCTTTTCAGCTTCTCGTCGCGGTGATTCTTTCCGCCCAGTGTACTGACGCCGCGGTGAATAAAGTCACGCCGGACCTTTTCCGACGCTACCCGACGCCGCTGGCGTTGAGCGCTGCGTCGCAGGCCGATATCGAATCGCTGATTCGCACTCTGGGATTATTTCGCGCCAAGGCAAGATCGCTCAAACGCTGCGCCGCGCAGTTGGTGCAAGAATTTGGCGGCGCCAGTGCCGTCGACCATGGAAGAATTAACCGGCCTTGGCCGGCGTCGGTCGAAAAACCGCCAACGTGATGCTCGGCCACGCTTTAATACGCCCGGCATTGCCGTCGATACGCATTGTAAACGGCTGGCCAATCGGCTGGCTCTTACGCGCCAGCAAGATCCGGTAAAGATTGAGAAGGACCTGGCGCGGATTCTTCCGCCGCACGAATGGACCGGCTTTTCGCACCGGCTAATCATTCACGGCCGCCGCGTGTGCCACGCGCGCAAGCCGGCATGTGAGAGATGCGAGCTAAAGTCACTCTGTCCATCGAGCCTAGCTGCAGTAAAATAGCGCGTTCCGGTTTACTCGTCCCACGTTTGGTTTTCGAATCCACTGATAGAATCCAGTCTGATCGAGACATAAGTTAAATTCGGTCGCCGCGAAGATGAAAGAATATCTGCGCTCCGGTTACCATGCTTTTCCCAAACATGATGAAGACGATGACCCAGAGCGCTTGGAGCAGGAGAAAAACTTCGGGACGCCACAGCGCTTCGATACCCGCCGCTAACTGAGAGACGCTGGGTCGGTCGCTCGGCAAAACGATTGTGAGCGCCAAGGCAAAAGCGATCGCTAAGATTTCCATGACTTGGTAAGCCGTGATTTTGCCGTTGCCCCGGTAGTCTGCCCGTAAGACTTCGGACAAGGTCCGCCAACCCTGAGTCACCGCCATGCTGGAAACGAAAGCCACGTCGTAGTTGCCTTTGAGAAACAGCAGGGTGGCGATCAGTCCAACGCCGACATAGAGCAGACAAGTGAGTGCCTGGATCGGAATCACCTGTTTTCCTTCAATCCACTGGCGTAGGAGATTTTTTCATGCTGCCGGAAAAAACAAAGTGCCGAGCAGCCTTTTGCCGATTGGATCGTGACTTTTTCTACGCCCAAGAACGCGAGCACGCATCTTTCGTTTTCAAGCTTTTGGCAAGCCAATCGTTTTCGCGTTTTCTCGGCTGGCTCAATTACGACTTTCCCTTGGGCCAGAACATTGCCGGCGGCAAACGTTTTCTCCAGCGGTGCGCTATTGATCTCAGAGAATGCACCGAATCGCTCGGTGGCTTAGACAGCGCGAGAAAGATCTTCGAGCGCAAGATTCGTTACTGGCAATGCCGGCCAATGAGCGAGATAGCCGCGGAAATTGTTTGTCCCGCCGATTCTCGGGTCTTGTTTGGCTCTTTGAGGGAGTCCTCGAGTTTGTTCCTCAAGAGCAAATTCTTTGATTATGAAGAGCTGCTCGGTTTGGACAAGCCTCGGTGCAAACATATCCCTTAGCGCGGTCGATATATTGATGTTCGGTTCCGAGAAAATTCATTTTGACAAAATGTCACGAGTAAAAATTCTTGTGAACGGCTAGTATTTCCGATCCGTGTTATTTTTCATGTTTATAGTGAACCCTAAATAAAACGACGCCATGAATGCTCGATTAACATTGAGTACATTTGGGTTTCATTTTAGACCTGCAAATAACGGAAAGGTGGTACGCAAGCTTCGCTAGAAGAACAAGGGTCGCGGGAGCCCCACCGTGATTACTGACTTTGGTATGCCCGCGCTGGTTAAAATGCGCTCTGAGACAGCTTTCGTGCCGCCGATTTTTTGATCCCGCTCAACTACGGCTCTCGTTTATAGTCCCTTCATCGATTGTTCATCGACACTTAATCTGCGGCGGATTAACCTTTGCTGATAAAACTGTAGAAGGTTTGTCGGAGGATTCTAATGTGCTTGTTAACATGCAGACATCGGCTGTCTAATTTTTTGATTCTTTTTTTCTAATTGATCTCAGCGGCGCGCTGGCTTGGGCCCAGGCGCCGCACAATTTGATTTTGTTTATTCCCGACGGCCTACGTCCTGAGAGCGTCAACGTATCGAGCACTCCGACGTTCGCGCGCGTGCGCGATCAGGGTGTTCGTTTCGCTAACAGCCACTCCGTGTTTCCGACTTTGACGATGGTCAATTCGGCAGCCATGGGCACTGGCCATTTCCCAGGCGACACGGGAATTACGGCAATACCATTTACACCGGTTTCCGGTGGCGAGCGCGAACGGAAGCGTCGCGCCGATGGTTGAGAGCGACGCAATTCTCGGCGAGATCAACGCGCATTTCGGCGGCAATTACCTGAACGAAGAAACCTTGTTAGCGGCGGCGCGCAACGCGGGGTTTTGACGGCCGCGGTCGGTAAAGTCGGGCCGGCGGCGATTTATGACGTGACGGAGCGATCGGGCGCGCAGACGATCGTGATCGACGATCTCACCGGCCGACCGGGCGGTCTGCCGTTGAGCAATAGCACGCTCGACGCGCTGCAGGCGGCTATGTTACCCAATCAGACGCCGGTTCGAGGCGATAACAGCAACGTCGGTGACGCGAAAACCCGGGAACTCACGCGGCTAACGTCGCGCAACTTGGCGCTACTTCGCCGACGTCACGACGAAATCCCTATTGCCAATGTTCAAAGCGGCGGGAAGCCGTTCGTGCTGGTATTCTGGTCGCGCGATCCGGACGGCACGCAACATAACCAGGGCGATAGCTTGAATCAGCTTGTGCCGGGTATCAACGGTCCGACATCTCAAGCCGCCGTCAAAAACGCCGATGATAACTTGGCCGCAATTCTAGATACATTAAAAGCACTCCGGGCTCGACGCGACGACCGATGTGATCGTCAGCGCCGATCATGGCTTTTCCACGATTTCCAAAGACAGCCAAACTAGCGCGGCATCGAAAATCAATTACAAAGATGTTCCGCCCGGCCAGTTGCCGCCGGGGTTTGTCGCCATCGACATCGCGAAAGCGCTCGATATGCGCCTCTTCGATCCTGACGCGAAGTCTGCGCCGGTCGAGTTCACCGCCGGCCAGCATTCGAGCAAAGCGAACGGTCTCATCGGCACTGATCCAATTTCACCCGACGTCGTGGTCACCGCCAATGGTGGAGCGGATCTGGTTTATCTACCCAAGGCGAATGCCAAAGAATTGGTCGTAAAAATTGTCGACATGTTGCTCGGACAAGATTACGTCAGCGGCTTGTTTGTCGATGATGCGCTTGGCAGCATCGCCGGAACTTTGCCCCTGAGCGCGATCAATTTCAAAGGATCGGCAGTCACACCACTGCCCGCCATTGTGATCAATTTTCGTTCCTTTGCGGCGGGTTGCGGCGAGCCTTTGATGTGCGGCGTCACCGTGGCCGATCACACGCTGCAACAGGGGCAAGGCATGCACGGTAGTTTTAGCCGCGCCGACACGAGCAATTTTATGGCCGCCATTGGCCCGAGCTTTCGCTCAGATTCGTCGATCCGGCCCCGGCGAGCAACGCCGATATCGGCATGACCGCAGCGCATATTCTCGGTTTAAAACTGGCCAAAAAGGGCGATCTCGTGGGCCGCGTTCTGTCCGAAACAATCAAGACCGGCGCGAACGATTTGCCCCAGGTGAAACACTTGACGCGGCTCTCGCCACCAGCAGGCAACGGACTTCAGACTGTGCTCCGATTGCAGGTCGTGGGCGATCACCTGTATTTCGATGCCGCTGGATTTCCCGGCCGCACCGTTGGCTTGAACGAGAGTTAACGGTGACGCGACGGAAGGCCAATCGCCAGAACCGACGCATCCGGCGACGGCGAAGAAGCGGAGTTGAATTGGCGCACTGGCGCATGATCAGTTCTCGATAGCGCACACTTGATCGGACAGCGGCTGTTGGCGCCTCAGACACATCTGCGCGACGCTCTGATGCGCGCCGTTCGCGACCACGGCGGGCTGCGGAAACCAAAGAGTGAGCAAATTTTTCCTTCATAGGGGCTACGACAATTCCATTCACGCGAGCGATTTAACGAGAAGTTCACATTTTTGTAACACTAGGCTTCCAGGGGCACGCTAAAACGCTTGGCTTGATGGCACGGATGCGTCTGCAGAGTTCCGCGCATACTCCTCAAGTTTCGCATAGAAAGCACAAACCCATGGACGCCACTACTTATATCAACCGCGAGTTATCCTGGTTAGAATTCAATCGCCGCGTGCTCGAAGAAGCGAAGAGAAGCCGTGCCGGTGCTGGAACGGGTCAAGTTCTGGCAATTTTTAGTTCTAATTTAGATGAATTTTTATGGTGCGGGTAGCGCGGCTCAAGCGCTTGATCCTTGCCGGCGCGACCTGAGCGTCGGCCCGGACGGCTGGACTCACGCGAGACGCTCAGCGCGATCTCGAAGCGGGTTCATGAACTTGCCGAAGAGCAACATCTCTGTTTTCTCAACACCATTATGTCGCAATTGTCGGCCGAAGAGATTCACCATCTGGTTCGGCCGGAAGAGATGAGCGGTGAGCAGGAACGATTTCTCGAAGAATATTTTCATCGCACTTTGTATCCGATCGTTACGCCGCTGGCATCGATCCGGGACATCCGTTTCCCTATCTGGCGAATCGCTCACTTTGCCTGGTCGTTTCTCTCGGCCACGGATCGCCTCGCGCCTGCCGCGCACACGGATCTGTCGATTGTCCATATCCCGACGCAAGTGGCGCCGCGATTTATTCCGCTGCCAAGCCGCGACGGCCAGTACGCCTTCATGCTGTTGGAGACGTCTTGCACCAGTATTTGTCGCGGCTCTATCACGGCTTTGAGATTATCTCTTGTCACGCGATTCGGATTACGCGCGACGCCGATTTCGGCATAGCAATACGTAACTGAACGAAGTGCCA
>ERZ1370068.6091-contig-5092_pt1 | contig 36979 bp, 54 predicted proteins | sample MGYA00561227_ERZ1370068 | MGnify/ENA primary metagenome ERZ1370068 (study PRJEB38410, sample SAMEA6850437) | metagenome | study: Metagenomic assessment of the ecological functions of the soil: analysis of the soil microbiota associated with the...
ATGCTCAGGACGGGCTGCATAGGTCAAAAACTCGATCGGCAATGAAAGGAGTGTGATGAAATCAGAGTAAGGAACAAACAATGAACATGTCAATCGATGAAAGCTGCCGCGACGAAAAATATCCTGTCTTTCAACAGAGTTACAAACAATATGTAGTTGCCTAAATCGAGCTGGCCCCAGATATAAGGGTGAATCCCCAATGTGAGCCTCACGCCTTAGACCGCTCCGCTTCGGCTCACTCCCGATCTGCAGCCGATAGCCGACACCCGGTTCCGTCAGGATATGCCGCGGCTGCTCGGGATTCGCTTCCAGCTTCTGGCGCAAGCTGGCGCGATGAAGACCCGACAGCGTCCTGCACATCCGCGCTGTCCTCGCCGCCCCACACCTCGCGCAGCAGGTGGCGATGCGTCAGCACCTTGCCGGCGTGAATCACGAATTGCTGGAGAATATCGTACTCCTTGGGCGACAGCCGCACCTGCGGCCGCCTACGCCTGACGCGTGGCGATGCACGAGATCGACGCTGAGGTCGCGCGGATCGGAACAACGGCCGGCGCCCTGCTCCTGCAAGCGGTGGCGCAGCGCCGCGCGGATGCCGCGCCATCAAGTTCGCTCGACGCCGAACTGGCTTGCCAGTCACCGTAGTCGTCGGCGCCCACGTCCAGCGCCGTACCTTCGCCTCTCGTCGCCGCGGCTCGACAGCACGACGATCGGAACTGCGATTGGCGCGCAAGGCGCCGATGACCTCGGATGCCGTCGACATCCGGCAGCCCGAGATCGAGGATCACCAGGTCCGGCTTCGCGCCGTGCCGCGTCGATCGCCTCCTCGGCCGGTCGCCGCCTCGACGACGCGGTAATTCGCGCACCGTCAGCGTATTGCGCAGCAGCCGCCGGATCGCCGGCTCGTCATCGACGACGAGATGATGCAGCGTGCACGTTACCGGACCATTGGGACGCCAACCTTCTGCCTTCTGGCGCTCCAGTTCCTCGATCGGGAAGCCGGATGTGTGAAGATCGCACCGCTGCGGTCAGCCTTCGATTGGCGGCCACGATCGTACCGCCTTGCGCCTCGATGAAGCCTCTGCAGATCGCCAGCCCCAGCCCGGTGCCCGGCGCGCTGCCGGTCGCCACTGCGGACGCGATAGAACTTGCTCGAAGATGCGCTCGAGATCGCTCAGGCGGGATGCCCGGCCCCTCGTCGAGCACCGCGATGACGACGGTCGCCATCGCGTCGCGCCGGCCGGAGATCTCGATCATCGTGCCGCCGGGCGCATACTTCGCGGCGTTGTCGAGCAGATTGACCAGCACCTGCTCCATCAAGCACGAAATCGAGCGTGAACCATCGGCAGGTCGGGCGCGAGAGTCGACCGCCACGCGGTGATCGGCGAAGCACCTTGCTGCAGGCGCTGCAGCGCGGAGCCGATCAGATCGCTAGAGATCGATCATCTCGCGCTTCGCAGCTCGATGGCGCCGGAATCGATGCGTGGTCATATCCAGCAGATTGGCGACGAAGCGGTTGAGCCGCTCGCCCTCGTCCTGCGCCGTCGCGAGCATCTCGTCCTCGCGTCGCCTCGTCATAGAGCTTGCCGAAGCTGCGCAGGGCTGGTGATCGGCGCCGATGATCGACGGCAGAGCGGCGTCTGCAGGTCGTGGGAGATCGAGGTCAGCAGGGCCGAGCGCAGCCGCTCAGTCTCCGCCAGCACGCGCGCCTCGTCGATGTCCTCGGCCAGTTGCGGTGCGCTCGATGGCGCCAGCGGCGGCCTGAGTCGCCAAGCGCATCGAGCAGACGGCGCTCGATCCGGCGTGCAGCAGCGGGCCCGGCCTTGCGCGGTTGATGCCGAGCGACGCCGACGACGCCCCGGCCGGTCCGCATCGGCAGGAACAGCCGCTTGGCGCCCGGCAGGCGTATCGGCGCCGCGGCCGGCCGGGCTGATCGTGGTCCCAGCACCATCTGGCCGGCGGCGAGATCCGCCTCGTCGAGCTGTCCTCGGGCGGGTAAGCCGGCGCGCACGCGCGATCGAGTCGCCCTCCGCGCGGCAGGAAGACGACCTGCGACGCTTCAGCATCGAGGCGATCTGGTGGGCCGTGGCCCACAGCAGGTCGTCGAGCCGGCGATGCGCTGCGAGCTTGCGGCTGAAGCGCGTAGAGCGCCTCGGTCGTCCTGCGCTGCCTGGCGCGCGGTGACCGCCTGCGGCGCGCGCGCGCGCGGTCGAGGCTGCTGGTCAGCAGGCCACGATCAGCGAAGAAGAACAGCGCGACGACGTTGGCGGGGTCGGCGATGGTGAAGGTGTAGAGCGGCGGCAGGAAGAAGAAGTTGTAGCAGGCCACGCTGAGGAGCGCGCGCAACGACCGACGGCCCAGCGCCGTACGCGATCGGCGCTGGCCAGCACCGCGGCCAGAAAGACCAGACGAGATGTTGTCGAGGCCGACGAGCTGGCTGATGCGCTAGCGGCAATACCGAGATCGCCGCTGCGACCAATGCCGCAGCTGACGGCGTAGGCGCAGCGGATCGAACGCTTGCACTGCCGGCTCGGCGCTTGACCGGCTTCGCGCCGGCGCCGGCCTCGGCCGCGTCGCCGCGGCGATGACGTGGACGCTGATGTCGCCGGCCTGGCGCAGGAGCTCATGCACCACCGAGCCGTGCAGCATCTCGGACCAGCGCGAGCGCGTGGATTTGCCGATGATGATCATGGGTGGCGTTGTTCGCCGCGGGCGTAGGCCGATACGTCGTCGGCGATGCGACTGGCCGGGAATGGTCAGCGTGTCCGCGCCGCAGCCGCTCGGCGAGGCCGCAGTGCCGGCTACGATCGCGCTCGGCTTCGCCGAGGCGCTGATGGCGCGGGTCTCGACATAGGGCGGCGCGTCCACGGGCCCGTGCAGCCGGTCGGCGAGCGCGCTTGCCGTAGCGCACCAAGCCGGGTCGCGCTCCGGCTGCTCGCTGACGCAGACGAGACATGCGCTCGCCCGCCGGCCACGGGCCGGCGATGGCGATGCGCCTGCATGTAGCTCGACGCATCTGCTCGTCGACCCGCTGCGGCGTGCGCGCGCAGCGCCAGCTCGACGCAGGGCGCGTGAGGTTGCCGGGCGAGAAGTAGTGCGTCGAGCGCCCGCTCGGCCTGCTCCGGCGACGTAGACCTTGCCTTCGCGCAGCCGTTGCATCGAGATCGTCTGGGCGTGAGGTCGATGACCTCGACCTCGTCGGCGCGATCGACGATGCGGATCGGGCACCGTCTCGCGCACGCGCACGCGAGGTGATCTGGGCGACCACGTCGTTGAGGCTCTCGAGGTGCTGGATGTTGACGGTCGCGTAGACGTCGATGCCGGCGCCGAGCAGCTCCTCGACATCGAGGTAGCGCTTGGGATGCCGGCTGCCGGGCGCGTTGCGTGTGGGCCAGCTCGTCGACCAGCACAGCGAGCTCGGCGCGCGCCAGGATGGCGTCGAGATCCATCTCGCGTGAGCGTGTGGCCCTGGTAGGTCACGGCGGCTGGCGCGGAACGACCTCCAGGCCCTCGAGCAGCGCCTCCGTCTCCTTTGCGGCCGTGCGTCTCGACGACGCCGACGACGACATCGACCCCTTCGCGCCTTGCCGCGGCCGGGCGGTCGTGCAGCATCTCGTAGGTCTTGCCGACGCCGGGCGCGGCGCCGAGGGAAAGATCTTCAGCTGGCCGCGGTGTGCTCGCGGTGCGACCGCCTGCCAGGAGCGCTTCCGGCGATGGTCGCAGGTCTCGCGCCGCGACATCAGGTCTCGGCCATGGCGGAAGTCTATACGACATCTCGCTGGCGCTGTCATCAGCCGCCGTCGCCTTGTCGGCGCCAGGTTGAGCTGCAGCACGTTGACATGCGGCTCGCCCGATGATGCCCAGGAAACGGCCTCCGATGTGCTCGGCGACGAGCTGGCGGACCTGGTCCTCGGGCAGGTTGCGGGCCTTGGCGACGCGCGGCAACCTGGAACGGCGGCGGCCTCGGCGTGATGTCGGGATCGAGGCCGCTGGCCGATGTCGTCACCAGGTCGACCGGACACGCGGCCAGGATTGTTCTGCGCCTTGAGCGTCGCGACGATCGGCCGGTCACGCGGTCGATGAGCGCCTTCGAGAGTCGGCCCAGGTTCGAGCCGTAGGAGTTGGAGGCGTCGTAGGGTGTCGGCAGCCGGCTTGCCGCTGCTGTCGGTGCCCGTGATCGCCGAGGGCCGGCCGTGGAAGTACTTCGTCGCTGGTGAAAGTTCTGCCCGATCAGCTCGGAGCCGATGACCGTGCCGTTCTGGCGTCGAGCAGGCTGCCCTTCGCCTGGTGCGGGAATGATCAGGCCTGCGCAATTCCGGTCATGGCCAGCGGATAGGCGAGGCCCGTGATCAGGGTCAGGAAGGCGACGACGCATGACGATGGCCGGGCGTATTTCTCTCAGCATGGGAGTCATCTCCTTCAGATCGAGGCCGATGGCATTGATGACGACGTCGATGGCCTTGATGCCGACGAACGGCACGATCATGCCGCCGACGCCGTAGATCAGCAGGTTGCGGCGCAGCAGCGCGCGCGGCGCCTGACGGCCGGTAGCGACACGCCGCTGCAGCGCCAGCGGGATGAGCGCGATGATGATCAGCGCGTTGAAGATGATCGCCGACAGGATGGCGCTCTGCGGCGTCGTGCAGATGCATGACGTTGAGACGCCCAGGCTCGGATAGAAGGCCGGCGAACATCGCCGGGATGATGGCGAAATACTTCGCCACGTCGTTGGCGATCGAGAAGCGTCGTCAGCGCGCCGCGCGTCATCAGCAAGCTGCTTGCCGATCTCGACGATCTCGATGAGCTTGGTCGGATCGCTGTCGAGATCGACCATGTTGCCGGCCTCGCGCGCCGCCTGGCGTGCCGGTGTTCATGGCGACGCCGACGTCGGCCTGGGCCAGCGCCGGGGCGTCGTTGGTGCCGTCGCCGCACATGGCCGACCAGCTTGCCGCTCGGCCTGCTCCGTCGCGGATCAGCGCCAGCTTGTCCTCCGGCGTCGCCTGGGCGAGGAAATCGTCGACGCCGGCCTCGGCGGCGATGGCCGCCGCGGTCAGCGGGTTGTCGCCGGTGATCATCACGGTGCGGATGCCCATGCGGCGCAGCTCGGCGAAGCGCTCCTTGATGCCGCCCTTGACGATGTCCTTCAGGTGGATGACGCCGAGCAGGCGGCCGTCCTTGGCCACTGCCAGCGGCGTGCCGCCGGCGCTTGGCTGATCGCGGTCGGCCTGATCTCGCGCACGGCTGCGGCCGGCTGACCGGAACAGTGCGCCGCACGGCTGTTCACGCGGCGCTGCGCGGGACGTAGTGCGAGCGATGGCATCGACCGCGCCCTTGCGGATCGAGGAGCCGCCGACGTCGACGCCGCTCATGCGGGTCTGCGCCGTGAACGGCACGAAGTGTGGCTGCAGCTGCGCGCCGTCATCGCGGCGCGCGATGCCGTATTTCTCCTTGGCCAGCACGACGATGGAGCGGCCCTCCGGCGTCTCGTCGGCTGAGCGAGGCGAGCTGCGCCGCGTCCGCCAGCTCCTGCGCGGCTGACGCCCGGCAGCGGCATGAACTCCGTCGCCTGGCGGTTGCCGAGCGTGATGGTGCCGGTCTTGTCGAGCAGCAGCGTGTCGACGTCGCCGGCCGCCTCGACGGCGCGGCCCGACATCGCCAGCACGTTGAAGCGCACCAGCCGGTCCATGCCGGCGATGCCGATGGCCGACAGCAGCGCGCCGATGGTCGTCGGGATCAGCGTCACGAACAGCGCGACCAGGATCACGACGGGCACGGCGCCGCCGGCATAGGCGGCGAAGCTCGGGATCGCTGACCGTAGCGAAGACGAAGATGATCGTCATGCCGGCCAGCAGGATGTTGAGCGCGATCTCGTTCGGCGTCTTCTGCCGCTCGGCGCCCTTCGACCAGCGCGATCATGCGGTCGAGGAAGGTCGAGCCCTGGGCCGCCGTGATGCGCACCTTGATCCAGTCGGACAGCACCTGCGGGTGCCGCCGGTGACGGCCGAGCGGTCGCCGCCGCTATTCGCGGATGACCGGGCGCCGACTCGCCGGTGATGGCGGATCGTCGACCGAGGCGATGCCCTCGATCACGTCGCCGTCGCTGGGGATCACGTCGCCGGCCTTCGACGAGCACCGAGGATCGCCCGCCTTCGAGGTCGAGCGCGGCAGACCTTCTGGATAGCTGCCGCTGAGTCCGCCGCGGCCGAGACGCTTCGCCTGGGTCTCCGTGCGCGTCCGGCGCAGCGCTGTCCGCCTGGGCCTTGCCGCGTCCTTCCGCCACGGCCTCCGCGAAATTGGCGAAGATGGCACCGTGAAACCACAGCCAGAACGACGATCTGGACCGTGAAGCCAGGATGCGCCGCCGTTGCCGGCGATGATGTCGCGGACAAGAGGATCGTGGTCAGACGCCGAGACGATCTCGACCACGAACATGACGGGATTGCGGGCGAGCGTGCGCGGGTTCGAACTTGCGGATCGAATCCGGCGCCGCGGCCAATCAGGATCTCCGAGGAGATACCGGCGACGCCGCGCTTGCGGTGGACACGCGCGGCCCGTCGGCGAAGGTCTGATGGAAGTCGTATCGATCGTGGCGTGACATGACCTCAGTACAGTGAGGCCGGCCTGCATCTGCAGGTGCTCGACGAAGGGTCCCAGCGCGTCGGCCGGGAAATAGATCAGGCCGCCGGTGATGATGATGACGCCGAGCAGCAGCGGCGACGAAGAGGCCGTTGTCGCGTCGGGAACGTGCCCGCCGACGCGCGGCACCAGCTGCTTCGCCGCCAGCGAGCCGGCGATCGCGCGAGCACCGGGATGGCGATGGCGGAAGCGGCCGATCATCATCGGCGATCGGCGCCGGTCAGATTGTAGAATGGCGTGTTGCCCGTGAGGCCGGCAAAGGCGCTGCCGTTGTTGTTGCCTGCGATGACGATAGGCGTAGAGGATCTCGCTGAAACCGTGCGGGCCGGCATTCTCGCGGCCCGGCCAGGCCGACCGGCAGCACCGTGGCCAGCGCCGGTGAAGACGAGCGATCGGCCATGGGCATCGCCAGCATCGCCAGCATGGCCATCTTGACCTCGCGGGCCTCGAGCTTCTTGCCGAGATATTCCGGCGTGCGCCCGACCATCAGGCCGGCGATGAACAGCGCGATGATGCGCGAACAGCAGCATGCCGTAGAGGCCGCGAGCCGACGCCGCCGAAGATCGACCTCGCCCAGCTGCATGTTGACGATCGGCACGCAGCCCGCCGATCGGCGTGTAGCTGTCATGCATCGAGTTGACGGCGCCGATCGGACGTATCCGGTCGTCGTCGTCTCGAAGAGCGAGGAGTTGGCGATCCCGAAGCGGACCTCCTTGCCCTCCATGTTGCCGCCGGCCTGCGTCGCGCTCGCCGTCTGATCGACGCCGAGCTGAGGCGAACGCCGGATTGCCGGCGCTCTCGGCCCAATAGGACACGAGCACGCCGCACAGGAACAGGATGCCCATGACGCCGAAGAGCGCCCAGCCCTGGCGCATGTTGCCTACCATGCGGCCGAAGGTCATGGTCAGCGCCAGCGCCGATCGGCGAACTCCAGTACGCACCGTCAGCAGATTGCTGAGCGCCGTCGGGTTCTCGTAGGGATGCGCGGCGTTGGCGTTGAAGAAGCCGCCGCCGTTGGTGCCGACCGTCTTGATGACGATCTGCGAGGCGACCGGCCCCTGCGCGATGGTCTGCTTGGCGCCCTCCAGCGTCGTGGCGTCGACGTAGGCGTCGAGATTCTGCGGCATGCCCATGCCAGACAGAGGCGAGGCCGACCACGATCGAGATCGGCAGCAGACATGTAGAGCGTCGCGCGCGTCAGATCGACCCAGAAGTTGCCGACGGTCTGCGCCGACCGCCGCACGAAGCCGCGGATGAGCGCGATGGCCATGGCGATGCCGGCCGCAGCCGAGACGAAGTTGTGGACCGTGAGCCCGGCCATCTGGGTGAAGTAGCTGAGCGTGGTCTCGCCGCCGTAGTTCTGCCAGTTGGTGTTGGTCGTGAAGCTGATCGCCGTGTTGAGCGCCAGGTCCCAGCGACACGCCGGTCATGCCCTGCGGGTTGAACGGCAAGTAGAACTGCAGCCGCAGCATGGCGTAGAGCGACGCGAAGCAGAAGAGATGGAACAGCAGCATGGCGACGGCATAGGTCAGCCAATGCTGCTCCTTCTGCGCATCGACGCCCGAGGCCCAATAGATGGCGCGTTCTCGACCGGGCCTCAGCACCGGGCTGAGAAAGGTCCGCTCGCCCGCGAAGACGCGCGCCATGTAGATGCCCAGGGGCACGGCGAGTGCCGCGACGATCGCGCAGAAGATCGCGATCTGCAGGAGTCCGTTGGCGGTCATGGCGGTTCCCTAGAACTTCTCGGGGCGCACGAGCGCGATAGACGGAGATAAGCGAGGATGAAGAGCGACACGGCGCCGCCCAGCAGATAGTCGAACAACATGGCAAGACCTCATATCTTTGTCGCAGATTGCGACGTAGCCGAGCAGAAGGACGAACATGCCCGCGCCAAGGACGAGCATCAGGAAGTCGAGCATTTTTGCCTCTCCGTACGGTTCCATTGACCACTCCATCGCTCGTCTCGCGATCCCGCCTCGGTCCCCACCGACATCACGCGCTCGGGCGGGTTTGCGATAGGACGACGAGAAGTAGCGCGACTACACGGTGTTTTGCCGCTCGAAACACAGAACGCAGGCGATCGGCCAGTTGCAATCCATCGCAACCGGCAGCTCCGGGTATGACGAAGATGACGAGTCTCGCATAAGGAATCGAGAGGGCTCCGATGCCGGACTTCATAAGTATCCCATATGTACTTCGACCGCCCTTTGTGACGCATTCGGTCGCAGATCCAACTCAACCCGGACGAGTGACGGTAGGCATCGATTCATATCAGTCTCGGAGATGCGTCGGGCCGCCTATGACCACATTTCGCGGAGCCAGTGAGCAAAGCAGCCCTATCCGCGACGGGCTGACCCGCGCTGCCGATCTGAGCTGATGGGCCCACTCGAGCCGGCGACCGAGGTTCATGGCCCGACCTTCCGCGGCCGGATTCGCGGCGGCAACCGGCATCCCATCGGCGGTGCCGTTTCCGCTCGGCTCATGGGACGAGGTCGACAACGCCGCGTGCTGCTCCAGCACGACCTTCGCCGTCGTCCGTTTCGATGAACAGGCGGCAGGCCGCGCTGCCCTCCACGCACTCCGTATGAAGGCGAGCGCCTCGGCGCGCAGAGCCGAAGAATGCGTCGGTCTCGTCGCCTTCCGCTGCGCAGGCACCAGCGGCCCTGGTTTGTCGACATAGATCCAGAACAGCGGCCCCGAACCGGCATTCCAGGGTCGTCGGACGAAACGGTCCACTGAAGACCCGGGACCGTCACGATTTGACCCCATAATCAGGCTGCCCATAGCAACCTCCATGCTCCGATGATGTGGCATCCGCAGTCGGGGATGTGGGCTGCGCCCATGAAGAGTTCGATGGGGGTTTGCGAGTGGGAACGTCAGAGGCGCATATGCGTTTGGGGCGCCAGCCTCGACATGGTCTCCGCATAGGGATTGGCCGAACTTCCCAGGAAGAACTCGCTGGGCAATGCGGCCATCGGCACCCTGAAGGTGCAGGCAGTAGGACGCGCACCTCACGACGGCAAGTCGCGCGAACGCCAAGGCCTGTTCTCTGGTCTCGAAGCGCTGGGGTTCGGAGCTTCCCTCTCGATGGACACACCAGTCGCCCGCAGCGTCGGCATAGAGCCGATACGTCGCAGGTTCGCCGGCGGCGACCGCGCCGAGGGCTTCGCGAGATCGCCGTCACCGCCGGGTCTTCGTAATTCTCGAGGATGCCCATGCCTGCTTTCGCTGTGGTAGTCGCCCGTCGCGGTGGCACCTTCAAGCCGGTCCGATCGCGGAATCGTGGCCAGAGCCGCGCAGCTTCTTCAGCAACCCGCCGGTTTCGCCGGGGTCTGCGTAGTAGACCAGCCCGGGCTCGACGATCCACTCGCCGGGCCGCAGCGAGGCCACATCATACGTCCCGGCTGCGGAGGCGCGGCGCGACGCCCGCATAAGTGAAGCGGCGACCGAAATGGTCCACGACCGCGGCCGCGATGGGGCGGCCGGCGTAGTAGCCGATGACCGGACCATCGGGGCGCGGCTCGATCAAGATGGAGTACTCGACGGGACGAGTCGCTCTGAAGCTGACTCGCGACATGACATGAACTCTCGATGGCAGGGGGTGGGGCTGCGGACCGTCCCGATCAGCCCAGCGCAAGTCCTCTGGTGAGCAACTCGGCGGCCAGAGCCAAGGCCAGATAGACGAGTATGATAGTAGCGATCTCCCGCATCACTTCTTCGAAAGACGGTGCGTTTTCGATCGTCTCCTCGACGTCAGCCCTGACCTTGTCGCGTGCCTGCGCGAAGCTGACCCGGTTTCGCATTGCATTCCTCCGTCGCCGCAGATGCGGACGCGCGACATAGAGAAGGCAGAAGATGGATAGGAAATCGGGAGACGGGAGGACGGTCGATGCGATTAGAGTTTCATAGGCGGATCGCCATGTTGCGATAAGGAGCCCGGGGTCGCCGGCTGAGCACGGGTCGCCGCGTCAAAGCCACGATTCTATACGGCCCTCATGCGTAACGGCGGGAACCAGAATGGATGCCCTATCGTTCTCTCCACCGGTTGGTTACCATGTTCGGCGCTTGGCGGCGCCGACACGGACGCAGAGTTTCGTTCGTATCATGTCGAGATGCGTCCGCTTTCGACGGGTCGCCCCCGTCGAAATCGCTTCATCCTTCGTCGGCAGCCGCACGCCGACGGACCCGTAGTCTGGCCACCACTGCCGGGAATCCGATCCCGGCCGCGGTCGTCGACTATTTCGGCCGTCGTCGCTATAGCTGCGCCGGGGGTCGCGCCACGACGCCGCGGCGGGCAGACGCACGATGTCGGGCGTTGGGTCCGGGCGAGGATGGATCGATCGAGCCGGGGCTGGTCTACCACGATATCGCCAGTAGGCACCAGATCGCACCCGGCGTCGACGGCGCGGCAGTCGGAACACTGCTGCGGCCGGGTGGGAGGTGCGGTAAGAATGCGCCGGTCACCTCCCAGTTCTCGATCGGCGGTCAGTAGATGTTCCTCGTTTTGCGGCGAAGCCCCTGTTTCACAGACCTCTTTGCCGGGGCGACAGCCGGCGACGGCCACCTGCGGTTCCGACGCACCGGCCGGATCACGGCGGCTCTCGGATTCAATGTCGCCGTCTGGCCTGGCCCGGCTCGACCGCCCGTCGGCGCTTGTTCACGGAAGCTTGTCGACGGACTTTCTCGGCCAGCGCCTCGCCGGGAAGCGTCTGCTCGCTGGCGGCGGCGTCGCTGCGCGACTGCCTCACTCCGCGGGGAGGCGCCGGCGACGCTCAGCCTCGTCGAGGCTCGCGGCCGACGGCACGCCCCTGCCACGCCAGCCTATGGGCGAGGGTTGCTGCGGACCGCTCGGTCGAGGTGGGGGAGGTCCCGGAGCTGACGCCGGCAATTGGCGTCATCCATTTCAGACTCCTATTCGCTGGTCGTTGGCGCCGACGGCGGACGCGTTCCGCGGCGCTGGCGGCGCGCGAGCGGCGAGCGCCGGCTTTCGATCACGCTCGATCCGAACGTACGGCTCCAGTAGTGGAGCCCGACCTCGAGGTTTGAGCGCGCGCGCGTCCAGGCGATGGCGGCCCATGCCGATCTCATCAAGGTCAGCAGCGAGGACCTCACATCGATGTATCAAGCCGATCCGTGGATGCGACAGTCGAACGGTGGCTCGCGGACGGCGGTGCGGCTCGTCGTGCGTCGTCACCCGCGGCGCCGACGGCGCGACGGGATTTGCGGAACGTTATCGTTGTCGTCGCGCCCACGGCGAACGGGTCGAGAGTGGTCACGATACGGTCGGCGCCGCGCGGAGAATTCACTTCCAGGCGGCTGCTGCGTGCGATCGGCGAGCTCGGGCTGGCCTCGCGGGCAGCGAGAGAGCCTGGAGGAGCCCGCCCTGCAGCGTTGCCTTGCCTTCGCGACGCGCGCCTCCGCGATCACCTGCACGCGCCGCCGTCCGACCTGCCGCGTCGCCGCAGAGCTGCCCGCGCTGACCTCGCCGTCCGTCAGGCAGGATCGACGCGCCGCCCTCAGCACGCATAGATGCCGGCGGCGACGATCAGGAGGCCGCCGACCACGGTAAGCCGCCTCGGCACTTCGCCCCAGATGCCATAGGCCAGCAGCACGACCCAGATGATCGAGGTGTATTCGAACGGCGCCAGCACGTTGGCCTCGGCGATGCGATAGGCCTGGGTCGAGGCACCAGATGGCGACCGCGGCGATGACGCCGGTGGCCGCCATCAGCAGCGGGTCGACCGTCGTGGGCGATCGTCCAGGCGCGCGCAGCAGGAAGGCGAGGCTCGGATGGGTGGCCCCAGCGCTGGCGCCGTCCGCCGGCAACGAGAAGCCGATCGCCGGGGCGGCGCGAGAGTTGACCGCGTTCTGGGCCAGCGCGCATGACCGAGGCGCGATAGGTCGTGCCGAGGTCGCGCGCCATCACCTGCGCCAGGGCATAGAGCGCGGCGGAGAACAGCGACCAGCCAGCGCCGCCGGGTCGACAACGTCCGCGCCCGGCCGGCGCATGACGACCGCGCCGAGGAAGCCGGCCACGCACGGCTATCCAGCGCGTGGAGCCGACCCGTTCCTGCAGCATCCTGGCCCGGACAGCGCGACGATGAAGAGCGGGGGCCGTGTAGAACAGAGGGAGACGGCCTCGGCCAGGGGGATGGCGGCGATCGCGAGGTAGTAAGGTGGTATAGGGAGGCGGGCAGCAGCGCGGCGCGCGGCGCGCCAGTCGCCCGAGCCGCCGGCCGTTGACGCTCGCGCCAGCCCGCCATCGAGATGCAGCAGGAGGAACAGCGGCGCGAGCGCGACCGGGCTGCGGGTCGCCGGGATCTGCGTCACTGGATGGTCGCCGCTGATCCAGTTTGATGAGTCACGTCCTGGACCGTGAAGAGTCATGGCGCCGGCACAGAGCAGGAGAAGATGCGCTTCAACCGGTCGCTGGATCGCACGGCGACCGCGCGCTCTCGGGCGCGACCGTCGGAGAGGTGGCGGTCGCCTCGGTCACGGCAGGATGGTCGCGCCAGTTGCTGCAGGGGATCGACCTCGAGGCCCAGCCGTCCGAGCGGGCGGGCATGGTCCGACAGGCCGCGCGCCAGGAAGCGGCACCGCTGCCCCGGTTATACATGGAGCCGGCCGTCGCGGACGGCGATACGCCCGCCCCGGCTCAGCACGATCTGCCGGCCAGCCCCTGTGAGCCGGCGGCCCTCGTAGGGCGTGTAGCCGCACTTGTCGTGCAGCATCGAATTGGTGAGGCTCACCTTGCGCTTCGGGATCCCAGATGCGCGATGTCGGCGTCGGCGCCGACCGCAATGGTGCCCTTGCGCGGATGCAGGCCGTAGATGCTTGCGCGGCGTTGGTCGAGCGCTGAGCGCCACGAACTGCTGGATGGTCGATGCGGCCTCTTCAGTTGACGCCTTCGGAGAACAGCAGCGGCAGGCGCATCTCGATGCCGGGCACGCCGTTGGCGATCTTCTTGAAGCGGTCTGCTGGCGCCGCGCGGATCTTGCGCGGTCTCGTCGATACCGGTACGGCGCGTGGTCGGAGGAGTAGACCTGGAAGGTGCCGTTGCGCGAGGCCGGCCCAGATCGCCTCCTGCGCCGCCTTGTCGCGCGGCGGCGGGCTGCAGCACGCACTTCGCGCCTTCCACGCCGGCGCGGTCCGATGTCCTCCGGCGGTGAGCAACAGGTATTGCGGGCAGGTCTCGGCGTAGACTCGCAGCGCCGCGGTCTGCGCGCGCGCGGATCTCGTGCATCGCCTCCGCGGCCGAGACATGCACGATCAGCATCGGCGCTCCGACAGCAGTCGCGACAAGCGTGATGGCGCGGTTGGTGGCCTCGGCCTCGGCGATCGGCGCATGGCGCGACGCCGTGGAACTTCGGCGCGCCGTGGCCGCGCTCGATCAGCCGCTTGGCGATCCAGCGGATCATGTCGTCGTTCTCGGCATGCACCATGACGCAGCGCGCCCTCGCGCTCGCGCCACGCTCAGGACTTCGAGCAGCTGGTAGTCCTCGAGCTTCCACTTCGGATAGGTCATGTAGACCTTGAACGAGGTGATGCCGCCCGTGATCAGCCGCCGGCAGCTCCTTCCTCAGCACCTGCGTCGGTGGGATCGCCGATGATCAGGTGGAAGCCGTAGTCGATGACGGCCTTGGTGCGCGCGCGCTCATGGTAGTCGGCCAACGTGCGCGGTGACCGACGTGCCGCGGTGCTGCGCGGCGAACGGGATGATCGTGGTCGTGCCGCCGAAGGCCGCAGACACGCGTGCCGCTGTAGAAATCGTCGGCGGACATGATTCCCATGCCGAGCTGCTCGATATGGCAATGGCTGTCGATGCCGCCGGGCAGCACGTAGCGGCCGCCGGCGTCGATGTCGCGCGTCCCGGTCGGCAGACGCTCCGCCATCGCGACGATCTTCTCGTCGCTGATGCCGACGTCGCAGCGCGACGCTGTCGCTGGCGGTCACCACCGATGCCGCCGCGGATGACGAGGTCGTAGGGGCCGGCAGTCATCGGCACCTGTTCTGCCGGTAGCCGAGGCGCAGGGCGGTGATATGGCGGCGCCCGACCGACGGCCGGGGTGGGGGATCGACCACGGGGACGCCCAGGCCGGCTTCGAGGCCCGTCGCGCTGGCGCGCCATGCCGGCGCAGCCCATGACGATGACGTCGGCGCCGTGCTCGTCGGCCAGTTGGCGGCCGACCTCGGTCATGCGGCGCTTCAGCTCGTCGTCCTGCGTCAGGCTGGGCGACGCCAGGCCGATGGTGCGGTCGGCGGCAGCGATGCACCGCGACTCGATCCAGCGCGCGCGCAGGTAGCGCCAGTGCCGGGGCACGGCGGCGGCCAGGATCGAGATGATGCCGATGGAGCTGCCGAGCGTCAGCGCCGTGCAGCAGACCGCTCTCGCCGATGCCGAAGGCCGGCTTGGTGGTGCTCGCGCACGGCGTGGCAGGCCGGGATCGGAGAAGCAGGCGATCACGAAGGCCGAGGCGCGGTTATCCCTGCTGCTGCGACCAGGCGGCAGAGCGGGGCTACCGACCTCGTCCACGTGGCGCTGGGTCTCGATGCCCGGCGGGCCCTCGGCCAGGGTGAGGCACTCGATCTCGGGGCCGCCGGCGCTGCGCAGCGGCTCGACTGCGGCGTCGATGGCGCGGGTCACGGCCTTCGCTGCTGTTGGGATTGATGACGATGATGCGTTCGGTCATGGCGCGCTCGAGAGCCAGTGTTCCCGGATTCCGGCGGCGACGCAAAATCGGGCGAGTGCGGCTTTTACGCAAAATGTTTCACGTGAAACATCGCGGCGCGGCCGGATGAAGAGAGGCTGGGAAAATGTTTCACGTGAAACATCGCGCTCGGCGGCCGGAAAACACGATTCTGCAAAACAACCCCATGCATTAAAAAATCAGCCGTTGTTTTTCAATGACATGTAACACTGCGCACTTCCGGCACATCAGAGGCCTTCAGAGACCGGATTCGAGCGCGATTCGGCCGCGAGCGGGCGGGGAGCGTCCGAAACCCGAGGGCCGTTTCCGGCGTCCACCGCTGCCGAAGGGACGCATTCGAGCGTCGCGAATGCGCTTGGCAGTCTCCCGGACCCTAGGCGATACTCCCGCAGGGTGGATGGAAGCAAGGTGAGGCGCGTGCATTACGGGCAGGCCTCCTGCCGGCAGGATGCAATGCTTCGCGGAGTTCCGGAACTCAGGGGCGGACGGATCGATGTTTGCGGCCGCACCGAGCGCGGCATCGGCGTGCGAGCCGCCGCTTCTCGGCGATCGATCCCGCGATGCTGTTCCCGGTATCGCCCACCGCACCCCAAGACGGACGGCACCCCATGGGTCGATGCGGCAATACTGCCGATTCCCGGACATGCCGTGCCGCTCGCCCCGCCGATATGCTCCGGACCGATTTCGGCGCCGCGCTGTATATCTCCCCGCCTCCACTTAGCCACCATCGCGCGCGGATGTCGGGGCCGGATGCAGAATCCGGTCTATCCCGCACTTTCCACCAGGATCGTCCCGCGAGAGCGCTGCTGAAGCACTTTAGCAGCGAACGCATTTCTGCGCCCTTGGCAGTGATGGCTCTCCTCGTTCAGACCAAGATTAAGTAAAATATCTTCAAGAACAGATTTTCCGTTTGACTTTTTGTTGGAGAAGTAATGTCTTCCTATTATCTGATCGGGGCGAAATCGAAGCGTGTCGCATGAAGATCGGAATGCTCACGGATAGCCTGCCGGACATCGAGCTTCGATGCGATGCTCGACTCGGCCGCGACGCTTCGCATCGAGTGCCTGGAGTTCGCTTGCGGCAACTGGTCTGGTCGCGCCGCACCTCCGGCTCGATCGCCTGCTGGAGGCAGCGATGCCCGCCGCGAGTTCCTGGCCAAGATTGCCGACCACGGGCATGTCGATCTCGGCCCTGAACTGCTCGGGCAATCCCTCTTCCGGGCGCCGAGGGCGTCGCCAGCATGAGGTCACCTCAAGACGTTCCGGCTGCGCGCGGCTGCTGGGGATCGATCGGGTCGTCATGATGTCCGGGGCTGCCCGGCGGACCCGGCGACGCAATCCCAACTGGATCACGACGGAATGGCCTCGGAGTGCCGCACGATCCTGCAATACCAGTGGGACGAGCGGATCATTCCGTACTGGCGGGACCTGGTCGGCGTCGCGCGCGACAGCGGGATCCGGCGCATCTGCCTGGAGCTCCATGGCCACCTAGGCCGTCTACAATCCGCGCACGCTCGAGCGCCTGCGCAACGCGGTCGGCGATATCGTCGGCGCAAACTACGATCCGAGCCATCCCATCTGGATGGGCGCCGATCCTCTCGCCGCGGTACGGGCCCTGGGTGGTGCGATCTACTATGTGCACGCCAAGGACACGCGCATCGAGCCGATTCCGGCCGGGATCGATGGCGTCCTCGAGACGCGCCCGGCGAGCGAGGTCGCGTCGCGAAGCTGGAACTACGTCACGCTTCGGCTTCGGACATGGCGAGGAATGGTGGCGCCAGTTCTGCATGGCGCTGCGGATGGCCGGCTACGATGACGTGCTCTCGATCGAGCACGAGGATCCCCTGATCGATCCCCTCGAGGGCGTGCGCAAGTCCGTCGAGTTGTTGCGCAACGTCGCCTATCGGTGACTGCGGGGAAGAGAGTGCTGTCGCTTAAGCAAAGGCTCGGCTCGAAGCAGCCGCGCCGCAACCAACCAGAAGGAGGAGGCTCACGTGAATATCATTCGCGTCCATTCAAGATGGCGTTCTATGCCTTGCCAGTCGTCGTTGGGCACGATGTCCGTCGGATCGCCGGCGATGGCCGACGACAGCAGCATAAAGATTGCCGTGGTGACGCACGGGCAGTCTTCCGACGCCTATTGGGGCGTCGTCAAGAAAGAGCGTCGACGACGCGGCCAAGCTCATGGGCGTCGACGTCAGCTATCAGGCGCCCCAGACCACCGACATGGTGGCGATGTCGCGCATGATCGATGCGGCCGTCACCCAGAAGGTCCAGGGGCTCGTCGTCTCCATCCCCGACGCCACCGCGCTCGGAGAAGTCGGTGAAGGCCGCGGCCGACGCCGGCATTCCCGTCATCGTCATCGACAGCGGCGAGGACCAGGTGGAGAAGCTGGGGCTGAAGCTCTATGTCGGCACCACCAGCTACTTCGAGCAGGGTATGCGGGCGGCAAAGCAGCTGATGGCCGCCGGCGTGACGAAGGGCGTCTGCGCCAACCACGAAGCCGGCAACCTCGTCAACAGAATCGGCCTGCGACGGGTTCCTCAAGGTCATGGGCGCGAACGGCGACCGCGTCGAAATCAGCCTCGATCCCACGGACACGGGCCGGCCGCATCAAGGCGTATCTGACCGCGCATCCCGACGTGAACGGGATCCTGGCGCTGGGCGCGCCGTCCGCTGCCAACATCGTCGCCGGCGCTGGGCGATGCCGGCACGCTGTCCAAGTACAAGATCAGGCAACTTCGACGTCTCCGGCGATACGCTGACGGCCTCTGAAAAAGGGAGAGGTGCTGTTCTCGTTCGACTCCAGCAATATCTGATGGGCTATCTGCCGGTCGTCATGCTCACGCTCAACGCGAAGTATGGGGTGCTGCCGATCAACAACATCTACACCGGCCCCAACGCCAGTCACGACGGCGGATGTCGAAAAAGATCATGGAACTGAGCAAGAAGGGCATTCGCTAGGAGGCCCCCACTCAAGCTGTCATTCCCGCGAAAGCGGCGAATCCAGGATAGGCTCCGGCGCTGCTGGCGTGGACCGCCGCGCTTTCGGCGGGGTGACAACTGAAAGGGGGACGTGCAGCATGAGCGAAGCACCGGAAGCCCGCAACCGACCGATGCGAAAGGGCGTCGGCAGCGACAGCGAACGCCTCCGCAAGACGCCGCTCCTGGCGCAGGCCTTGCGCGCGTCCGGAGCTCGGCGCTCTCTCCGGCGTCATCCTGATCTACGTCATCTTCTTTGCCGTTGCCCGCTCCAGCGGGATGTTCAGCGTCGAAGGCATCATCAACATCCTCGAGCGTCTCCGCCGAGATCGGCATCCTGGCGGCGGCGGCGACGCTCCTCATGATCGCCGGCGAGTTCGACCTTTCCATCGGCTCGATGATCGGCTTCGCCGGCATCGTCATCGGGCTCGCGCACGACCATCTACCATCTGCCCTTGACGGTCTCGGTGCTGATCGCGCTGGTGGTGTGCGCTGCCATCGGCGCCGCGAACGGATACCTGACGGTCAAGACCGGGCTCCCGTCCTTCATCGTCACGCTGGCCTCGATGTTCATCCTGCGCGGGCTGGCGATATCGGTGACCCGTTACGATCGCCGGCTACACGCAGGTCTCCGAAGATCACCGAAAGCGATCCCGACAGCGCGATGATATCGCTGTTCGGCGGCCAGTGTCGGGCAGGGCTTCTTCCAATGGATGGCGACCGCGGGTTGGATCGGCGCCAAGACGAATGGCATGCCGCTGGTCGAGGGCCTGCCGGTATCGATCCTGTGGTGGATCGGCCTCACCGCCGTCGCCACCTGGATCCTGCTGCGGACGCGCTTCGGCAACTGGATCTTCGCCGTCGGCGGCGACGCAAGTGGCGGCGCGCAACGTCGGCGTGCCGGTGAACGCGCGTCAAGATCATCCTGTTCATCGCTGACGGCGCGCGTCGGCGGTGCTGTTCGCGGCGACGCAGATCACCGACGTCGGCTCCGCCGACACGCTGCGCGGCACGCAGAAGGAGTTCGACGGCGATCATCGCCGTGGTGATCGGCGGCACGCCTGCTGACGGGCGGCTACGGCTCGGCGATCGGCGCGCTGCTCGGCGCCCTGATCTTCGGCATCGGTGCAGATCGGCATCTTCTACACGGGCGTCGATACCGACCTGGTTCAAGGTCTTCCTGGGCCTGATGGTGCTCATGGCCGTGCTCTTCAACAACTACGTGCGCCGTCGCGCCACGCAGGAGCGGTAGGGACGGGCGGGACCATGCAGCCGATCATCGAACTGCAAGGGCGTGTACAAGTCGTTCGGCACGGTGGTCGCGCTCCAGAACGTCAGTTTCACGGTCGCATGCCGGAGAGGTCCACTGCCTGCTCGGCGACAATGGCGCCGGAAAATCGACGCTCATCAAGATCCTCGCCGGCGTGCATCGCCCGAGCAGCGGGGAGTACATGATCGCCGGCGATCCGGTCCAGCTCGCGTCGCCCCGGCAGGCTCTGGACAAGCGGGATCGGCACGGTCTACCAGGACCTCGCGATGATCCCGCTCCTGAGCATTGCCCGGAATTTCTTCCTGGGCCGGGAGCCCAGGAAGGGATGGGGGCCGCTCGCCCGCTTCGACGTCGCGTTCGCGAACCGGGCCGTCGTCAAGGAACTGGCGGAGATCGGCATCGACGTCCGCGATCCCAGCCAGGCCGTCGGCACGCTTTCGGGGGAGAGCGCCAGTGCCTGGCGATCGCCCGGGCCGTGCTACTTCGGCGCCCGCGTCCTCATCCTCGACGAGCCGACCTCGGCGCTCGGCGTGCATCAGGCGGCCATCGTCCTGAAATACGTGGCCCAGGCGCGGAACCGCGGCCTCGGCGTCGTCTTCATCTCGCACAACATCCATCACGCCTACGCCGGTGGCCGACCGGTTCACGCTTCTCAACCGCGGGAAGAGCAAGGGAACGTTCCAGCGGAGCGAGATCACGCGGGACGAGGTCCTGCATGTCATGGCGGGCGGCGAGGATCTGCAGCGCGTGGAGATGGAAATCAACCGGCTCGGAGAACGCAGACCGGTGGGCGGCTGACAGGGCGGGTGAAGGGAAGCGGATGGAACGAGCGAAGCGGGTCAGGATCGGCGTCGTCGGCGCCGGCCTCATCGGTCAGGTGGAGCATATTCCAAACCTGCGCCGGTTGGAGAAGCTCTACGAGATCGTCGGCATTGCCGATGCATCGGCGGACATGCGCCGGGAGCTGGAGAGCCGCGGACTATGCGGCCCACGGCAGCTATCAGCAGCTGCTGGATGCGGGCATCGACGCCATTCTCGTTGCCGCGCCCGATCAGTATCACGCCGAGATCACCTTGAATGCCCTGGCGCGCGGGAAAGCACGTGTTCTGCGAAAAACCGCTCTGCTTCTCCGTTGCCCAGGCCGAGGAGATCGCGGCCGCGCGGGACTAAGGCCGGCAAGGTCGTGCAGGTCGGCTACATGAAGCGCTTCGATCCGAGCTACGAGAAGCTGCTGTCGCTCCTGCCGAAGGATGCGGGCGAGCTGCGGATGATCAGCGTCGAGGTGCAGGACCCCGATTCTGGCCCTTCAACCAGCATCAGGGCGACTTCGGTGAAAACCGACGACATTTCCCGCCGATGTCGTGGCGGACGGGAAAAAAGCGGCGCGACGAGCAGGTGGCACGCGGCGTCGGCCGCGCGCTGACCGGCGCCGAGATGTGGGGCTATACGAACTCCTACTGCTCGAGGCCTGATCCACGACATCAACGTCGTCCATGCGGATCCTCGAGGCCTTGGGCGTAGCCACGGGCGAGGTCATCGGGGCGGCGTTCTTCGCCGGCGGCGATGGCGGCCATGGCAGCGTGCGCCTGCAGGGTTGCGACGCCATCTGGCAGATGACCCATCTCTTCGTGCACAAGGTCGGCGACTACCGGGAGCGGGTTTCGCTCTACTTCAACGATGCCGTCTACGAGCTGACGTTTCCCTCGCCCTATCTCCAACCATTTCCCCACGAGGCTCAGCGTGTCGCGGTCGGATGGCGGCACCTGGCAAGAGACGGTGTATCGCGCGAGCTATGAGGAAGCGTTCGTTCGGGAACTGATCGGCTTCTGGAAGAGCGTCACCGAGGGCGCGCCCGTTCGCAATACGGTCGAAGCGGCAACCAAGGACCTGCGCCTCGTGGCGCAGCGCTGACGAGCGCCGCTATTGCCTGATGCGGGTCAATGCGCATCCTGGTCCGAGGATGCCGCATGACGGCTAGACCATGAGGCGCATCCACAGCTCGACCACCCGGCGGGTCTCGGCGACGTCGTGGACGCGCAGGAACTGCACGCCCAGGTTCAGGGCGTGCATGGCGGCGCAGCCAGGGAGGTGGGCAGGCGCTCCTTCGGCGGCAGGCGGCCCTCGGACTCGCTGCCGCAGCGCCTTGCGCGAGGCGCCCAGCAGGATGGGGCAGCCGAGGCCGTGATAGAGGGCGAGGGCCCGCAGGATGGCGAGGTTCTGCGGCCCGCGCTTGCCGAAGCCGATGCCGGGATCGAGCGATGATGCGCTCGCGCGCGATGCCGGCGGCCAGTGCAGGCGGCGATCGCGGGCCTCCAGATAGTCGAAGACGTCGAGCGCCACGTCGTCATAGCGCGGGCGCCAGGTTCATGGTCGCGGGCTCGCCCTGCATGTGCATGAGGGCCACGACGGCGTTGCTGCCTGGCGGCGACGGCCAGGCTGTCGCGATCGCCGGTGAGCGCGGTGACGTCGTTGATGAGGTCGACGCCGTGCGCAAGCGCCGCCCGCATGACGGCGGCGCGGCGGGTATCGATGGACAGGCAGCAGCTGCGGGAACGACGCGCGGAGCTGCGCCAGCCCTTGCAGCACCGGCATGCGCGCGCCGCCTCCTCGTTGCGGCGCGACGGGCGCGGCGCCCGGTCGGGTCGACTCGCCGCCGATGTCGAGGATATCGGCGCCGGCGTGGGCGAGGCGCTGTCCGTGAGCGATCGGCCGCGGCCGGGTCGAAATGCTCGCCGCCGTCGGAGAAGCTGTCGGGCGTGGCGTTGACGATGCCCATGATGCCGGCCCGAGAGCGGCTCGCCGCGCGGGCCGAGGCGCGTCCCCGAGAGATGGTCGAGCAGGCCGTTGACGCGAGACCTCGCTGTCGGCGCCGAGGCCGGCGGCCCAGACCCGCGTGACCACGAGGGTCGCCGTGGCGCGCTGGACGCCGCCGGGTCCGCGGACCGCGATCTCGCAGGCGGTAAACGCCAGCGGACCGCCGGCCAGCGGCATCGCCGTCCCGGTCGCCACCATGGGCGCCATGCCGGAAAGCGCGCCGAGTCCGCAGGGCAGGAGATAAATCCGCGCGGAGGGTTTGACGGCGGCCGAGAGCGCCTCGGCCAGCCGGGACGAATCCATCGTTGCACCTCTCCGCCCGGGCGTATTGAATAATGCAGCAGCTGGACCTTAGAGCGTTTTCGCGATGACTGAAATCATCGAACCGTGCCACACGGCGGTGCCACTGCCGGCATCTCCCCTCCCGCAAGGGGAGGGGAGGATTTGTCGGCGCGTTCTCTTGAGCACATCGGCAACCAGCACGACGGGACTGTTGCGGGCACCCGCGGCCAGCGAAGGGGCGCCCGTCCATGTGCGCGAGATCGACTATCGCGATCCGGTCGCGCTGTTCGCCGTGTTCGCGGACGATCGGTACGCGGCGCTGCTGGATAGCGCGCTGCTGTCGCCGCAGCGCGGGCGCTATGCCTTCATCGCGCCGGAGCCGTTTCGCGTCTTGACCAGCAAGGACGGCGCGATCGCGCTCGACGGCGAGCGCAGCACCGGCAATCCGTTCGACGTCCTGCGGCGGGAGCTGGCGCGCCATGCGCTGCAGCCGGCGGCGGGGTTGCCGCCGTTCCAGGGCGGCGCGGTCGGCTATTTCGGCTATGAGCTGGCCCAGCATCTGGAGCCGGGTGCCGCTCGCGCGCAGCGATGACAGGCGGTTTTCCCGATCTGGCGCTCGGCTTCCACGATGCGGTCGTGGCGTTCGATCATCGGGAGCGGCGCGCCTGGATCGTCTCGAGCGGGTTGCCGGAAGCCGATCCGGCCAAGCGCCGGGAGCGCGCGATGGAGCGGCTCGATGCGCATCTCGGCGCGGCTGGCGACGGCGAGCCCGTTGCCGCGGCCGGGCGCGCCGCCGGCGTCGCCCGCCATCGTGTCCAACTTCACGCGCGGCGACTATGAGGCGGCGGTGCGGCGGGTGGTGGACTACATCCTGGCCGGCGACATCTTCCAGGCCAACCTGTCGCAGCGCTTCACGGCGCCGCTGCGCCGGCGGGCATGACGCCGTTCGACCTCTATCGCCGGCTGCGCGGCCTCAATCCGGCGCCGTTCGCGGCGCTTCTCAAGCTCGACGATCGTCGTGGTCAGCCTCGGCGTCGCCCGGAGCGGTTCATCCAGCTGCGCGACGGGCTGGTCGAGACCTGCCCCATCAAGGGCACGCGGCCGCGCGGCGCCACGCCGGCCGAGGACCGCGTGCTGGCGGACGAACTGCTGGCCAGCGAGAAGGACCGCGCCGAGAACGTGATGATCGTCGATCTCCTGCGCAACGACCTGTCGCGCGTCTGCCGGGACGGCTCGGTGGAGGTGCCGCGCTCTGCGCGCTCGAGAGCTTCGCCACCGTGCATCACCTGGTCTCCACCATCACCGGGGCGCTGCGGCCGGGCATGACGCGCCGTCGACCTGCTGGCGGCCAGCTTTCCCGGCGGCTCCATCACCGGGGCGCCGAAGATCCGCGCCATGGAGATCATCGCCGAGCTGGAGCCGACGCGCCGCGGGCCCTACTGCGGCAGCATCGGCTATCTCGGCTTCGACGGCAGCATGGACACCAGCATCGTCATCCGCACCTACGCCGTGAAGGACGGCGTCGTGACGTTCCAGGCCGGCGGCGGCATCGTCGCCGATTCCGATCCGGCGGCGGAGTATGAGGAGACGCTGGACAAGGCGCGCGCGCTGATCGCGGCGCTGTCGGGGTAGGGCAAAGGCGCGATGTCAGACATGACGCAAGGCCTTCGAGACTCGCATGAGACTCTGCCTCTGCGAGACATGATCATTGCCGCGGCACTGTCCGTCCGATGGCGAGATCGCAGGGCCTGCGGGCATCATGCGCGCCTGCGGCGCGAATGCCAGCTACAGCTGCGCAACGCCTCGGCAGTGGGCACAAAGGGACGCTAAGCGCGCACTGTCAGACGTCGGCGTCGGCATGATCCTCGTCATCGACAACTACGACTCGTTCGTCCACAACCTCGCGCGCTATATCCGCGAGCTCCGGGTGGCGACGGATGTCGTGCGCAACGATGCCATCGATCTCGCCGGGAATCGCGGCCCGCAGGCCCTCGCACATCGTGATCTCGCCGGACCCTGCACGCCGAACGAGGCCGGCATCTCCGTTGCGCTGATCGAGCGGTTCGGACGGAGCACGCCGATCCTCGGGGTCTCGCCTCGGGCACCAGTGCATCGGACAGGCGTTCGGCGGGAAAGTCGTGCGGGCGCGGCGGCCGATGCATGGCAAGAGCTCGCTCATCCGCCACGACGAGAGCGACGTCTTCGCCGGCCTGCCCAATCCGCTGCGCGCCGCGCGCTATCACTCGCTGGTGGTGGCGAAGGAAGGGCTGCCGGACGATCTCGCGATCACCGCCGAGAGCGCGGAAGGGGAGATCATGGCCCTGCGGCACCGGCGCTGGCCGGTCGTCGGACTGCAATTCCATCCGGAGGCCGTGCTGACCGAACACGGCTACGATCTGCTGCGCAATTTCCTGGCGACGCCGGCAGCAGCCGCAGCGCCGCCGAGTGAGTTTGTCGGGCCGCCGCCGCGACGGCGCGGCAGCGGGCAGTACGCACAAGCTATGCCGTCAGGCGGTGGCGGCGGCCTTCTTGGTCAGCATGCCGGCGACCCGGCCGGAGACCATGCCCAAGACCGCGCCGATGACCATGGAGACACCCACGCCGATGAGCGGGTTGGTCATGTTGGCGGCCGTGACATTGGCGATGCCGCCGCCGCTCACGCCGTATGCCGCGGTCGCCGCGTAGCCGTAGACATTGGCAGGTACGACCGAGAGCTGCTCGATCGACGCGACGATCACCAGCAGGAAGACAGTGGCCCCGATGACGATCGCCGGCCAGAGCGCGCCCAGAGCCGCGATGGGCACGTTCGCCACGATGAGCAGCGCGATCCAGGCGATGATGACGCCATAGACGTTGCCGCAGATGGTCTTGATGAGCGCCTTGTTGTCGCCGCCGGTGTGGAAGTAACAACCCCAGGCGATGAAGCCGGCCCAGACGATCAGGCCGATACTCGTACCCAGACATACCCAGGCCCAGATGCCGCCGAGTACGGCGATGCTGAGCGAAAGTGCAACAAGCTGTGGCATAACCCCTCCCTATTTCAGACGTGAAACGGTCGTTCGGGCTGCCAGTTGACGCGATTTCTTGTGCCAACACTCGGACTGGCACACCACGCGCGCTTTTTGCTGCTGATCTCCCCCTGTGAGGACTTGTCAGTCCAAACGACAGCGCAGTGTAACACAATTGATGCACAGGCGCGACGGTGGCGTGGTGCGATGCAGCAATTCGCGAGCATGTCCCCGAAGAATTTGTTCCGCCGGAGCCGCGATGACGACGGACTTTAGTCCTGCCAGTAGAGGATTTCGCCTTTGCCGGCGACCGATTGGTCGCCGGCGAGGCGTTGCACGAAGGGCGGGCGCTTCGCGAGATCGTCGAGGCGCGAGCTGCGGCCCTTCAGGGCGCGGAGGAGCAGGCGGAGAAAGCCGAGGTCGTGGCGGCCGCAGTCGGCGAAAGTCGGGAGCGCGCGGGCCGGGCGGCTCAGCAGGATCAGGGAGCCGCGCTTCATGGCGAAGCCGGGGTGGGCGCCGACCGCCGGGCCGAGCGCGAGGACCGTGCCGGCGATCATGCGCGAGGCGGCGTAGCCGCCGATGTCGCCTTCGACGATGATGGTGCCGCGCCGCATGCGGTCGCCGACGCGGTCGCCGGCGCCGCCGCGGACGAGGACGAGGCCGCCGCTCATGCCCTTCATCTCGCCGGGGCGGGCGCCGCCGAGGAAATCGCCGGCGTTACCGTCGATGGCGACCTCGCCGCCGCGCATCTCCAGGGCGGCGCCGACGCCTGCGCTGCCCTGGACGTGGATGCGGCCGCCGCGCATGGCGTGGCCGAGATAGGCGCCGGCATCGCCTTCGATCGTGATCGCGCCGCGCGTCATCTCGGCGGCGATGCGGTCGAGCTTGCCGCAGTCGCCGATGAGGCGGAGATCGTCGGGATCGCCCGATGTCACCGTGAACAACTCGCCGACCGCGACGGGCGCGGTTGCCGCATTGGAGCGGCAGGTTCGCGATCGCCGCGGCGTCGACGCCGTGCAGCTTGTCCGGCGTCAGCGCCGACAGGTCGACCCGCTGCCGCGGCGGCGCTGTGCAGCGTCAGCACGAGGGCGCTCACGCCATCACCTCGCGCAGGTGGAAGTGGAACTTGCCGAGCTTGCCGCCATAGTTGCCGGCGCTGATCCTGAGCACGCCGTTGGCGGCACCGCGCGCGCAGGCGGCGGCGATGCCGGCGCGGGTGGCGGCGCGCACGGCGTCGGCGGTGAGGCCGTCGATCACGATCTCCAGCACCGCGGCCACCTCGGACGACAGCGCCGTCTTCGTCTGGCCCTTCAGCGTCGGACAATAGGCGTCGTTGGTCGAGGCGATCAGGCCCTTGTACTTCGACCCCACTTTCGAGCCGGAGCGCACGATGCCGCCGGGGAAGGGCAGGATCACCTCCGGCACGGCGCGCATGGCCGCGACCGCGGCTTCCGCGGCAGCCAGCACCGCCGGGCGGGAGGCGCCGAGGATCAGGATGTTGCCGCCGCCGACGCGCCTTGGTCAGTGCCGACCGTGTCGTCGCAGACGAACTCGCCGTCCATCACGGGGATGCGCCAGTAGCGGCGCTCGCCCAGCCGCTTGCTGATCTGGTGGCCGTCGCCGAAATAGCGGCAGCGCGCCGCCGAGCTCGAGCGCGGCGCCGTCGCGGATGCCGGCGAAGCAGGCGGTGCCGGCGCAGGTCAGCACGCATTGGCCGACGCGGTCGCGCAGCTGCTTCTGCAGGTCCTTCGCGGACATGCCGAAGATCAGCACGGCGAGGCCGGGTCGGCCGTCAGGCGTCTCGTCGGGCGTTCAGCGCGCGCTCGATGCCGGCCTCGCAGCCGCAGGCGATGACGGAGGTCGCGAAGCCGGTGAGCGCTGGCCGCCGCGGTGGCGCGCCCATTCCGTGGAATCCGGCGGTGATGAGGAGACGCGTCGCCGTCATGCCGAAGGCTTCGGCGAAGGTGTCCTCGATCTCGACGCCGTTGATGATCACGCGCGTCGGCCCTGACGAGGCGTACTTCACCAGGCGGCCGCGGCCGGCGCTCCTCGATCTCGCCGTCGGCGATGGCGAAGTTGTCGAGCCGGACGGTGCTGGTAGCGCTCGAAATGGCCGCGCAGCGAGCGCTCGATGCCGCGGTCGAAGGCGGGGCGGCGCGACGTGGGTGGCGCCCCAGGCCATCTCGATGAGCCGGCCGTCGCGCACGATCAGGCGCGCCGTCCTTGAAGACGTAGTCGGGCCGCCCGAACATCGCGGCCTGTCGGCCTGTTCGGTGTAGACGGCGATGTCGGCCACCGCGCCGGGCGCGAGATGGCCGCGGTCGCCGAGGCCGAGAATGCGCGCCGGCGCCGGCGCGGGTGAGGATGGCGATCTCCGCACAGCGTGTACTCGCGCGCGATGCTGCCGAGGCGCTGGCGGCGGCCGCGGCGGGATTGATGGTCTGCAGCACGTCGTTGCGGTAGCTGCGGTCCATCGAGCAGCCGGATCAGCTGCGGATACATCGTGAAGGGCGCGCCGTTCGGATGGTCGGTGGTGAGGAAGATGCGCCAGGGATCCTCGACCAAGCAGGAACAGCTCGAGCCCGATCGCCCACTGCAGGGCGTTCACGAAATTGCGGTCGCGATAGCGGAACGGCACCAGGCCGCAGCCGCCCTCGGCACTCGATGTCCATGCTGAGCCACTTGCGCGGCTTGGCGAAGCCGCGGTTGCGGTACTGCATCATGGTGTCGCCGGAGGCGGTGATGGTCTGGCCGAACATGATCTGGCCGACATCGACGCTGATATGCTTGTGTGCGCGTTGACGGCCTCGGCGATCTCGGCCGCGCCGGACGAGAACTTGCGGTCGCCCTCGGTGCCGTAGCTGTGGAACTGCACGTGGGTGAGGTGCAGCGGCACGCCTTCGCTCGCGCCGCGATGGTCTGCAGCGTGGTCTGGAGATTGCCGGGCACGCCCAGATTGTTGCAGTGGAGATGCAGCGGATGGACGACGCCCAGCTCGTGCACGGCGCGCGCCAGGGCGGCGATGATGCGGCGCGGCGTGACGCCGTAGTGCGGACCGGCCGTGTCCAGGCCGAGCTTCGCGGGTGTTGAACTTGAAGGCGCTGATGCCGCCGGGATTGACGGCCTTCACCGCCAGCGCCTGGGTCGCCTGCAGCATCCAGCCGACATAGTCGTTGATCGCCGCTCTGGCCCTCATTGTTCGCCAGCATGCGCAGCAGGACGTCCTCGTTGCCGAGCATGACGTAGCAGCCCTTGTCGATGATCGGCGTGTCCGCCAGCTCGGCATGGGCGTGGCGAGCGTTGCCGGCGACCATGGCCGGCTCGAAGGCGGCGGTGTAGCCCATCTCGGCGTAGCGGTAGCCGGTGACGAAGGTGGACGGCGTGGCGCGGCCGCCGCCGCCGCGCTTCAGCTCGGTGCGCTGCTCGCTGTCGGCGCGATGGTCCTCGACCAGCAGGGTGCGCGCAAGGTTCACCTTGCCGCCGCAGATGTGGCTGTGCATATCGATGGCGCCGGCCATGACGACTCGGCCCGTCAGATCATAGGTGCGATCGAGCTTCGCGCCGGGTCCGGGGTCGGTGACGATGCGGCCGTCGTGCAGGAAGAGATCGCCGATGGCGTCGCGCTTGTTGGCGGGATCGACGATGCGTCCGCCGGCCAGCTTGACGAGCGTCACGCGGCACCGCTGGCGTTCGATGCGCGCGCTCGATGCGGTCCAGCACATCGGCCGCGCTCGGTCGTCCGCTCGCGCGCAGCGCCGCCAGCGGCAGCGCCACGACGCCGTCGCTGCGGAAGATCTCTCCGGCGTGATCGATGCCGGGCGTGCCGACGGGAATATACACCTCCGGCTGGCGTTCGAAGCGCAAGGGCGCGGCGGCCAGCACGATCGTCGGCACACGCGTGGCGGGCGGCGCGATCGGATGAAACGATGAGACCCACAGCAGAGCGTCGACCTCGCTGGTCACGCAGCAGCTCGCGCCGTGTCGTAGAGCAACGGATCGTGCGCGGCGCGCCGCCGGCGAAGCTGGTGCGCAGGGCAGGCCGCTTTGCCAGCTGCAGACCTGATGGGCGCCCATCACATTCTCGCTGCCGGTGAGCGGCAGCGCCGCGCAGCGCGTTACCTGATTCACGTCGCGCACGAGGTCGGCAAGCGCCTGCGTGAGCAACGCGGCGCCGGCAGAAGTCGAACGCGCCGGCCATCCAGGTCACTACGCCGTACCTGGCGGCCTTCAACTGCTCGGCCAGCGCGCTCAATTCCTGCCGTCGCCAGACCGGCGATCTTCCGCAGCGGCCACGGACCGGCCACCGAGGAGGCAGCGCAGCGCTGCGATCGCCTCCGGCAGGCGATCGAGGTCGCAGACGAGTTGCCGCGCGGCGATAACGTCGCCCGTTTGCGCCGGGCCGAGCCGGACGACGGGCGGCGGTTGGCGCGACTCGGCGAACAGCGTCTGCCGCGGCGCGACGCAGCGCTCGAAGAAGCGCGGGAACTGCGGCGTCGGATCGGGACCGACGATCAGCAGCAGGTCCGCGCGATTGCGGACCTCGCTCAGGGTCGTGGTCATCCAGCCGCTGTCCTGACGACGCGCAGGTTGCGGAAGAATCCATCGGCGCCGAGATGGTCGACGATCCCGCCCGTGCGCTCGGCGAGCTGCATCGCGGCGCGGAGGCCCGCGACGTCGGTGGCGAGACCGGCGAACAGCGGCTGCCGGCTGTTGCGCAGGATATCGGCGGCGCGTGCCACTGCCTCGTCGAGCGTTGCTTCCTGTCCAGCAATGCGCGGTGTCTTCGCGGGCGGCGCACGCTCGAAACCCTCGCGGCTGAGCCTGCAGCCGGCTTCACGCACGCTCACGCGTTCCGGCGTGGCGGCGACGGTCAGGTCATCGCAGGCGAGCCCGCAAAACGGGCAGGCGACATTGCGCCGGAGTGGCGCTGTCGGCGACAGCGGCCATGGCGCGCGGTCAGGCGTCGTACTTGATGTAGGCGAAGCGCTGATCGCCCGCGGGCGTGCCCTCGAGCGCGCCGCCGGTCCTTGCCCGGCTGCCAGTGGATCACGTCCTCGATCTTTTCGCGAGTTCGAAATCCTTGTCGGTGATGCCCTTGGCCGCGTGGTTCATCAGCCGGACCTCGACCCAGGCATAGGAGGCGGTGATATCCGGATGGTGCCAGGCCGCTTCCGCCAGATGGCCGACCGTGTTGACGACCATCAGCGTGCCCTTCCAGCTGTGGGTCTTGTACTTGCGCCGGATCCAGCCCTTCTCGAGGAACCAGTGCGGCAGCTCCCGCTTCAGCCGCGCTTCGACTTCCGGCATCGCTATAGACACGTTCCTTCTCGGTCATGGTGACGACGTCCTCCCTCGCTTCGCTGCCGACTCTGCGCTTGACATCGTAGGGGCGAGACCGCATTGACCAAGCGCATGATAGTCGGGCCGGCCCTGGCGGGTCAACGCAAACGCCGACGCGACCGTCGCCCGCGTGACCGTCACGCGTTCCGGCGCGACTGCATCTGGGATCTGTCGACCTCAACGGCGAGCCTCGGGCGGCGCTTCGGCAGCCTCGGCATCGCCATCGATACGCCGCGCACGCGCCTGTCGATCGGGCGCGGCGAGCGCTCGCGCGCCGAGGGCGCGGACGCGGCGCGGGCGCAGCGCCATCTGGATGCGCTGATCGAGCGCTATCGGCTCGATCGTCGGCTGGATCTGCGAATCGAAGAATCGATACCGAGCCATGTCGGCCTCGGCTCGGGCACGCAGCTGGCGCTGGCGACCGGCGCCGCCGTGGCGCGCCTGCTGCGGCCTCGAGCTGGATGCCCGCGGGATCGCCGGTCTGCTCGATCGCGGCGCGCGCTCGAGCATCGGCATCGCCACCTTCGAGCAGGGCGGCGTGGTGCTCGACGGCGGGCGCGGCGACAGCGACCGAGCCGCCGCCGGTGCTGAGCCGCCTCGCCGTTTCCGAGCGCTGGCGCGTGCTGCTGATCTTCGATCAAAGCCGGCAAGGGCTGCACGGTCCGGAGGAGGCGGCGGCGTTTCGGCGCCTGGCCCGCATTTCCGGCAGGCGCAGGCGGCGCATCTCTGCCGCGCTCGTGCTGATGGTGGCGCTGCCGGCGCTCGCCGAGGAAGATCTCGATCGCTTCGGCGCCGCCGTCGCCGAACTGCAGCGCGCGATCGGCGATTACTTCGCGCCAGTGCAGGGCGCGCGCTTCATGAGCCGCTCGGTGGCGGCGGTGCTGGCCTGGCTCGAAGGCCGTAGCGGCATCGCGGAGCGTGGGGCAGAGTCTCGGGGCCGACTGGCTTCGGCCTGGTCGGCGGAGGCCGAGCGCCGCGGCGTTGCTGGCGGCGGCGCGGCGGCGCTGGCCGGCGGACTCCGGGCTCACCTTCGCGCTCAGCCGCGGGCGCAACCGCGGCGCCGACATCGAGGTCACGCCGAGCCGCGCGCTGAGGCGGCGGCGTGATGCGGCCTCTGTCTTTGCGCGTTGCTCGCCGGACAAGACTGCGCCGCAAGAGGCGCGACCGGGCCGCCTGATGCATGGGGAAGAGACGCCATGGAGGCACCTGTACATCCTGCACATGCTGAGCCCGCTGAAGCCATGTGAGCCCGTTCGACGTGAACATGGCGCTCGACGCCGGCTTCACGACCGTCGTGCCCTATACCGCCGTCGAGCTCGGCGACGTCGCCGGATTGACGCAGGATGCGATATTCTCGCGCGGACCCAAGGGCGCGAAGCGGACCGGCGATCTTCATCGGCGGCAAGAACGCGATCCTTGCGCCTCGACATGCTGGCGGCGGCGCGCAAGGCGATGTTCCCGCCCTTCGCAGGTTTCGGTGTTCGCCGATCCCGCGGGCTCTTTCACCACGGCGGCGGCGATGGTCGCCAAGGTGGAGAAGGCGCTGAAGGCGAAGGGCGGCGAGCTTGAGCCGGCGCAGCGTCGCCGTGTTCGGCGCTACCGGCGTCGTCGGCTTCTGCCTCGGCGTGATCGCGCGCTGCCGAGGGTGCCAGGATCATCGCTCGATCGGCTATGACGGCGCTGAAACGCGTGAAAGCGCTCGCGGAGCATCGCGAAGCAGCGCTTCGACGTCGATCTCGCCTATGCCGACGGCAGCAGCGAGACGCTGAAGGAACGGCGCGATCAGGGACGCCGATGTCGTTCTGGCGGCGGGCCGCGCGGGCGTGCAGATCTGAGCGTGACGCAACTGGCGAAGGCGCCTGGCTTGAAAGTTGCCGCCGACGTCAACGCCGTGCCGCCCGCCGGCATCGAAGGGCTGGGAGCGCAGGACGATGGCGTCGCGCTCCCGGGCAGCGGGCGCGGTCGGCATCGGCGCGCTCGCCATCGGGGCGGTGAAGTACAAGGTCCAGTCCGGGCTGTTCCGCCGGATGATCGAGGCGGCGAAGCCGCTGTTCCTCGATTTCCGCGATGCGTTTCGCGCTGGCGCGAGAGCTCGTTGGCTGAACCGGACATCTATCTCGCGGTCGCCTTGTCGGCGCGCGCGCTGGCCGTCGCGGCGCGGCGCGCCGGCTCGCGCGCGTCGTCGTGGCCGACCTGTTCGGCGATACGGATACGCGCGCCAGCGCCGAGGCCAGCCTGGTGGTCGATGGCGATTTCGACGACGGATCTCGATGCGGGAACGCTCGCTGGCGGCGGCCGAGCGGCTGGCGCGCTGGCGTCGGCGCCGCCGCGCTTCGGTGCTCGTCTATGGTTCCGGCCTGAGGTCGCGCACGGACCTGCTGGCGCAGCTTGGCCGCCGGCCGCCGGCTTGTTCGGCAACGCGCCGGCGACGGTCGCGCGCACGAAGAATCCGCGCGAGTTCTTCGCGCTTCTCGATCGGCTCGGCCTGCCCTCATCCGGCGGTCGCCTATGCTTGGCCGGCCGATCCGACGGACTGGCTGATGAAGCGGGTCGGCGGCTCCGGCGGCGGACATACACGCCGGCGCAGCGCCGGCGCGGCGCCCAACGGCGCGCTGCTACTTCCAGCGCCGTCTTGCCGGCCGTGCGATCGGCGCGTCGTTCCTCGCCGACGGGCGCAGGGCGCTGCTGCTGGGCTTCAGCGAGCAATGGTCGTCGGGCCGGAATCGTTTCGTTTCGGCGGCCTGTTGCAGCCGGCCGCGATCAGCAAGCGCGTCGGCGATGCCATTCCCGCGGCGCTCGACGGCCTGGTACGAGAGCTCGGACTGGTCGGGCTCAACAGCCTCGATCTCATCGTCGATGGCGATGCATTTCCACATCCTCGAAGTGAATCCGCGGCCGGGCGCCAATCTCGACGTCTTCGATCGTGCCGATCCCGCCGGCCTGTTCGGCCTGCATGTCGCCGCCTGCGAGGGCCGCCTGCCCGAGCGCTGGACGCCGCCGCCGCAGGCGACGGCGATGTCGGTGCTCTATGCCGAGCGGCCGCTGCGGTGCCGCAGCGCGCGTCATGGCCGGCCTGGGTCGCCGATCGGCCGGCGCCCGGTGCCCGGATCGAGGCGGCGCGCCGATCTGCACGGTGCTGGCGACGCGCGCCGTCGCGCGCGGCTGCGCGAGTCCATAACGGCGCGGACGGCTCAGGTATTTTCGAAATTGCATGATGCCGACGACTGCGGCGATCGTATCGCGGCCGCGGAGGAGACGTCGCATCATGCCCCCTGAGGCCGAGCGCCCCAGCCTCATACCGCCTGACCGCAGCCGCTGCTTCGCGCGCTGATCGAGGACGCGGCGGCTCTGCGTCTCGGCGTCGAGACGACGGCCGAGGGCTGCACGCCGATCGATGCCGGCATCGATCACGCCGGCGGCATCGAGGCGGGCCTGCGCATCGCCGAGATCTGCATGGGCGGGCTGGGCAGCGTTCAACTCGCCCGGCAATGGTCCGCTTCCCCCGCTGGCCGTGGTCGCTCAGCGTGCACGCGTCGCGATCCCGTGCTGGCCTGCCTCGGCAGCCAGCTGGCCGGCTGGCAATTGACTGTCGGGAGCGGAAAGGACAGGCCTTCCAACGCCCTCGGGTCCGGCCGGGCCGCGCGCTCGCCGCGCAAGGAAGCGCTGTTCGACGAGCTCGGTTATCGCGACGAGCGCCGACGGCGCGTGCCTGGTGCTGGAGGTCGAGAAGCGCCCGCCGCCGGCGCTGATCGAGAAGGTCGCGACGGACTGCGGGCGTCGCGCCCGGCAGCTCACGCTGATCCTGACTCCGACGCAGCAGCCTCGCGGGCACGGTGCAGATCGTCGCCCGCGTGCTCGAGGTGGCGCTGCACAAGCTGCATGAGCTGCGCTTCCCCTCGGACGCGCGTCGATCGACGGCATGGGCACGGCGCCACTGCCGCCGCCGGCGCGCCTCGTTCGTGGCCGCCATGGGCCGCACCAACGACGCCATCATCTATGGCGGCGTCGTGCAGCTCTTCGTCACCGGTCCGGACGGCGACGCCGGCGAAGCTGGCGCAAGGACCTGCCGAGCGCCGGCTCGCGCGACTACGGCCGGCCGTTCGCGGAGATCTTCAAGTCCTACAACGGCGACTTCTACGCCATGGACCGGCTGCTGTTCAGCCCGGCGCTGGTCACGGTGACGGCGCTCGACAGCGGCCGCGCACCTTCCACGGCGAGCCTCGACGAGGCCTGCTCGACAGATCCGTTCGGTCGATGCCGCGGCCTAGCGATCGCGCTCTTCGTCGACGATGCCGACTGGCATACGCGTCGGCTGAAGCAGCGCGCTCACGGCGCAAGGCGCCGAGGCGGTTTCGTTGTCGCTCCAAGATACCGGCTTCGAGGTCGGCGGCGGCGGTCACGGGTTGCGTGCCTGCCCGGTTTCGCCGACGCCCTGCCCGACGGCGCGTTCGTGCGCACGATCTCCGCCGGCAGCTTCGAGCAGGTGACCATGCGGCTGGGCGTGCTGCATGCTCTGCGCGAGCTCGGCGTGCTCGTGCATCAACGACGCGCGCGCCATCGAGCGCTGCGTCGACAAATCCATGACCAGCTTCCTGCTGCAGCAAGCAGGGCATACCGACGCCGCGCGACCTGGAGCGTCGAATCGATGGCGGAGGCGCGGCGCGTGGTGCGCGCGCAGGCGCGCGCCGGAGCGGCCGCTGGTGCTGAAGCCGCTGTTCGGATCCCAGGGCCGCGGCCTGCGGCTGATCGACAGCGTCGCGGCGCTGCCGCCGGCGGACGAAGTCGCGCGGGGTCTACTATCTCCAGCAATTCGTTCGGCGGCGCGCGCGCCGGGCTGGCGCGACTGGCGCGTGTTCGTGGTCGGCGGCCGGCGCCGTCGCCGCCATGATCCGCCACGGCACCCACTGGCGCACGAACGCCAGCCAGGGAGCACGCTGCGAAGGCGCGCCGGCCGTGGGCGAACTGGCGAGACTGGCCAGGGCGGCGGCCGCGGCCGTGGGCGCCGACTATGCCGGCGTCGACATCGTGCGGGATGCGGACGACCGCTGTCTCGCTGGAGGTCAACAGCATGCCGGCCTGGGCCGCCGTTGCACGCGTCACCGCGGTCGACATCGCGGACGAGCTGGCCGCGAGCCTGGTGGCGGAGCTGCGGCCGCCGGCGACGGTCTCCCGTCTCCGCCGGGCGGCCAACAGGCGCTGATGCTCGCGGGCGACGCTGTCGTTGCCGCCTATCGAGACGCCTGCCTCGCCGGAGCTTGCCGCTCTGAAACCCGGCAATGTCCATGACTTCGCCGACGGCCACGACATGACGACGGCCGATTTCGCGAGCCAGCGCCGCGGCGAGCGCGCCGGCGATGGGCGCGCCGGCGCTGTCGGTCGGAGCGCGCATCTTCGAAGCGATCCGGCGCACGCGCGAGGCGGTCGACTGCAACACGAATCTCGGCATCGTCCTGCTCTGCGCCCCGCTCGCGCAGGCGGCGCTGTCGTCAGGCAAGGAAAGCCTGCGCGACAGAGTTCGGTGGGTTCTGGAGAAGCTCGATGTAGCCGATGCAGAGCAGGCCTTCGCCGCCATTCGACTGGCCGAACCGGGCGGCTTGGGAACCGCGCCGCAGCACGATCGTGCGCGCCGGGGCGACCGTTTCTGCTCGCCGTCGCCATGGCGGCCGCGGCCGACCGCGATCGCATCGCCGCGCAGTATGCGAACGGATCTGCTGACATCTTCGACCTCGGGCTGCCGCGTCTGCGGGCCGGCCTGGAACGCTGGGGTAGCGAGCGATGGGCGACGACGTCGGCCTATCTCGCGTTTCTCGCCCGCCTGCCCGACAGTCACGTTGCGCGCAAAGCACGGCATCGAGCGGGCGGAGGCCATCTGCGCGAAAGCGCGGCCCTACGCGGAGCGACTTGACGAGACCGAGAGCAATACGTAACTGAACGAAGTACAA
>ERZ1370068.2925-contig-2052_pt1 | contig 36967 bp, 63 predicted proteins | sample MGYA00561227_ERZ1370068 | MGnify/ENA primary metagenome ERZ1370068 (study PRJEB38410, sample SAMEA6850437) | metagenome | study: Metagenomic assessment of the ecological functions of the soil: analysis of the soil microbiota associated with the...
GAGTGTACTTCGTTCAGTTACGTATTGCTGGCATCGCGCCCGAGCGGCCCTGGCCTTCGACGGAACGAGCAGCCCGACGACGTCCGCGCTGGCGCCCGGCGACAGCGCGATGCACCAGATGCAGCTCGCGTGCCGGAAGGCGGCGAACGCGCCAAGACGCTGACCGCGCTCCAATATGCAGCCGACCAGGGTCACCTCGCGGCTTCCAGTGGAAGGTCGCCCGCATGTATGCGGACGAGCGACGGCGTTCCTCAGGACGACATGCGGGCGTTCAACTACTTCAGCCAGGTGTCGCCAATACCCACCCGGACGAGAGCCCCGGCGCGCCGCAGGCGCGGCTCGTCGCCAGCGCGTTCGTGGCGCTCGGCCGCTATTATCTTTCCGGCATTCCCGACTCGACGATAAAGCCGGACGCAGCGCGATGCGCGCGCGAAATGTTCGCCTATGCGGCGTCCTATTTCGGCGACGCCGACGCCCCGATGCCGCAGGCTCTCGGCTCCGGTTCAGCGCTCGACGGCACGCCGAGCGACCCGCATCCAGGCGGCGCGCTGGCACCAGCTTGCCGCGACGAAGGGCGATTGCCGCGCCGAGGCGGTGCTCGGCGACTTGCTGTTCCAGGGGCGAAGCGTGCCGCGACAGGCCGCCCGCGGTCTGATGTGGCTCGCACGTTGAGCAAGGATTGCCGCCGGCCCCGAGGAGACCTGGGTCAAGCCGCTCTTCGACAATGCGATCCACCGCGCGAGCGGGGACAGGCATTGAGCCATGCCAGCGCTCGATCTACCTGGAGGATCGGCTCCAAGGGGCGCGGGGAGTAGCCGCCGCTCGGCTTTCCACGCGGAACGCGCTTGACGCTAGCCGCGGGCCAGCGCGCCGACGGCACGTTCACAGCCAGCGGCGCGCAATTCTCACGCACGAAGGCGTCGTCTGTCGTTGAGTTCGGGATAGGCCCGATCGAGCGCGGTCGATCTCCTCCGCTTGCCCCGGACTGAGCCCCTCGGCCGGCTCGAGGCGCCAAATGCCTTCCAACAGGCCTTGCCGGCGTGGCAGCTACCTCGCTGGCAGCCGAGCGGTGCAGCCACGCGGAAATCGTTGGCGACATCGAAAAAGGCGCCCGTTGCAGTCCGGTGACGCGCGAGTCCGCGCGCCAGCAGCCGCCGTCCGGGAGATTGCCCTGACGCGGCGGGCGCGCGCGGGGTTTGGCGTCAAGCAACGCAACCGCCTTCTGCGTCCAAACAGCTCCAATGGCCGAGACAGTCCGCCCTTGAACCTGACCACGACCGGCGCGCGCCGTCGCGAGGGATGGAGAAGGGGACCGCGAGGTCGAGCACGATATGGTCGTCGTTGCCGGTGTAGAGCGCGATGCGCTCCTCGCACTCCCGGCCTCGACGACGCCGCGCACGACGTCGAGCGTCCGATAGCGGTTGAACGGCGCGACCTTGATGGCGACGACGTTGTCGATCGCGGCGAAGCGCAGCCAGAAGCAGCCGGCGAGCACGATGCCGCCCACCGCCGGCTGGAGATAGAAGCCGACGAGCGGCATCTCGCGGGCGACGCGCCGCGCAATGCTCGATGAATCTCGGCTTCGGCAGCGCCCTGCATGGCTCGCAAGGCTGAGCAATGCCGGCGTGGTAGCCGAAGGCTCGCCGCAAAGGCGCGCGCCTCCTTGACCGCCTGGCCGGTGCGCCCGGCGCAGACCGGCGATCATGCACCAGCGGCCGCGTCGTCCAGTCGCGCGCGGTCGCCGCAGCGACGCTCAGGACCGGCCGATAGAGGCCCCGCCTCGCGGATCGCGAACTGGGTGGCGTGAACGCCGACCGCGAGCCCGCCGGCGCCGGCGTCGATGTAGTAACGGGTGAGCGCCTGCTGGCGCGCGCCGGTCGAAGCGCGGTCGCGATCGAGCGCCAGCGGGTGCGCGGGAATGACCGCGCCCTCGCGCAGGATCGTCAGCACCGCGGGATCGAGTTAGCGACCAGTGCAAGCCCATCAGCCGCTCCGCTGCTTGAGGAAGCCGAGGACCACCGCGACGTTATGCTCGCGGCGGGCGCGAACTCGCGCGCGCCGGCGAGATCGCGGCCGAACGACGGAGAGGGTGGGATGTTCGATAGAAGTAGCCCAGCGCGGCGATCGAGACATAGAGCTGGAGCGGGTCGACGTACCTGGAAATGCGCGTACGCTGCCCGCGATCAGGTCCGCCGCAGCATCTGATGACCAGGGGAATTCAATTTCAGAATGCGCTTCGACTGCTGCAGGTGCCGCGCCGCCGTACAGGTTCTCGCAATTGACCAGATGAATGAAGTGCGGATTGCTCGCCGAATAGTCGAAGGAGGAATTCCGTCAGCCGGCGCATCGCAGTCTCGGCGGGTCGAGCCCGTCGAGATTGAGCGATGCCTCGGCCCGGCGGATATCGTCATAGGCGTGTTCGAGCACCGCCAGGAACAGCTCCTCCTTGTTGCCGAAATAGTGATAGATCAGACGTTTGTTGGCGCGCGGAACGCCGCGCATCTCATCGACGCGCGCGCCATCGATGCCCCTTTGCCGACAAACTCGCCGATCGCGGCCTGGAGGATGCGCTCGCGCGTGCGCCGCATCTCGCGCCGATGGGCACGTTCTTTTTTGCGCCGGAGCAGACGGCCCACGCGCGGCCGTTCGAGGATAGCTCATCGCTGCTCCATCGTCAGGGCCGGGCGTCCGCCGCCGGCCGATTGGCGGTGAAGCGCCGACGCGGCACCTCGTACTGCGTCGGCTTGTTCAAGGGTCGGCAGATCGCGCTCGACCCAGTCCTTCACCCAGTCGATCATGCGTTGAGCGGCACTACCCGGATCAGCCGAAGGCCTCGCAGCCGCCGGTGTTCGCCAGCCAGCCACCGCCGCTTCCTCGCCCGGCGAATTCCGGCTGCTTGTTGAAGCGCCCTGCGAACTCGCCTCCGCCACTGCGCGCACTGATGGGTCTCCGGGACCGCTGACATTGAGCGGCGACGTCGGCGCGGTGCAGTGGCGCAGGCGCGCAGGATTCTGGCGTTGGCGTCGCTCCTGCCAGATCACGTTGACGTGGCCCATGGTCACGATCGATCGGCTCGCCGTCGCGCACCTTGCGCGGCGATGTCGTGCAGCACGCCGTAGCGCATGTCGATCGCGTAGTTGAGCCGGTACGATGCGGCCCGGGCGTGCCGCGCGCGCGCGAGAAATAGCTCGAACATCCGCTCGCGCGCCGACGCAGGACATCGGCGTAGTCGCCGGCGCGGCGGGGTCGGGCGCGTCCTCGGTCGCGCCGCCGATGTCGACCGGCGACGAACGGATAGACGCTGCCGGTCGAGAAGGCGACGATGCGGCGCGGCCGCGAACACTCGGCGACGATGCGCCGGCACCATGCACGTTCATCGCCCAGGTCAGCGCGCGGGTCGCCGCTCGGCGCCGAACTTGCGGCCCGGCCATGAAGATCGACGTTCGGCGATGCGCGGCAGCGCTGCGACTGGCGGCGCGGTCGAGCAGGTCGGCGGCGATGGTCTCGATGCCGTGCACGCTTCGAGCGCTCGCGCAGCAGCCGGGTCCGCTGAAGCGCGGCGACGCCGACGACGCGCTTGCCCGGCGCGGCGCGCTGGCGATGCCGCGCGAGCGTCGGCCCCATCTTGCCGCCGACGCCGAGGATCGCAGATGTCGCCATCGATCGCAGCGAGATCGTCGATCAACGCCTGCGACGGCGTGGTCGCCAGAATCTTCAGCGCGTACGCTCGAGAATGTATCGGGAAGGCTTTGCGCCGACAGACGCCCGCTTGGCTGCCGCCTGCCCGCCATTGGCCTTGTCGGTCCGTCCGGCATTTGTTCAGCATCGGCCGTTTCCTCCGCCCGCGGCGATCAGCGCGTCAGCGATAGAGTTCGGGCCGGCGATCGCCGCCGGTAGGTGGCAATGCTGAGCCAGCGGTCGAGATCGGCATCGGCGATGTCGAGCTTCGCTACCGCGACGCGCTTCACCTGCCCCCTAACGCTGCAGGATTTTGCCGGAGGGCGAGGCGACGCAGGAGTGACCGATGCTGTCGAACTCGACGCCCGGCGCCGCGACCTCGTGGCCGACGCCGATTGCACCATCGCGAAGACGATGCCGTTCTCGAGCGCCCGCGTGGACACCAGCCCCTGATTGCGCCTGCCGTTGAATCCCCAGAAGTCGCGCTGATATCCGTCGTGAATCCAGTCGGTGCTGTTGATGATGAAATCCGCCCCATCTCGATCGGCCGCCGCAGATATTCGGGAAATATCAGATCATAGCAGATGGTCATGCCGATCTTGCCGAGCTTGGTGTCGGCAAACCACGGGCTGATCGCCCGGCCGGCAGAACTCGCGCGTTCGCTCGCGAACAGGTGGGCCTTGTGGTAGGTCGCCAGGCGCTTTCCGTCGGGGGCAAAGAGAAGCTGAGAGTTGCGGACCGCGTTGCCGTCCTTGGTGAACATGCCGACGGCGAGATGCAGCTTGCTGCTGCTGGGCGATGTCTCCGAGCTCCTTCGCCGTGGCGTCGTCCTCGGGCTCGGCCGAGCGTGCTCAGCTTGTCGCCGATGAAGTAGCCGGTCGTGCAGCATTCCGGGAAGATCGCGATGTCGGCGCCGAGGTTGGCCGCGAGCCCGGCGAAATGCCGGATCTGTTGAGGTTGGGCGTGATCTCGCCGACCACGCAATCCATTTGCGCGACCGCGATGTTGACCTTCGGATTTCCTGCATCGCACCTGTTCCGATCTCCGGCGGGCCGCGTCGGCGCGGATCGCCGATAAGTAGCATTCAGTTACTTTGCCCGATCGCCGCTCCTGGGTCAGCGCTTCGGCGCCGCCGGCACGCCAATAGAGAAGCTCTTCAGCTGGTGTCTCCAGTGACAAGCTCGCGCGAGATCGCGGCGTGGCGAACGACGAGAATACGGTGTGAGTGAGGGACAGCAGTTCGGAAAATTCCGAGGAAATGAGAAGGATGCCGACTCCTTCCGCCGCGAGCTTCTGCAGGAGCTCGTAGATTTCCATCTTGGCCTGACGTCCACCCCGCGGGTCGGCTCGTCGCAGATGAGAAGTGCGTGGCCGCGCCAGCAGCGCCCCGCGCCATCACCACCTTCTGCGCTGATTGCCGCCGCTCAGCTCCTCCGCGGCCATGTCGAAGGAGCGTGCGACCAGTCCCAGCTGCTGCAGGATCGACCCGCACGCCGAGCGCTCGATGTCCTCGCGCAGGAGTCCCCAGGGCGAGTAGGCGGGCAAGGTCGCGGCGGAGCAGTTGACCGTCACCGACAGGTTCGAGAACAGGCCGTCGCGCTTGCGGTCCTCGGTCAGACAGGCGATGCCGTGAGCGAAAGCCTGGCGCGGCGTCTTGATCTGAACGGGCTTGCCGTCGATCGCCATCGTGGGGTGCATGCTCCGGGGTCAGCCCGGATCAGCGAGCGGGCCAACTGTGCGTCCCGATCCGACCAGCCCGCCCAGGCCGACGATCTCGCCGCGGTTGAGCTGGAAGCTGCTCGCCCCGTCCTCGCGCTGGATCGCGACGCTTAGCAACGGCGGGCCGGCGGCGGTCTGCTGGCGGCGCTAACGCGCCGACCTTGCGTACCTCGCGGCCGGTCATCAACTGGACGACCTCGCGTTGCGTCATCGCTGCCGCGGCGCGGGTCGCCACCGCCCGCCCGTTACGAAGCACGGTGATGCGGTCGGCGATCGCAAACACCTCATCCAGCCTGTGCGACACATAGAGGATGAGATGGCCTTGCAGATCATGTGACCGATGATGCGCCGCAGGATTTCCCAATCGCGCGGCGACAGCACCGCGGTCGGCTCATCAAGATCAGTATCCGCGCCGAGGTGGAGAGCGCGCGGGCAAGCTCGACCTGCTGGCGCTGGGCGACGCTCAGCGAGCCGACCCAAGGCGTCGGGCGACAGGTCGTGAGGTGATAGCGGTCGAGGATTTCGGCAGCGTCGCGGCGGAGCCTCTTGCGGTCGATCAGGCGGTAGCGCGAAACCGGCTCGCGTCCGAGGAAGATATTTTCCGCCACCGTCAGTTCGGGAGTCGAACTGGAATTCCTGGAACACGATGTTGATGCCAAGCTCGTGCGCGGCGCGCGGCGACGCGAACGCCACTGGCTGGCCGGCGAGGCGTATCTCTCCCGAGCTGGGGGAAACACGCCCGCCAGGATGTTCATGAACGTGGTTGCCGGCGCCGTTGGCGCGACAGCCACCCGGACCTCCCCGGCGTCGGCCTCGAAGTCAACCTCATCGAGGGCAACGATGCCGGGGAAGCGTTTTGACAGTCCCGCGTCTCGAGAAGCGGCATTTCGGCGCGCTGCGGCCAAGCTCACTTCGGCAGGAATTTCTCAGGAAGCGAGCTCGGCCACCAATCATCGGGCCGCTTGGGATCATAAAGCTTAGCGGCGTCCTTGGGCGTCAGATATTCCGTCGTCACCACCGCGCCCTGGTCACCTTCGCCTTGAAGAATGGCCAACGCCTGGATCACGGCGGCGCGGCCGACCGCGAGGCCGCTGGTCACGCTGCCCCACTCTGTCGGCCTCCGGCGATCCACTTCACGCCAGCCGTTGTATTCGTCGCCGGGCGACATCGTCAGCCGCCCATGCGCTGCCGGCCTCGTCGAAGGCTTCTGAGCACGCCTGCCGACATCTGCCCGGCCGGCGAGAACACGCCGTCGATGTGCGGGAAGCGCTGCAGCATGTTCTCTGTGAGCTGCTTGGCCTTGGCGCGATTCCAGTCGCCGTATTCGACGCCGGCGAGCTTGATGTTCGGGGTGGCTCTTTGACGACATCATTGAGCGCCGCGAGTTGCGTCGACCGCCGCCGAGGAACCGGCGATCGGCAGCATGGCGAAGATGGCTTGCCCTTGCCGCTTCAGGTCTTTCGGCGAAGTGCGTGCGCCACCTGGGTGCCTGACGCCCACTGGTCGACGTAGGCATTGCCGGTCACCGCCGGACTGGTCGATGAAGTTGTACGCCGATGTTGACCGTCGGGATGCCCTTGGCGGCCACCTTCTCGAGCGCCGGCATGCATCGCCTTCTCGTCGACCGGCCAGAACAGCAGGACGTCGATCCCTTTGCGGTCAAAGGTCCTCGACATCGGAGGCCTGCTTGCCGGGATTGAACGCCGCATCCGGTGACCACGACGTCGGCGAACTCCGGATGTGCAGCGAGGCCTCGTTGCCTGACGCACTTGGTTCAGGAACAGAATCCAGGAATTGGACAGATAGCCGGCGAGGACACGCGATGTGATTACGGCGGCTTCTTCTGAAAGCGCGTGGTGGCGTCCACCGCCTCCCGCTGCGCGAGCTTGGCCACGCGTCTCGAACGTGGCCTTGAGCGCCTCGTCCGGATTGCGCTGCGCGCGCGTGCGGCGCTCCAGCCCAGCGAGGTCATGGCGGCTACCGCGGCTGCCAAGAGAAGCGCGTCAATTTTCTCATTTCTCCTCTTCAAGTCGCCGGCTTTTCGGGCGAAGCCGACGAACGCCTGACAAATTCGTAGGTGGTCGATGCAGCGACAATGATCGCCCCTTGACGATCAGCTGCGCGTAGAAGCTCGTGCCGACGAGATTGACCAGATTGAGCGCCAAGCCGAGTAGGACGAGCAGGCCGCTGATGGTGCCGCCGATGCCGCCATGGCCGCCTGAACGTCGTGCCGCCGAGCACTGCGGCGGCGAGAACGTCGAACTCCGAGCCGCGTCCGGTATATGTGCCGGCAACACCCGCGCGCGCGAGCAGCGCGATCCCCGCCGAGCGCCGCGGGAATAGGCCTGACAGCGAATAGACGTGATCAGCGTCACCCGCGGCAGATTGAGCGCGGCGAGCCGCGCCGCCGCCGGATTGGTGCCGATGAGATAAAGCGGGCGCGACCGAAGCGTGCGCCGCTGGATCCAGATGCCAACACGCCGCCGCCAGCAGCAGGATCACGACCATCGTCGGCACGGATGCCGCTGGATGCGGTGGTTCAGCGCTTCGCGAAAGCCCGGGGAGACTACGCCGCCTGCGGTGCCGCTGGAATAAATCTGCGTGAGGGCTACAGACGATGATCGCGGTCCTGAGCGTCAGGATGAAAGGCGTAGACCCGGTTATAGGCGATCAGCAGGCCATTGAACGCGCGCCGACCAATGTCCCGGCGAGGCAAGTCAGGATCAGCGCCTGCGGCAAATTCTCGCTGCCGTTCATCAGGATGGCGCACATCACCGCCGCCATGAGATGATGGCGCTGACCGACAGATCGATGCCGCCCGCGATCATCACCAGGGTGACGCCGATCGCGGTAATGCCCACCGGCGTCTGCCGCAGCACCAGGTTCATGAGATAGGCCGGCCGCAGGAACGCGTCCGGAAAGCGTGGCCGACACCAGCAGCAAGAGCAGCAGCACCAACCAGATCGCAGCGCTGCAGCACGCGGACGGCATGGCGGCGGAGCGATGGGGTCGGCGCGGCTTGCTGCCCTCGAGCCAATGCCCGCGGCTGGTTGATGAGAACCGCGGCAATCACGATCGCGCCCCCTTCACCACCATCTGGATGAAGGCCGATACATCCCGAGCAGGTTGAGAAGGTTGGCGGTGACGCCGAGCACCATCACCGCCGCCAGCGTCTCCGAGGATGGTGCCGCGTCTTCCTGACAGCGGCGTGCCGCTGGCGACCACGGCGATGATCGCATCGAGCCTCGGGGCCGGTCCCCGCATTCGGATAAAGCCGGTGCCCAGGCGCCCGGCGAGGATGATGCGCCGGCGACAGCGGCACTGGACGCCGGACAGATGAACACCGGAAGCTCACCTCGCGCCACATCGATGCCGAATGCCGCGCGCCTCTCGTTGGCGCCGACCACGCGGACGTGGAGGCCGAAGCGCGTCCGGTTGCAGCAGCAGCGCGCGAGCGCGGCGACCACGAGGACGAGCGGCACCGTGACCGGAACACCCATCACCGTGCCGTTGCCGATGCGCAGCACCGCGGGCGAGGCGGCGCCGACGCTGCGGTCGGTATAGACGAAGATCGCCCTCTGCAGGATGCTGAGCATGCCGAGCGTCAGGATGAGGCTGTGGATGCGCAGACGATTGTTGAGAAGCCGTTGATCGCGCCGACGGTGAGGCCGATGGCGAGCGCGAGCAGGATTGCGGGGATCGTCGCCTCCGGCCGGCCCTCCATGAGGCTGCAGCTCGCCACCACGATCAGCCCCGTGAGCTGCCGACCGACAAGTCGATCATCCGGCAGGCAATGACGAAAGTCTGGCCGATCGCGAGGGATCGCCAGCGCCGCGGACTGCCTGCACGATCTGCCCGAGATTGAGCACGTTGCGATATTCCGGGAGCCAAAGCGGCCGGAACCAGCAGAAGCGCGATCGAGGACGAGGTAGATGCCGGCAGCTGCGCGAACTGGCCGAGCCGCACGAGTTCGACACCCGGTGCAAGAAGGCCGGCGCGCATCTGCGCCGCCGCCGCGGCAAATCGCGGCAGCCGCTGCGTGGGCGCGGACATGGAGAGGCCGTGAAACGGCGATGGCCGCACTGTGCCGATCGATCCGGTTGCGTGTATCCAACTGGTTACTTAGCGGGCGCGCGCCGAGGCTGTCAAGGCGACGCGGCTTTCGCACACCGGCAGCGCGGCCAGAAAGTTCCATGCCCAGGATGAAAATGCGGAGTGCGCGATGTTTTGATGCGAACTGATGAGAACTAAGAACGCAGCGCCTCGCGGCTAACGCTGTGCCGCTGCGTCGATGGCCGATCGAGCCACACCGGCACGTGATCGGACGGCTTTCTCCCAGGTGCGCACGTGCCGGTCGATGCCGACTCGGTCAAGTCGATCGGCGGCCTGCCGGCGACAGCAGCAGATGATCGATGCGGATGCCGTTGTTCTTCTGCCAGGCGCCGGCCTGATAGTCCCAGAACGTGTAAAGGCCCGGCTCGTCGGTTGCCGCGCGCACCGCGTCGGTGAAACCGAGATTGAGCGAGCGCAGCGGAAGTCCTGCGCGCGTGCGCGGCAGGAACAGCGCATCGCCGACCCACATTCTGCGGATTGCGCATCGGCGCCGCCGGAATCACGTTGTAGTCGCCGGCGAGAATGAGCGGCTCCTCCAGCGGCAGCCGCTCCCGGGCGTACGCCAGAGCCGCTTCATCCAGCCATCTTTGTAAGGAGTATTTGTCCGTCTCCGGCGGATTGCCGTTGGGCAGATAGATGCTCGCGACGCGCAGCGCCCCGCTCGCCGTCGAGACCACCGCCTTCGATGAAACGCGCATGGTCGTCGGCGTGGTCGCCGGGCAGAGCCGCTGCTCACCTCGTCAAACGGAAATTTCGACAGCAGCGCGACGCCGTTGAACGCCTTTTGGCCGTGGACGCGACGTTGTATCCCGCCGCCTCGGAACGGTTCGCGCGGGAAGCGCGTCGTCGACGCATTTCGTTTCCTGCAGGCAGACGATGTCGGGCTGGCGTTCGGCGAGCCAGGCGACGCCGCAGTCGAGCGCGCTGCTTGATCGAGTTGACGTTCCAGGTGGCGATGCGCACGGCGTACTAGAGGGCGAAAGCTCGTGCCGCAGCCGCAGGACGCGGTGGCCTGCGGATTGTTGTATCTTGAAGAGGCCGAACCGATCAGGTCGTCGACGAAATCGATCTCGGCGCCGGCCAGGTAGGTTGAGCGAGATCCGGATCGATCAGCACAGTGGCGCCGCTGCGCTCGATCACGACGTCATCGTCGGCTCTGGCGTGCGCTCGGTATCGAACTCTGTACTGGAAACCGGAACAGCCTCCGCCGGCGACGCTCACGCGCAGCATCGTGCCGACCGGTTCCTGGCGCAGGATCTCGCCGATCTGTCTGCGCCGCCCGCTCGGTCACGGTGACTGATGACCGTCATCGTCATCTCCAGCCGCAATGCGCGGCGATTGCAACTGATATGCATCACGATAGCTAAGTGCGGCCAAAGCCAACCGGTCAATTGCAGGGGCCCGGCGAGGCCGATGGCGATCGAAGCCGCAACGCGCGCGCGCCTATGCGTGCCGATCCGGGCAGAGCCGCGGCCGGCTCTATCCGGAGCCGGCGAGCAAGAGCGCCGCAGCGCCTTCCGCCGCGACTGCGACCGCATCATCCATTCGACGGCCTTTCGCCGCCTCGCAGCACAAGACCCAGGTGTTCGTCTTCCACGAGGGCGACCACTACCGCACCCGGCTCACCCACACGCTCGAGGTGGCGCAGATCGCCCGCTCGCTCGCCCGCGCGCTGGGCTCGACGAGGATCTCGCCGAAGGCGCTGGCGCTTGCGCACGATCTCGGCCATCCGCCGTTCGGCCACGCCGGCGAGCGCGCGCTCGACTGACTGCCTCGCAGCCGTTCGGCGGCTTCGATCACAACGCGCAGACGCCTGCGCGTCGTGACCGCGCTGGAGCGCCGTTATCCCGGCCTTCGACGGGCTGAACCTCACCTGGGAGACGCTGGAAGGCCTGGTCAAGCACAACGGTCCGCTCACCGATCGCGACGGCACGCCGCTCGGCCGCTATCGTGCGCATGGCATGCCAGAGACGATCCTCGGCTATGTCCAGAATCGGCAGGACTCTGCAGCTGCTGGAGCTTCGCCAGTGCCGAGGCGCAGGTCGCCACGCTTTGGCCGACGATATCGCCTACGACGCCCACGATATCGACGACGGTCTGCGCGCCGACCTGTTCCGCCTCGACGAGCTCGCCGCCGTGCGCGCTGCCGGGCAGGATCATCCTGCGACATCCGCGCGCTGCCTACTCCGGCGCTCGATGCCGCGCGCGGCTGGTGCACGAACTCGTGCGCCGGCTGATCGGCCTGCTGATCGAGGATGTCGATTGCCGAGACCGGACGGCGCTCTGCGCGCGCTTGCGCCGCGCTCGGCCGATGACGTGCGGCACGCACCTTCCGGAGGTCGGGCTTCTCGCCGGCCGTTGCCGGAGGCCGACGGCGCCATCAAGGATTTTCTGGAGACGCGCATGTACCGGCATGCGCGCGTGATGCGGATCATGGATGACGCGGCCCAGGTCGTCCGCGAGCTTTTCGCGCGCTATCAGCCAGCGCGCAGGCGCGCTGCCGGCGGAATGGAGCGAGGGCCTAGCGACACCGATGAGGGCGGCGGCGCGCGCCGTATCGCCGATTTCATCGCCGGCATGACCGACCGCTATGCGCTCGCCGAGCATGCGCGGCGTTTTGACTCGACCCCGGAATTGCGTAGGCGCGCCTCCGGCGCGGACGCCGCAATGCGAAAATCATGGCCGCCGCAGAACATTTTACGTCGACATGCTCGACCGCGTTCGTCGCGCGAATGATGCGTTGACTGCCGCTGGCGTGTTGCCGGCCGGGATCGATCAGTCGCGCATCACCGTCGAGCCGCCGCGCGATCTGACCCATGGCGACATGGCGACCAACGCGGCCATGGTGCTCGCCAAGGATGCGGGCAAGAAGCCGCGCGACCTCGCGCAAGCCGATCGCGGAGAAACTGTCGCGCAGCGACCGCGCTGATCGACAAGTGTTGAGGTGGCCGGCCCGGGCTTCATCAACATCACGCTCAAGCCGGCAGCCTGGATCGAGACGCTGCGAATCGCGGTGCGGCTTCGGACCGCGCTGACGGCAGGAGCGAAGCGGGCGGGGCTTCGCGGTCAATGTCGAATACGTCTCGGCCAACCCGACCGGGCCGATGCACGTCGGCCATTGCCGCGGCGCCGTGTTCGGCGATGCGCTGGCCAACCTGCTTGTCGTTCGCCGGCTTCAAGGTGACGCGCGAATACTACATCAACGACGCCGGCGCGCAGGTCGATCGTGCTCGCGCGCTCCGCCTATCTGCGTTACCGCGAAGCGCTCGGGGAGGACATCGGGCCGATCCCGGAGGGCCTCTATCCCGGCGACTACCTCAAGCCGGTGGGCGAAGCGCTCGCCGCGCAGACATGGCGCTGCGCTCAAGGCCAGCGCCCGAGAGCGACATGGCTGCCGCTCGGTGCGCGCAAAGGCGATCGAGATGATGCTGGCGGCGGTCCGCGACGATCTCGCTGTCACTCGGCGTTAACCATGACGTGTTCTTATTCCGAGCGCTCGCTGGTCGAGGCGAATGCCGACCAGGTGGCCGCGACGATCGAGTGGCTGCGCGCGACGGCTACGTCTACGAAGGCCGCCTGCCGCCGCCGAAGGGCGCGCCGGTCGAGGACTGGGAGGACCGCGAGCAGACCCTGTTCCGCTCGACCGCATTCGGCGACGATGTCGACCGTCCGCTGAAGAAATCGGACGGCAGCTACACCTATTTCGCCTCCGACATCGCCTACCACAAGCACCAAGTTCGACCGCGGCTTCGCGACCATGATCGACGTCTGGGGCGCCGACCACGGCGGCTACGTCAAGCGCATGCAGGCGGCGGTGAAGGCGGTGAGCGGACGGAGCGGCCGAACTCGACGTCAAGATCGTCCAGCTCGTGAAGCTCCTGCGCGCCGGCGAGCCGGTCAAAATGTCGAAGCGGTCAGGTGACTTCGTGACGCTTGCGTGAGGTCGTGGATGAGGTCGGCGCGCGATGCCGTCCGCTTCATGATGCTCTACCGCAAGAACGACGCGCGTGCTCGATTTCGACCTCGCCAAGGTGATCGAGCAGTCGCGCGACAATCCCGTGTTCTACGTCCAGTACGGCCACGCCCGCGGGCAATCCGGTCTTCCGTAATGCCCGCGCTGTCTTTCCCGACCTGCCCGGCGGATTTCGCCGATCCGGCAGTCGTCGATGCTCGCGGCGCTGGAACGGCTCTCCGACCCGGCGGAACTCGCCATGATGCGGCAAATTGCGCTCTATCCGCGGGTCATGGAGGCGGCGTCGGCCGCCCATGAGCCGCACCGGATCGCCTTCTATCTCTTCGACTTGGCCAGCGAATTTCATGCGCTATGGACGCTCGGCAATACCTCGCCACATTTACGCTTCATTATCCAGAATGATCCGACAATGACCGTGGCTCGCCTTGCACTTGTACAAGGCGTCGTATCCGTGCTTGCCTCGGGGCTGGCGTTACTGGGCGTCGGGGCGCCGAACGAGATGCGATAATCACCGTTCGTGCCGCCCGGGAAACCGGGAGCTGCGGTCGAGGGGATAAGCCGATCGGTGCCTTTTAACGCCTGGTTCGAGGCGAGTACGATGGCTGACAACAATTTCCGCTCTTATCGGAGCCGCGATCCCGTGGTGCGGAGGAGGCCGACCAGACCGCGCGCCGGAGCGCTGGCGATCCGCTCGCAGAATTGGCGCGGCTCATCGGCAAGAGCGATCCGTTCGCCGACAGCGGCCGGCACGAGACCGACGGTGCCGAGCGGGCTGACGACGCACCGTCCTCCGGCCTCGAATGGGGCGCGGACGACAACGATCCTGAACAGCAGCGCCCAGCGGAAGAGCGCTATCGTCACGCCTCCCACGCAACGAGCCGTTGCCGTCCTTGGTCAGGCGCCGCAAGAGCGCGCCTTACGAGAAATGAGCCGCCGTCCGGCGGTCGATTTTTCCGGCTCGCGCCGCGGTTCAACGGCTTCAGCGAAGACGACGCGCGGGACTTTCCGGCGGTTGCCGACACCGCCGGCTACCAAGATGAAGCGCAGCCGGTTTTGCCGACGCGGGACGATCGGCCGCCGGTTCTGCCTCCTCGCCAGGCCCCGGCCTTCCGCCACCGGCGTCCGGAGAGCGCGCGGCCGGGGAGATCCAGGCGGCCGAGGTCGGCGAAGCTCTACGGTGCCGACGACTACTACGACGACGCCCCAACACCCGCCGGCGCGGCGGTCTGGTTCTCGTGATCGCGGTGCTCGGCTTGGCGGTGCTTGGGGACGGCGGGCGCCTTCGCTTACCGCGCCATGTTCGGCGGCTCAATGCTGCCGTCGCTGCCGCCCATCATCAAGCGCCGGCAACGGGCCCAACAAGATCGTGCCCGGTTACGGCGATGCCCGCGCCAGCAATTCGGCGCAGACGACGGTCGCGAACACGGGCTCGAGCGAAAAGCTCGTCTCGCGTGAGGAGCAACCGGTGGAAATTCAGGAGCCGTCGAAAACGGCGCCGCGCGTCATTTCGACGATACCGATTGCGCCCAATCCGAACAGCCTTCCGCCCGGCGCTTCGAGCATCGGGACCGCGCCGCTCGCGCCGGTACCGGCTGGCGCCGCGCCTGCCGCCGCCTCCCGCCTGGTCATCGCGACGGTCCCCGCCGCTCCGCCGCCGGCCCCGGCGCCCGCTTCCGCCGAGCCGAAGAAAATTCACACCGTCACGATCCGCTCTGATCAGTCGGGCGGAACCGACGCGGGCGCTGCCGCCGCGGCGCCCCAGCACAACTCGCCACGCTCCGCCAAGATGTCGGCGGCGAAGCCCAGCGCGGCCGCGCCCGCCCCGACCGGCAGCCAGCCACTCGCGCTCGCGCCGGACTCGCAGGGCGATGTCGCCGCCACGCCGCCGGCGCCGGTGCCGGCGCCGTCTCGTTCTCGCAGCGCACGCCGCCGTCGCCACCACAACCCCGCCGGCGGAACGGCGGCGGAGACGACTACCGCCAGCGGCGGCTACGCGGTGCAGGTAAGCTCCCAGCGCAGCGAGGCCGATGCACAGGCAGCCTTCCGCGCACTGGCGCGCCAAATTTCCCAACCAGCTCGGCGGGCGCGAGCCGATCGTGCGCCGTGCCGATCTCGGCGCCAGCGGGTATCTACTACCGCGCCATGGTCGGCCACCTTCGCATCGATGGAAGAGGCCGCCGGAATGTGCAGCAACCTGAAGGCCGCCGGGGGCACCTGCCTCGGTCCAGGGAAAGTGAGAAGTTGTCACGCTTGACCCGCGCGCATCGCGCGGGCTAAGCGGCCGCGATGCGCGCCTTCATTACCGGCCTGGCCGGACCTGCGCTCACCGACGAGGAACGGGGCTTCCTGCGCGAGGCGCAGCCGTGGGGTTTCATTCTTTTCAAGCGCAATGTCACCGATGCCGCGGCACTGCGCCGCCTGATTGATGAACGCGCGGGCAGCCGTCGCGCGCGAGGCGCCGGTATTGATCGACCAGGAGGCGCTGGCTGCGTGCAGCGGGTTGGCCCGCCGCTTTGGCCGGCCTATCCGCCTGGTGCCGCCTATGGCGCGCTATTCGAGCGCAACCGCGATACCGGCCTTGCGGCGGCGCGGCTCGGGGCGCGGTTGATCGCGGCCGATCTCGCACCGCTCGGCATCGATGTCGATTGCCTGCCCATTGCCGACGTGCCGGACGGCGGCGCCAATCCGGCGATCGGAAACCGCGCCTACAGCACGGAGCCCGGCACGGTCGCAGCCATTGGCGCCGCGGTCGCGTCAGGCTCTGGCTGAAGGAGGCCTCTTGCCGGTCTCCTCGCTATCATGCCCGGCCATGGACGGGCGAATGTCGACAGCCATCACAGGCTCCCGGTGGTCGATGCCGACCGGGCAACGCTAGACGCCACGGATTTCGCCGCCTTCCGGCCGCTCGCGAAGCTCCCGCTGGGGATGACCGCGCATGTTGTGTTTAGCGCGATCGACCCGATCGCGCCGGCCACGATTTCGGCCACTATGAGTGCGCGACGTGATCTCGCGATCCGATCGGGTTCAACGGTCTTTTGATGAGCGACGACATTTCCATGAAGCGCTGGCGGGCTCGCGTCGGCGCGCGCGCGCGCCGCTTTCGCGGCCGGGTTGGACGTCGTGCTGCACTGCAATGGCGTCGATGCCGGAAATGCGGGCGGTCGCGGCGGAAGCGCCGCAACTCGCCGGCGAGGGCGCGCGGCGAGCGGAGACAGCCTTGGCGGCGACGACGCCACCGCAGCCGATCGACGTCGCCGCCAGCCGCGCCGAATTCATCAGCCTGATGGCCGGCGTTTGGCAGCCGGCGCAGGGGCTCCGCATGATCGCCGAGGATCTCCAGTTCACGACCGAGCTGCCCGAGCGCACGGCCTGACGAGCCAGGCGCTCATGATCGACGTCGAGGGTTTTGAGGGCCCGCTCGACCTGCTGCTGACGCTGGCGCGCCAGCAGAAGGTCGACCTCGCGAAAATTTCGATCCTGGCGCTCGCCGACCAATATCTCGCCTTCATCGAGGAGGCGCGCAAGCTGCGGCTCGAGCTCGCCGCCGACTATCTGGTGATGGCGGCGTGGCTCGCCTACCTGAAATCGCGCCTGCTGCTGCCGGAACCGCCGGAGCCCGACGGGCTGAGCGCCGAGGACATGGCGAACCGCGCTCGCCCAGCGCCTGCGCCGGCTCGAAGCGATCCGCACCGCGGCCGAGCAGCTGCTCAATCGCCCGCAGCTTGGTCGCGAAGTTGTCTCGCGCGGCGCGCCCGGAGCCGATCGCCGACATCAAGCGGCCGGAATGGATCGGCGACGCTCTACGACCTGCTTTCGGCCTACGCGGCGCAGCGTCAGAAGCAGCGCGCTGGCGCATGTGCGCGTGCCCAAGCGCACCGTCTGGTCGCTCGCCGAGGCGCGCGAGGCGCTGGAGCGGCTCATCGGCGGGGCCGCGGATTGGAGTCGGCTCGATCGATCATCTTCTCGCCTATGTGGTCGAGCCCGTCGCTGCGGGCGACCGTGCTCGCCTCGAGCTTTGCGGCGACTCTCGAACTGGTGCGCGAAGGCGCGCCTTGAAATGCATCAGCAGCGCGGCATTCGCGCCGCTTTCTGCGCAAGCGTCCAGCGAAGCGAGCCGGGCGTGGCGGCGGCGACGGCGGCGGCGTGCAGCCGGGAAATGGATGAGGGGGAGGCTCGAACCGATGGGCAATGTTGCGGAGATGACGTGCATCGTCGACGATGGGGAGCTGGAGGCGCGCGACGAGCGTCACGAGCGTGCCGAGGAACTGCGGCTTCTCGAGGCGCTGCTGTTTGCCGCCGAGGAGCCGCTCGACGAGAAGGCTTTGGCGGCGCGTCTGCCGGCGGGCGTCGATGTGCGCACGCTGCTCATGCGCCTGCAGCAGGAAATACGCGCCGCGCGGCGTCAATCTGGTGCGCGTCGGCGGCAAATGGACGCTTCCGCACGGCGAGCGACCTCGCCTGGCTGCTGACGCGCGAACGGTCGGTCACGCGAAAGCTTTCGCGCGCTGCCGATCGAGACGCTGGCCATCATCGCCTATCACCAGCCGGTGACGCGCGCCGAGATCGAGGAGATCCGCGGCGTCACGACCTCGAAGGGCACGCTCGACGTGCTGTTGGAGACCGGCTGGATCCGGCCGCGCGGCCGCCGCAAGGCGCCCGGCCGCCCGCTGACCTACGGCACCACCGAGGGGTTCCTGTCGCATTTCGGGCCTCGATGCGCTCGGCGATCTGCCGGGCCTCGACGAGCTCAAAGGCGCCGGCCTCATCGACGAGCCGCTGCCGGCGGGCTTCAACGTCGCCGCATGCCCTCCGACGATCCGGCGCTGCGGGAGGACGAAGAGCCGTTGAGCCGGGCGACCTCGACCTGGACTTGCTCGCACCGGTGGAGCGCACCGAGGAATAGGCGGCGCCTTTGCCCGGGGCGCGATGCCTCGGCCTGGCGTAGCAGCGGCCCGCCGGCTCGGCGGCCTTCCGGTTGCGCTTGTTTTTGCCGCCCTTGGCGCATAGTTTCTGATCAAAATCGGTACCTTGCGGCGAGCGCGGCGCCGCTGCGCACACGGAGGGATTTCATGGGCTCTCTGAGCATTTGGCACTGGATGATCGTTCTCGCCGTCGGGCTTCTGCTGTTCGGCGGCGCGGCAAGATTTCCGAGCTGATGGGTGACGTCGCCAAAGGCATCAAGTCATTCAAGAAGGGCATGGCTGAAGAGGAAACGGCCGGACGCCAAACCGGACGCGCCGGTGAAATCGATCGACCATCAGGCGCCCGCGCGCGGCTCAAGCAGCGCGCCGAGGCCGGAAGCAAGGTCTGAGGGCACGCTGTCCTGAGGCGCGATCGCGCCGCCGCGCGGCCGGACATCGTGCTGATCGGCGGTTGACGGGAACGGCCGCCTGAGCCGGCCTGGGAATCCCATGTTCGATATCTCTTGGACCGAGTTCCTGCTCATCGGCATCGTCGCTTTGATCGTGATCGGGCCGAAGGAGCTGCCCGGGGTCATGCGCACCATGGGGCAGTGGACGCGCAAGCTGCGCAGCATGGCGTCAGATTTTCAGCATCAGTTCCAGGAAGCGATGCGCGAAGCGGAAATGACCGACCTCAAGAAGCAGGTCGACGACATGGCGCACGACATCAAGAACTACGATCCGCTCCAGGGCGTGCGCACCGACGTCGGAAGCGATCGGCAAGGACATCGAACGCTCGGTTGCGGCGGCGGCGCCTGCGGCGGAGCCTTCCTCGCCGGAAGCCACGGCGCAACTGGCGGACAGCAACATCATCGGTACCGCCACAGGATCGGCGGCGCCTGAAGCGGCGGAACCATCCGCCGCCGAATTGCCGGCGACCGCGTCCCGTACAAGGCGGCGAGAGCACCGTCGTCACCGCCGCGACCGCTCCGGTCGCACCGCCCGAGCCCGCCGCGGAAGTCCCCCACCCGGACAGCACAAGCGCGCGTGGGATGAGCCGGGAAGACGAAGAGAAGGAGATCGAGGCCACCAAGGCGCCCTTGATGGACGCACCTGGTCGAGCTGCGCGGGCGGCTGATCAAGGCGCTGGCCGCGTTCGGTCTCGCCGCAGTCTGCTCGCTTCTTCTTCGCCAAGCAAATCTATAACGTGCTGACTCTGGCCCTACATCTGGGTCGCCGGCGCCCGAGAATTCGAAGTTCATCTATACCGGCCTGCTCGAATATTTCGTCGTGCAGCTCAAGCTGGCGCTGTTCGGCGCGGCGTTCATCGCATTTCCGGTGATCGCCTGCAGATCTACATGTTCGTTGCGCCCGGTCTTTACCGCAATGAGCAAGCAGGCGTTCCTTCCCTATCTCGTCGCCACGCCGTTCTTCTTCCTGCTCGGCGCTTCGGTCGTCTATTTCGTGGTCTGGCCGATGCTGGCGCGCTTTCGCTCGGCATGCAGCAGTCGGGCGGCCCCGGCCAGGTCGTCGATCGAGCTTCTGCCGAAGGTCGAGGACTATCTCTCGCTGATGATGAAGCTCATCCTCGCCTTCGGCGTCGCCTTCCAGCTTCCGGTGATCCTCACGCTGCTCGGCCGCGTCGGCATCCTCACCTCCGACCAGCTCAAGTCGAAGCGCCGCTATTTCATCGTCATCGCCTTCGTGATCGCGGCGGTGCTCACCCCGCCCGACGTGCTGAGCCAGATGTCGCTCGCGTTTGCCGCTCGTCGCCGCTCTACGAGGGATCGATCCTGTCCGTGGCGCTTCGTCGAGCGGCGCGCGGCGCCGCGGCGCGCGCCACCGAAGCCGCGCAGGCCAAGCCCGCGGGAGTAAAAACGCGTATTGTATATTGTTGATTCTGTCATGCCCGGGCTCGCCCGGGCATCCACGTCTTGAGCGTTGGAGAAAAAGACGGCGGATGGCCGAACAAGTCCGGCCATGACGCGAAATAGAATGGTCCGCATGCACGATATCCACGCCATTCGACAAACCCCGCTGCGTTTGACCAGATGCTGGAAGGCGCAACCTAAACGATCAAGACCGCAGACGCTTCTCGTCTGAACAAATCATATCTGTCGATGAGCGCCGCCGTGCCATCATTCGCGTGCGTGAGGAGGTCTTGGACGCCGGAACGCGCGCTCCAAGGAAATCGGTCGTAGCCAAAACCAAAGGGGATGAAGCCGCTTTTCCAGCGGCTTAGGCTCAGGTTGAGAACGACAGACTATCTATTTTCTCGAATGGATGACGAACAAAAGGCAGCGGAAAAATGAGTTGAATAGATTAATAGCTGAAATTCCCAATCTCCCACTCGATGATGCCTGACGGCAAGGACGAGAGCGATAACGTCGAGCATCGTCGCTTCGGGGCAAAACCAGAATTCGTGATTCTACGCAAGGGGAGGCGTATTACCCCGAAGGGCCAACAGCTAATTATTGATGCGGCGCAGTCCGGCAAGATTACCAAGGCAGCTGTCGCCCGGAAATTCGGCATTTCGCCCAGCACCATTGCGAGATTGATGAAGAAGTCAAGAACCCGAGTTCAAAACCGGATTTGGGGCCAGCTGGACACTTTTACGCCGAAGCAACATTTCGAACCCTGGCGCAGGGTTCGCGCAGATGGACTTCGGACCGCAGCAAAGCCTCCCGGCGCGCGGTTCGTGGTCCTGAAGAGGTCTCGCGCGGCTCGAACGCGCACTCGACAATTCATGCTCGACGTACATCGAGCGAGCACGGCTACAACGAGGTCACGCCGCCGCTGCTCGTGCGTGACGAGGTGATGTTCGGCACGGCGCAGTTGCCGAAGTTTGAGAATGATCAATTTTAGGGCGGTAAGCGGCGACCTGCTTTTGCCTTACACAGAAGAAGACCTAGAAGGTCTTGACAGGAACCTGATGCAGTCGCCTTGGGAGCGGCAGTTCACTTACGCGCAAGTAAATTTAGAAAGCTGCGTCTGGTTTATCCCACCGCCGAAGTGCCCCTGACCAACCTCGTGCGCGAATCCATCATCGACGAGGCGCAACTGCCGCATGCGGTTCACCGCCTGCACGCCGTGCTTCCGCGCCGAGGCGGGCGCCGCCGGCAAGGACACCCGCGGCATGATCCGCCAGCACCAGTTCACGAAGGTCGAGCTTGTTTCCATCACCACGCCGGAGCAATCGAAGGACGAGCACGAGCGCATGCTCGCCTGCGCCGAGGAGGTGCTGCGCCGGCTCGATCTGCACTACCGGGTGATGACCTTGTGCGCGGGCGATCTGGGCTTTGCGTCGCAAAAGACATACGACATCGAAGTATGGCTGCCGGGGCAGAATATGTATCGCGAGATTTCCTCCTGCTCGGTCTGCGGCGAATTCCAGGCGCGGCGCATGAATGCGCGCTACCGCGCCAAGGAGGCTCGCCAGCTGCGTCACGTGCATACGCTCAACGGCTCCGGCGTCGCCGGTCGGCCGCGCGCTTATTGCGGTGATGGAGACCTATCAGCAGGAGGACGGCTCGATTGCAGTGCCGGATGCGCTTGCGCCATACATGGGCGGCATCAAGAAGATCGAGAAGCAATAGGCCATGCGCATCCTGGTCACCAACGACGACGGCATCCACGCCGAGGGGCTCGACGTCTGCGAAAAGATCGCGCGCGCGCTTTCCGACGACGTCTGGGTGATCGCGCCGGAGTACGACCAGTCGGGCGTCGCCCATTCGCTGTCGCTCAACGATCCGCTCCGCCTGCGCCAGGTCGCCGAGCGGCGCTTCGCGGTGCGCGGCACGCCGACCGATTGCGTCATCATGGGCGCGCGCCACGTTCTCAACGGCAAGGGACCCGATCTCGTGCTCTCCGGCGTCAACCGCGGGCGCAACGCCGGCGAGGACGTGATCTATTCCGGCACCGTCGCCGGCGCGGTCGAAGGCACCGTCATCGGCGTCCCCTCGTTCGCTCTGTCGCAGGCCTATGCATCGCGCAGCGGCCGGCCGCCCTACTGGGAGACGAGCGCTGCAGCATGCGCCCGACATCATCCGCCGCGTGCGTCGGCCGAGGGCATCCCGCGCGACGTGCTCATCAACGTCAACTTTCCCGATTGCGCGCCGGACGAGGTCAAGCGGCATCGCGGTTGCGCCGCAGGGCGACGCCGCCAGGAGCGGCTGCAGCATCGACGCACGCCGCGACGGCCGCGGCAACCCGTACTACTGGATCACCTATGCGCGCCTGAGCGCCGTCAAGGCGGCGCCGGACGGGACCGACGTCTCGCCGCGCTCGACGAGCATCGCATCGCGGTGACGCCGCTGCGGCTCGACATGACCGACGAGCCGTTCATGACGAAGCTCGCCGGGCTATTCGAGTGAGGACGACCCACTGATCGTCGCCGCCGCGTCGACGAGCAAAACTGACCAAGCAATCCGGCACTCGGGGAAACGCTGGATAGCGTCGGTCGTGGCGCTTCCCGGTGCACTTGCGCGCCAACGCGCACAAGGTCGCGCCAAGTCACGTCCGCACCAGGTCCGCGGATCAGCTTCTGGCGCGGGCCGTGACCGTTTTGATTGCCTCGGCCAGCGCGTCGGCTTGGAACGGCTTCTGCAGCGTCGGGGTCTGCCGGTACGGTTCCGGGACGCCGCGCTGGCCATAGCCGGTCGCGAACACGCGAACGGCACGCCGCGCTCGAGCAGGACTTCGACTACTGGCGTGACTGGCTGGCCGTTGAGGTTAACGTCGAGAATGGCGACATCGAACTCGGCCTGCTTCGCAAGAGCCAGCGCCTCCTCGATCCGTCCGGTTTCCGCTGCAATCGCGTGGCCGAGATCAGTCAGCATGTCTTGCAGCAACATGCGGATCATCAACTCATCCTCGACCACGAGGACGCGCTTGCTCTCGGCAGACTTCCCCTCAAACGTCATCGAGGATCCCGTGCTTGCGGCGGCTCTTCTGCCCTTCGCCTGCGGCGGAAGAGGGGCGCCGGAACTTCCGACGATCTGTCTTGGTGTATCAATTGCCGACCGGGGATCGGCGCCGCTCATCCCTGCGTGAGAGTCTTCAACGCCGCGACATCGCCAGTTGGTTCCTCCGGTACCCTAGGTCTAGCCCGACGCGAACAGCCGAACCCGCCGCAAGCGCGGGACCAGTGCCAGAATCCGCCGCAAAGTGGTAAAACCGGCCACACCTGAGGCGAGGTCGTCGTGGGCGGACTCCGAAGCAGCCGACGTGGAACGCATGGAGTTTCAGCCTCGCGCTGCGCCGGCGCGGGATCAGCGACCAGGCGGTGCTGCGCGCCATGGACGAGGTGCCGCGCGAACACTTCGTGGCGCCCGAGTTCACCGAAAGCGCCTACGCCGACCACGCGCTGCCGATCGCGTGCGGGCAGACCATCAGCCAGCCCTACGTCGTCGCCTACATGACCGAGCAGCTTCAGGTCGGACCGCAGCATCGTGTCCTCGAAGTCGGCACCGGCTCCGGCTACCAGGCCGCCATTCTGTCGCGGCTGCGCGCGAGGTGGTGAGCGTCGAGCGCTATCGCACGCTGGCCGAGACCGCGCGCCAGCGCCTCATGGACGCTCGGCTACGCCAACGTCGCGATCATCGTCGGCGACGGGTTTGCAGGAGCGCCGGAGCAAGCGCCGTTCGACCGTATCATCGTCACCGGCGGCAGCCGAGAACATACCGCCTGCGCTCGTCGAGCAGCTTGGCGCGAACGGCAAGATCGTGCTGCCGCTCGGTCCGCGCAATGGCACGCAAGCACATTGTCAAGCTGACCAAAACAGCGGGCGGCGCCCTGGAACGCGAAAATCTCATTGCCGTGAGATTTGTGCCGCTGCTGCCGGGACAGGCCCGCGAATTGTAGCTATTCGGTCACAGTCCACCAAATACTCGAACACCTCCGGGTCCTTAAAGGCCTGTTTACCCCAACGATGTTTATTCGCCTCGAAGCTAAAGTTGCGTGCGAGCGAGTAACCATGTACGCGTCGCGTTGTTCGGCCCTCGGCCCACGGGTAGTTGCCATTGCGTTAATCGCATTGGCTACCGCCAGTTGCAGCAGCGACTCCGGTCGCCTGCCGGATATCTTCGGTTCCGATAACAATTCCTCCGCGAAGCGACCGGCTCGATCCCGCAGGGCGCGAACCGGCGGCGTCGAGAGCCGACCGGATGCCGCACCTTGCCGGCCCCAACGGCGAGGGCACCTCGGGTGGCGGCCGCGGCATGGGGTCGTACCAGCCGGGCAAACGCGGAAACCACCGGGTCGCTCGCTCACCGGCGTCGCCGCCGCCGACCTGACGTGGGAGGGCGGCAAAGCCGATCGTCGTGGCGCGGGGCGAGCGACGCTGGAGAGCATCGCGGCGCCATGGCGTGCCTGTCGCCGCCATCATGGAGGCGAACAGCATCACCAGCCCGGCGATGGTGCATCCCGGCGAGCATCTCGTGATCCCGCGTCGCCAGCGGCGCCGGCGGCCACCGCTTCGGCACCCAGACCCGGATCGCGACGAACGCGCACGTGTGATCCCTCGACCGTGCCGCGTCGGTCCGCCGCGCAATGCGCTGGCGGCGGGTTCCGGCACCCACGTCGTGGCGCGCGGGCGAGACCCTCCACAGCATCGCGCGGCTTTACGGTAAGCCGGTGATGATGCTCGCCAAGGCGAACAACATCCCGCCGAACACCATGGTGAAGGTCGGCGAGCGCATCGTCATTCCCGGGCGTCCGGGGGCCGGCAATACGGCCGCGCGCGGCCGCACCGGCGGCGCCCCGCGCGGAGGCTCCCGCCGCCACCGCGGCCCTGCCCAGACCCAAAATGTCGCTACTGCGGAAGCGCCAGCGCAGCGTGCTGTGAGTCCCGCCGCTGCGCCGCCCGTCCAGGAGACTGCGGTCAAGGCTGCAGAGCCTGCGGGAGCGGTTACGGGATCCGCTGGCCAGTGCGCGGCCGCGTCATCGCCGGCTTCGACCGAAGTCCAACGGGCCTGCAGAACGACGGCATCAATCTCGCCGTGCCGGAAGGAACCCGGTCAAGGCCTCGGAAGACGGCGTCGTCGCCTATGCCGGCAATGAGCTCAAGGGTTACGGCAATCTCGTGCTGGTGCGCCACAGCAACGGCTTCTCGATCGCCGCCTATGCGCATGCGCGAGCGAGCTGATGGTGAAGCGCGGGAAACGGTCAAGCGCGGCCAGGTCATTGCCAAGTCCGGGCAGACCGGCAGTGTCACCGCGCCGCAACTGCACTTCGAGATCCGCAAAGGGCGACCCCGGTCGATCCGGCGCAATATCTCAACGGCGCCTGATTTCGGGTAACGAACGGACCGATCGACGACAGACGACGGACCGCGACGGATGATCTTATCTGTCGTCCGTCGTCAGCTCTCCAGTCATCCGCTCCTCGCGTCATCCGTTCTCACCCCAAGCCGACCCGCGAGGTCCTGCACGTATTGCCAGGCGACGCGGCCGGAGCGGGCGCCACGCGTTGTCGCCCATTCGAGCGCTTCGCCGCGCATTCCTCGCCTTTGATGGGGACGCGGTAGCGGACGACATAGCCTCGACCATGGCCAGGTGATTCGTCCTGGCTGCAGCGATGGAAGCCGAGCCACAATCCGAAGCGGTCTGAAAGCGAGACCTTCTCCTCCACCGCCTCGCCCGGATTGATCGCGGTCGAGCGCTCGTTCTCGATCATGTCGCGCGCCATCATGGTGGCGGCGGTTCGAGGTCGCGTAGAAGATGACGTTCTCCGGCCGCCCCTCGATGCCGCCTTCGCAGCATCGTCTTGAGCGACTTGTAGCGAGGTGTCGTCCGCGTCGAAGGAGAGGTCGTCGCAGAAGACGATGAAGCGCTGCGATGCAGGGCGCGAAAGCCCCATGAGCTCGGGCAGCGTCTCGATATCCTCGCGGTGAATTTCGACGAGCTTGAGCCCCGGCATCCGCGCTGCGCGGCGTTGACGGCGGCGTGAGCGGCCTTGACCAGCGACGATTTGCCCATGCCCCGCGCGCCCCACAGCAGGGCGTTGTTGGCCGGCAGGCCGCGCGCAAATCGCTCGGTGTTCTCAAGCAGAAGATCGCGCACGCGATCGATGCCCTTGAGGAGCGACATCTCGACACGGTTGATGCTGGCGGACGGCGGCGAGCCGGCGCCCTCCGGATGCCAGACAAAGGCCGCGGCCGCGGTAGAAATCGGGCGCGGGCGGCGGTGGCGGAGCCAGACGTTCGAGCGCGTCGGCGATCCGCTCGGAGGACGTCGTCGACTCCCATCGCGCGCCGGGCGCGCTGGCGCTTCCGGGCGACGGCGGCGCTCGCCGCCTTGTTCCTGAAGCTCGAAGCGGAATTCGACATCGCTTTCCGCACCGTTCCTCCCTCCTTAGCGGGGCGCTAAAACCCTCGCAAGCGCGCCGCATCCCTGGCAACTATATTGCAATTCAGGCCAACGGCCGCTATAGTCCGCGCCGATTTCCCGCGCAAAATCGGCCGTTTCTCTTGTGGCCGGCGCGCTCCCGTATGGGCCCGGAGTGAGCAATGCTGATCACGCCAGCATTCGCGCAGGCAGCCTGTTCGGCGGCGCCGACAGCAGCGGCATGATCACGTCACTCCTGCCGCTGATCTCATCGTCGTGATCATGTACTTTCCTGGTGCTGCGGCCGCAGCAGCAGCGGGCGAAGCAGCATCGGGACATGGTCAAAGGCGCTGCGCCGCGGAGACAGCGTGGTGACCAATGGCGGGCTCGTCGGCAAGGTCACCAAGGTGGTCGACGATGACCAGATCGAGGTCGAGATCGCCGACGGGGTGCGGGTACGACAGATGCGCCTCGATGGTCTCCGAAGTACGGGCTATAGGGCGAGCCAGTGAAGGACGACAGCTAGTCGCCGCCTCCGTTCCCCTGGCCGCTCGCGGCGGGAGGGGAAGGGAGGAAGCGAGGACGACCGAATCCGATGTTGTTTTTCACGCGGTGGAAGGCGGCGGTGTATCCTGCTCACGGCGCTCGTCGTGTGCCTGTTCGCAGTACCGAACTTCTTTCCCGAAAACGTGATCCGCAAGTGGCCGGCCTGGGCGCAACGCCACATCGTGCTCGGTCTCGACCTGCAGGGCGGATCGAGCCTCCTCCTCGAGGTCGACACCAATGCGGTGCGCAGGACCGGCTGGCTGAGCCTCAACGACGACGTGCTGCGCATTCTGCGTCAGTCGCGGATTCTGCTTCACCGGCCGGGCGATCCACGGCAACAGCGTCGAGGTGCGCGTCACGCGCGAAAGCGACGTTCCGCTTGCACTCGAGAAGCTGCGCGAACTTTCGCAGCCGCTGTCCGGCATCTCTCGGCAGCTCCGGGACAGCGCAGCGTCAGGTTACTGGGCGGCGGCCTGATCACGCTCACGCCTCGGACGCGGCGGTCATCGAACGCATTCGCCAAACGGTCGACCAGTCGATCCAGATCATCGAGCGGCGCGTCAACCAGCTCGGCCTGGTCGAGCCGCACGATCCAGCGCCAGGGGACCGACCGCATTCTTGTGCAGGTCCCGGGCCTGCCGGACCCGTCAGCGGCTGCAAGGAGCTCATCGGCAAGACCGCCAAGCTTGATTTCCGCATGCTCGACCAGTCGGATGACGGCGCGAGCAGGCGATGGCCGACCAGGCTGCCGCCGGACTCCGAAGATCCTCGAAGGCGCGAGAAGGGCAGGGAAACTATCTCGTCGAGAAGCGCATCCTCGTCTCCGGCGGCGATCTTGATCGACGCGCAGCCCGGCTTCGACCAGCGCACCGGCGAGCCGATCGTCAGCTTCCGCTTCAACTCGATCGGCGCGCGCAAATTCGCGCGAAGCGACGCAGCAGAACGTCGGGCAAGCCGTTCGCCATCATGCTCGACGACGAAGGTGATCTCGGCGCCGGTGATCCGCGAGCCGATCCTCGGCGGCATCGGGCCAGATTTCCGGCAATTTCACCGTCGAGCAGGCCAACGATCTCGCCATCCTGCTGCGCGCCGGCGCGCTGCCGGCGCCGCTCACCGTCGATCGAGGAGCGCGTCGTCGGTGCCGGCCTCGGCCAGGATTCGATCGAGAAGCCGGCGAGCCGCGCCGCCTATCTCGGCGCCGCCCTCGTCGATCGTCTTCATGTTGGTGACCTACGGCCTGTTCGGCGCTGTTCGCCAACATCGCGGTCGCGGTCAACGTCGCGATGATCTTCGGCGTGCTGTCGCTGCTCAGCGCGACGCTGACGCTGCCCGGCATCGCCGGCATCGTGCTCACCGTCGGCATCGCGGTCGATCTCAACGTGCTGATCTACGAGCGCATCCGCGAGGAGGTGCGCGCCGGCCGCACCGCCGATCACGGCGATCGACGCCGGCTTCACCCGCGCGCTCGCCACCATTCTCGATTCGAACATCACCACCTTCATCGCCGCCGCGGTGCTGTTCTTCATCGGCACCGGGCCGGTGCGCGGCTTTGCCGTGACGCTCGGCATCGGCATCATCACCAGCCGTGTTCACCGCCTTCACTCTGACGCGGCTGATCGTGGCCTGACTGGGTGCGCATGTGGCGCCCGCGGCGGCTGCCGATCTCGTGCCAGGTCTCGGAAGTCGCAGAGACCGAAACGCATCAGAAGTCAGCGACTGACAATCCATCCACCGTGCGCCTGCTTCGCATCGTCCCGGACGACACCAAGTTCGACTTCATGCGCTTCCGGCGCATCAGCTTTCCGGTGTCGGCGGTGCTGTCGATCGTGGCGATCCTGCTGTACTTCTTCCACGGGCTCAATTTCGGCATCGATTTCGTCGGCGGCACCGCTGATGGAGGTGCAGTCGAAAGCCGGGCCGGCCGATCTCGCGCAAGATGCGCGACGACCGATCGGCGCGCTCGGTCTCGGCGAGGTCGCAGCTGCAGCAATTCGGCGCGCCGACCGACGTGCTCATCCGCGTGGCGCAGCAGCCGGGCGGCGACGCGGCGCAGCAGGCCGCGGTGCAGAAGGTGCGCGAGGCGCTCGGCGACGACGTCGACTACCGCCGCGTCGAGGTGGTCGGGCCGCGCGTCTCGACGCGAGCTGCTCGCCTACGGCACGATCGGCCTCGTGCTCGGCGATCGGCGCGATCCTGATCTATCTCTGGTTCCGCTTCGAATGGCAGTTCGCGCTCGGCGCCATGATCGCCAACGTCCACGACCTGGTGCTGACGCGTCGGCTTCATGTCGCTGACGCAGATCGACTTCGACCTCACCAGCATCGCGGCGCTGCTGACGATCCTGGGCTATTCGCTCAACGACACCGTCGTCATCTACGACCGCATCCGCGAGAATGCTGCGCCGCTACAAGCGGCTGTCGATGCCGGACCTGCTCAACAGCTCGGTCAATTCGACGCTGTCGCGCTCGATCATCACCCACGTGACGGTGACGCTCGCGCTGCTGGCGCTGCTCCTGTTCGGCGGCCATGCGATCCACAGCTTCACCGCGACGATGATGTTCGGCGTCGTGCTGGTCGGCACCTACACGTCGGTGTTCATCGCGGCGCCGATCCTGATCTATCTCGGCGTCGGCCGCACGCGGCGGGCGAACCCGAGGACGCCGAGACCGCGGCTCCGACGCCGCCGTCGACAGTGCCGGAACCGTCGCCGAAAGGGTCCGTAGCCGCGGCAACGCGCGAGGGCGCGCCGCTGGTGGACGCGCCGCATCTGCCGCGCGCAGGCGCTGATCGACGCCCACGGCGGGGGCGGTTTCCGCTTCGCCGGCCTGTCGCATCACGGCTCGCTCCTCTGCCTGCCGGACGGCGATCTGGGCGTGGCCGGTCACCGATCCCGATCAGGCATCCGAGGAGACGCTCGCCCGCGTGTTCGCCCAGGCCGGCGAACTGGACTTCTTCGTTTTCGGTGCGGGTGCCGCACCGTGGATCATGCCGGAGCCTCTGCGTGCGCGCTTCCGGGCGGCGCAGGTTTCGCTCGACACGATGACCACCGGAGCGGGCGGTACGTACCTACAACGTGATGCTGATGGAGAACCGCCGCGTAGGCGCCGGCCCTGATCGCCATCGCTTGATGCTGCTAGGATCAGGTCGATGCAGGACGCGTTCTCCCATTGTGCAGAGCTGAGTGCGGACGGCGCGACCGCCGACCGCTTTCTCGCTTCGCTGTTCGCGCCCGCCGATCGGCGCGATGCGCTCCACGCACTTTACGCCTTCAACATCGAGGTCGCGCGCGTGCGCGAAAGTGGCGGCGCGAGCCGCTTCCCGGCGAGATCCGCCTGCAGTGGTGGAGCGACGTGCTCAACGGCGAACGCGAGGAGGAGGCGCAGGCCAATCCGGTCGCGGCCGCGCTCACCAGCAACGGTCACGCGCCATCGGCTCGTCGTCAGCACGCTGACGGCCCTCATCAACCTCCGCTTCGATCTCGTGAAGCCGATGGCGCTGTCGGTGACCTCGAAAGCGCATGCGCCAAAGAGCCGATCGTCGGTGTTGTTAGCTTTGGCGGCCCAGATCCTTGCCGGAATGGGAGCTGAGATCGCGGCCAGCCCCGCCCCGGCATGGCGTATGCCATCGCCGTACTGCGTGCCTTTCCTCTTCACGCCGGGCGGCGCCAGCTCGCGTGCCGATCGAACTCCTCGATCGGCATAAGGTCCTCCAGCAGGACATGTTTGCGGAAAAGGCCTCGGCCGGCGTCAAAGCGGCTTTCCGATCTGCGCGCGCTCGCGCGCCATCTACGCGCGGCTCACCCGCGGATCGTGGCGCTGCGGCGTTCCATCATCCGCTTTTCTTCCGGTTGCACTGGTCCGGCCTTCGCTCGATCGCCTGGAGCGCAGCGATCCCGTTTGCTGCGCGAAATCCCAGCGGCGCGACGGCAATGGCTCATCTGGCGCGCAGCGCGTAATCCGGCGCGGATCGCGCAGGGTGATCGCCGTTAGAGCACGATCCGGGAAAAGTGGAAGCCGGTTTTCCAACAAGATCATGCTCAATAAGAAAACCGGAGCGCAGTCGTTTTCAGCGAAACGATTGCGTTCTAGAACATGGCTGATCGCCCGGAGATTGCGCCAGTCCGAGGAACGATGCAGCTGACGGGCACGATCGGCGTCGGTCTTGACCAGCGGATCGATAAGATCCACCTGATTCATGGCGACGAGCTGCGAGGATTTCGCTGCGCACCTCGCCGGTGGCGCGTCGCGCGGCAATGGCCTCGACCACCTGGCAGGTGCTCGGGCGGTTTCGGCGCGTGGTCGGGAGCCGCATCGGTAGCGATGAAGTCGCGCAGGCTCCGCTCGGTCGCCCGCGCCGAGCCTGCGACGAAGGCGTAGAGGCCGGTGCCGCCGCATGGCGCGGCGGGTCGGGAAAGGCGACGATGGCCGTCGTCGCGGACGCCGCGATGCGGCTGTTGAGGCGCGCCGCGACATGCGCGGCGCGTCGCGGGCGAGGCGCGGATACCGCGGCCCTCCGCGGTCGGTGACAGCGCAGCACGCCGCGGGTGATCGCAGTAGTAGACCTTTCTTGCCGGTCGCCATCCAGACGCGCGTGCATCGGGACTCTTGCTGCGCGAGCACGCGGCGCTCGGCGGGCGGTCAGCGCACCGGGAGCGTAGCGGCGCTTGATTAGTGCTTGAGGAGATGGCGGAGATCCTCGTAGGCCGGCGATCGCGGAACCGGGCGGGTGCGGCGCCTGGGGAATCAGACGCGGCGAGCTGGAAGTCGGTGAGGTACGAGGCGCCCGTCGCCGCCGCAGCAGCCAGTCCTGCTCTCTGGCGAGGTCGTTGTGTGGCAGATGCCGGCACGGTGCAGCCTGCAGCGTAGCGCCGCCTTGGCCGAGCGGAAATAGCCAGCGCTCGCCGTGGGGCTTGGCGATATGCGGGGGCATGGCCGTCGATCCAGCCGCGCCCGCCAGCGCCCGCCGTCGGCCGAAGAGCAAGGCGGCGCAGAGTAAGGCCGAGCCGGCCCGACGATGGCGAGCGCCCGTGCGCTCGCGCCTGAACAGATGACTGGGCGGGCGCGAGCTCCACTTCACGGCACGCTCGTCGCGACGGCGCAGCACGGCGTCGACCTCGCCGGCGGGCGGTGGCGGAAGCGGCTACCGCGCTCGACGGTCGAGAAAACGTCGCGCTTGAGCACGACGCCGTCTCGCCATAGCCCGCGTAGTCCCGGCTCGACCTCGCGCGCGGTCATGCCGGGCTTGTAAGCATTCACGCGGCCGCGCGCGACTGATCAGCGGCGCCGATCCACAGTCTCGAGGTCGGCCAGCGCGGCGCGGCGAGCGCGACGTTTCTTGCCAGCGTTTTCTCCGTCCCGCGCAGCCGGCCGCCGCCATCGCGCTTTGACCGCCTGCGTGAGCGGCGGGAACAGGCCGAAATTGACGTTCATCGGCTGGAACGAGCGCGGGCCGGCATCGATCGTCTCGATATGGCCGCCGGTGATGTGGCCGAGCAGCGCGCCGTGCGCGGTGGTCGGCGGCGGCAGCGACGAGCGGCTCGCCGCAGCCGTTCGGCGGCGGCGAAGCGGCCCGGCGAGCAGCCCGATCGCGGCCGACTCCACATAGCCCTCGCAGCCGGTGATCTGGCCGGCGAAGCGCAGCCGCGGCATCGCCTTGAGCCGCAGCGTGGCGTCGAGCAGCTTGGGCGAGTTGAGGAACGTGTTGCGATGCAGCGCCGCCGAGCCGCGCGAACTCGGCCTCGCTCCAGTGCCGGAATGGTGCGGAAGATGCGCACCTGCTCGCCATGCTTCAGCTTGGTCTGGAAGCCGACCATGTTGAACAGCGTGCCGAGCTTGTTGTCCTGGCGCAGCTGCACGACGGCGTAGGCCTTCACCGTCGGCGGTGCGGATTGGTGAGCCCGAACGGCTTCATCGGCCCGTGGCGCAGCGTCTCGCGCCCGCGCTCGGCCATCACCTCGATCGGCAGGCAGCCGTCGAAATAGGGCGTCGCGCTTCCCATTCGTGGAACGCGGTCTTGTCGCCGGCGAGCAGCGCGTCGACGAAGGCGTCGTACTGCTCGCGCGTCAGCGGGCAGTTGATGTAGTCGGCGCCGGAGCCGCCGGGACCGGCCTTGTCGTAGCGCGACTGGAACCAGGCGACCGACATGTCGATCGAGTCGCGATGCACGATCGGCGCGATCGCGTCGAAGAAGGCGAGCGCGTCTTCGCCGGTGCAGGCGCGCGATCGCGTCCGGCGAGCGCCGGCGAGGTGAGGGGGCCGGTCGCGACGATGACGCTGTCCCAGTCCGCCGGCGGCAGCCGCGATCTCTTCGCGCCTGATCTCGATCAGCGGATGCGGCCTCGAGCGCCGCCGTGACGGCGGCCGAGAAGCCGTCGCGGTCGACCGCGAGCGCGCCGCCGGCCGGCACCTGGTGCGCGTCGGCCGCAGCGCATGATCAGCGAGCCGAGCCGGCGCATCTCCTCGTGCAGCAGGCCGACCGCGTTGTGTCTCGCGGTCGTCGGAGCGGAACGAGTTGGAGCAGACGAGCTCGGCGAGCGCATCGGTCTTGTGCGCGGCGGTCGTGCGCAGCGGCCGCATCTCGTGCAGCACGACCGGCACGCCGCGAGCGCGCGATCTGCCATGCGGCCTCCGGAGCCGGCGAGGCCGCCGCCAATGTTAACATGAACAGGCGCTGCGGCGTGCGCCACGGCGCAAACGTAGGCGCTCGACCGCGTGCGGGCAACGCCTGCGGCAGAAGAGCGGTCTGCCGAGAGACCAGGCGCTAACCAATGCGTTTGAAGCTTTCGGCGTAAGCCTGCGCCAGCGTTTGAAATGAACTTCCGCGGAATATTCGATGCAGCCTGATCGTGGCGTCGTCGTTGTCGCGGATCTTGCGGGCGCGGCGAACCGACGACGAGGGCGACTGATCCGGCACGACCGCCTTCTCCGCGACGAGCGCGCCGGCGCCGACAATGCAATTGGAGCCGACAACTTGCGCGCCGTTCATCACGACTGCGCCCATGCCGACCAGCGCGTCGTCCTCGAGCGTGCAGCCGTGCAGGATGACGTTGTGGCCGACGGTGCAGTCGCTTGCCGATCGTCAGCGGAAAGCCGGGGTCGGTGTGGCAGGTCGAATTGTCCTGCACGTTGGAGCCCTCGCCGATCTCGATCCACTCATTGTCGCCGCGCAGCACCGCGCCGAACCAGACGCTGCGCCGAATTCTTGAGGCGCACCTTGCCGATCACAATCGCGGTTTCCGCCACGTAGCGCACTGGTCGGGAGGCGGCATCTCCGGGGCTTGGCCAGGACGCAGCGCTGAAGACCGGCATCCGCTACCTCAGGTAAGCCGGAGCAGAACCGTCGCCGCGGCGGCGGCGCGTCCATGCGACCACGTCGCATCCGGCAGGTGCGGCTGTCGCGGCGGCTAGAAGACCGGCGTCTCACGATAGGTGCCCCAAGGCTTCTTCAAGGCGTCGACGATCTCGCACATGGTCGCGCCGTTCTCGACCGCCTCGATGGTGATCGGCATGATGTTCTGCCGGTCGTCCGCTGGCCGCCGCGACGAGCTTTCTCATGAGCGCGGTGTGCCTGGCGGCATCCGGCACGCTCGGCGCGAACGCGCCGGAGTGCCCGATCTGGCGCTCCGCGGTCTGCCCGGATCGTAGAGGGTGGGTCTCGACGATCGTGCACCTCCTCCTCGTCGATGAAAGCGGTTGACGCCGATCACCGGTTTCGCGCCGCTCTGCCTTGCGTATGGCCGTGTCGTAGGCAAAGTCCGCAATCTGCTTGCTGGAACCATCCCTCCTCGATCAGCTTGATCGTGCCGCCGCGGCGCTCGACCTCGTCCAGCATCCCGAAGATGCCGCGCTCGAACTCGCGTGGTCAGGCTTTCGACGAAATACGAGCCGCCGAGCGGATCGACGACGCTGGCGACGCCGCTTTCTTCGGCGATGATCTGCTGCGTGCGCAGCGCGATCTTCATCGCCTCCTCGGTGGGAATCGCGAACGCCTCGTCCATGCCGTTGGTGTGCAGGCTCTGCGCGCCGCCGAGCACGGCGGCCAGCGCCTGCAACGCGGTGCGCACGATGTTGATCTGCGGCTGCGGCCTGGTGAGCGACGCCGCCGCGGTCTGGCAGTGGAAGCGCAGCCGCATCGACTCCGGGTTTCTGGCGCCGAAGCGCTCGCGCATGATCTTCGCGTACACCCGCCGCACCGCCGCGGAACTTGGCGATCTCCTCGAAGAAGTCCGCCTGGGCGACGAAGTAGAACGCAAGGCGCGGCGCGAACTCGTCGACGTGCATGCCGGTCTTCGTGCACGGCGTCGACGTAGGTGACGCGGTTGGCACATCGTGAACGCCGCCTCGTGCAGCGGCGACGACCCGGCCTCGGAGATGTGGTAGCCCGAGATGTTGATCGGGTTGTAGCGCTGCATGTTCCGCGCGCACCATGTGATGCAGTCGCGGACGATGCGCACGGACGGCGCGATCGGGAAGATCCATTCCTTCTGCGCCATGTACTCCTTCAGGATGTCGGCCTGGATCGTGCCCGAGAGCCGGTCGAGATCGCAGTCCGCGCTGCTTCGCCAAGCGCGACGTACATCGCGAGCAGGATCCACGCCGTCGGGTTGATCGTCATCGACACCGAGATGCTGCTCGAGGTCGATGCCGTCGAAGAGATGCTCCACATCCGCGAGCGTGTCGACGGCGACGCCCTCGCGGCCCACCTCGCCTTCGCACAGCGGATGGTCGCTGTCGTAGCCCATCAGCGTCGGCATGTCGAAGTCCGTCGACAGCCCGGTCTGCCCCTGGCCGATCAGGTATTTGAAGCGTCTCGTTGGTGTCCTCGGCCGTGCCGAAGCCGGCGATCTGGCGCATCGTCCAGAGCCGCCCGCGATACATGGTCGGGGTAGGGACCGCGCGTGATACGGATACTGGCCGGGCAGGCCGACGTCGTCGAGCGGAAGTGCCGGCGACGATCGAGCGCGAGTGTAGACGCGCTTCAGCGGCAGGCCGCCCAGTGGTGCGGAACTGCTGGCTGCCGCTCCGGCTGGCTGCGCGAGGAAGGACGCGACCTCGTTCTTCTCCCACGTCGTCGATTTCGTCGGCGAGCGCCGGTCAATCGGAGTCGCGACGGTCGAGCATCCGGTTCATGGCGTTGGTCCCGTCGGGATTCGCGGAGGGTTCTTTGCTGCAGCAATTCCGATCGCCGTCGCGTACGGGTCGCATCTCGCGCCGCATCGAGCCTGTCGGCGAGCGAGCCGTCATCGTGCACCGTCCTCGGCGAAGCGTTGCAGCAGCCTGCTCTCGGCGATCTTGCGACAGCCTGGAACTGGGCGATCGAGCAGCCGCGCGGTCGCGCCCGGTCGGGGTTGTGAAGGCGACCTCCCGATGCCGCTCGATCGCCGTCCACAAGGCTCGTCAGATCCGAGGCCGGACACGGCGGCTGGTCCCGATCACCACGGCGACTGCCATCGGCGTCGCTTTCGGCGCCAGCGCAGCGAGCATCGGCTTGAGATCGACGATCGTCCGGTCAGCGTCGCGGCGGTCGGCACTTGGCGACGACGTGGATGTCGGCGATCTCGAGGATGCCGGCCTTGATCGCCTGGACGCTCGTCGCCCAGGCCGGGGGCGGAGACGACGACCGTCGTGTGCGCGCGCGCTTGACGATCGTCGACCTCGTCCTGGCCCACGCCGACCGTCTCGACGATGACCGTTTCGAAACAGCAATACAGCAGC
>ERZ1370068.7590-contig-65_pt1 | contig 36960 bp, 60 predicted proteins | sample MGYA00561227_ERZ1370068 | MGnify/ENA primary metagenome ERZ1370068 (study PRJEB38410, sample SAMEA6850437) | metagenome | study: Metagenomic assessment of the ecological functions of the soil: analysis of the soil microbiota associated with the...
AATGGATCCTCTGGCGGCGTTCGTAGCATGCCAGACGATTCGGTCGTCGACGACGCTGGGCCAGCTCCTGACCGGAGCCGGGCCCGACGCCGGCGTTGGTGAAGGAGCCGGCGATCGGCGCGCGCAAACGCACGGCGTCGATCGCCGCGCCGCCGTGTGTGTCGTGCTCGCGCTGTTGCTCCTCTGGGGCGCGTGGTCGCTCGTGTCAATGGAGAAAGGAGCGCTTGCCGCCATGACGACGACGCGATTGAACGCGATCGCCGCGGTGCTCGCGGTGCTGAGTGCCAAAGCTGTTCGCGTAGCGGCGCCTGTAAGGGAGGCACGATGATTCCGATTATGCCCACCGAGTCGAGCACCTTCGACGTCATCTCCTACCGCGGGGCGATGCGGCCACGCGCGACGGCTGGATTGCCGACGTGAAGAGCCGCGGCGGCGTGGTGACGCAGGCGGTTCCGGAGTGGTTTTTCCAAAACTCCGACGCCGCCCGCCTCGGGAGTGCGCCCCCGTTTGTGTACGAGCTCCAGCCGATCTGGCTGATTTTCTGGCAGTATCCCGATATCGCGGCGGATCGGTGAATCGGCTGTTCGACGCGCAGGCATCGCCGAGGCGGCGGACAATCAGCGGCAGGATGTCGCGAACATCGGCTCAGCCGTGGCAACGTCGGCGATACGCGATCATCAAAGGCCTACCGTGGTTCGTGTACGTGGCCACGGCGGCCGTGGTCGTGTACGTCGTCGTACGTGTACAAAACGGTGAAGTTGTGACCGTCGATCTCGTCGGCTGTTGCGTGATTGTCGCCATCGGCGCCATCGTCGATCGGATGATCCTGCAGTACAACACGCGCGCCGCGATCACCGCGGCGACGGCGGTCACGCAAGCCACGCTGATCGCGCAACGAGACGCTCGCCATCGTCAAGAAAACACCGACGGCACGTTGAACGCGACAAAGGCGATCGCCGACAAGTTCCAGGCCGGAAGTGGAGCGCGTGGCGGCTGGGGGCGCGCCGACGAAGTACGGCGAACCGGACGAGCACAACCAGGTCACGCTTCTCCGCGGGCAGCCGTGTGACGTCTCGGCTGCCGCGGCCCGACGGGGAAGTCGCCATGATGAGCGCGCTCGCCGCTGCACGCTCGAGCGATTGATCATAAACGCCACCTGGCGCTGGCACGGCTGTACTTCAACGCCGCGATCTGGGCGTGGTTCGATGGCAATCAAGACCGCGTCGTCATCAAGAAGATGTTCGTGACGATACCTCGTTTCCACACCTCGGGAGAACACGCCCTTCCATACCAGACATCGTACTTACCAACGGCAACCTCGAAGCGGCGACGTACTATAGGGCGAACTGGCCACGGATGGGCCGGACGGCCTCGGAGACATCGACCTTCCATTCAATTTCCTTTCCATTTGAATCGAGACCGACCGTAACGAGCCGGCCTTTGCCGGATAAGTCGATTCGTCGGCCTGGGCCAGGCCCCCGAGAGTTTTCTCTTCAGCTCCGCGGCATTGGCAGCATCTTTATACATTCCCGCCGGTCGCTTGCCAAGTATACAGTTGAGTTGTTTCTTCTGGCGATCGGTTTGTCGATCCCAAAAAACCGACAACGCGGACTCCGTAGATCGACATCGGCCCTCTTCAGATCGGCGGCTGCTGGCAGGGATCTTCTTTGTACAGCTTTCCTCGCCATCACTGGATCAGGATGACGGTCTTCTTGCCCGGAAGACCTGCCAGGAACGTCGGCTGCCTGGCGGGATCGAAGCCGAGAGATCGGCGTCTCTCCGATCGGCTGCAAGGTCTGGCAACTTTTGCGTGAATATGTCCCGCTGAACCGGCACCGACGGGAATTAGCAACTTCTATGTCCCAGTAGTCATTCTTTTTCGGCGATGGCCGTAAAGCCATCAGCCCCGCTTTCGTGCCCGCCGGAAGCCGTCCGATCAACCCGGTCGCCGACTCTCCTTCGCAGCGTCCATCCTTGTCTTTGCTCGCCCGCTGGCCTTCATGCTGCCCGAGGAATCGACGATGAATAAGAATGCTCGAGCGGGGACTCTGCACCACCGGCGTTGGACGCCGCGGTGCAGGCGACGCCGGCGCAGCGCCGGTCGCTTCGGGCGAGCGGACGGCGTCTCGTGCTGTCGGCGTTAGCCCCAACTCTTCCACCGCAGGAGACCAGTAATGAGTTAAGCCATCAGGCACGATGCGGCGAGCTTGTCTTAGTATTGAAAGTGGCGCATCTGTGATCCCTTCTCCCGATTCTATTGCCTAACGCACTCGCTGCATCGTGATGGTCAACCACGGCTTGCGTCGAAATCTTCCTTGCTTCGAACGCGAGAGCGTTGCCGCTGCACGATTATTGATTGTTGTTCTTTGTTGTTGCCGAGAGCCGGCCCGATCGACGTGAGCGGGGGCCGTTGGGACCACCTTTCCTCCGGACCTGATATCAAGGGTAGCGGCATTGTGCCAGTTATGGCCAGTGCTTGCAGAGCCTGCGTCGGTGGTCACCTTGCCCGTCATTGTGCCGGCAAACTGATATTCCAATGGGCCAAGTCTGCAACGCGCCCGCATGGAAGAGCAACCGGCGATCTGAGTGCCGGGTCGGTGCATTGAACGTGAGGCGAAGTCCGGAACCGCCACGGACCAAGAGGTGCCGATACTCCGATCTTGCTTCCCATCTTCCAACGAGGCAGGGATCGATCCTCCCTCGCGCGCTGTTGCTGCCCGCCCCGTCGCCGCCGGTCCGGCCCCGCACCTTTTTGACGACTGCAGACCGTTATCCGGTACTTCGTCCCCGTATTGTCGTCCGGTGAGTGATACGGCTGTGACCCCGACTCTCTGCCCTGGATCTTCTTCACCTCGTTGGTTCCCCAGACCGTGCCGGTTGGCGACCGCAGGCATCGTGATGAAGCGATATTTTTGATGCAACGACCGGCTTGGTGCTCCGGGCTTCCGGCGTAGACCCTACGCTTGCCCACGCTGATGGTTACCGGCGCAGTATGATCGTGTCTCGATTCGCGGGCGGCAGCGGATTGCTTCCGTTAGCCCCAGTGCCCCCTAACCCGGTACTTGTGCCGCCAGTGCAGCCATATGACCAAAAGCGCCTATCTTGCCTTGAGACGCCCCGGACGCAAGAACGAGCCAAACTTCCCAATCTTCCGCTTCCTGCGGTGCACAAAGCCGCGGAGGCGCGGCCGCTGGTTCCTGCTTGACGATATCGGCGCGTCGTCACCTTTCGTGACGGGACACCTGCCAGCGAGAACTCGCTGGAAGACAAGGGTGCCTGAGATCGTCGAGAGGCCTCCTTCCGGGTGTGATCGCGATGAGGGTGCCTCCCGCCGACCCAAAGCAGGGGCCGATCTTTGCAAACCGGCCGTCGTTGTGCTCACACAAACCTTGGGCCTGAATCGCGCCAGAACTCCCAGCGATCAGAGCCGTAAAAAACAACAATATTCAAGGCCACATACCCACCTTGTTCTTCTGGTTTCTCATAGCGGTTCTCCTGGCTTTCTATCTGCCTCAGACTGTTGAACGGGATCTGCGTCCACTTCTGTCGTGGCGGTCCGACGGACGGTGTTCTGGTCGCTTCGATGTCATCTTCATGATTCGCTCGCCATGCTACTTTTCCGCCGTTGTAACGATTTTTTTGAGTGGTCTGCGAAAGTGATTCTCGATCGTTCTTGCACGGTCTTTTCATCTTGCTATTGCGGCTCAGGCCAGGGACTAAAAATGCCCGAAATAAAGTTCGCTCTTCGCTAAGATAGATCGTGGTCCCCAAGGAAAATCCTGTAAAGTTGTTAATTTTTCCGAATTCTTGCTATGAACGGAAAGACGAGACATTTTTGTGAGTTCGATGCGCGTTTTCTGCGTCGAGGTCGAGGAACGCCAAGCCCTTGGCTGCGACGGTGAGCTCGTAACATCTCCCCAGCCCAAGGGCGCTCGGACGATTCTCGCTGGGCGCGCCGTCCAAAATTCCGGTCAGACCATAGATGGCGAATCGCCCCGATGAAGGCGGCTGGGTCTGGACGGACGCCTTTGTCGAGGCTGAAATTCCCAAACCACCCTTCACATTTCCTCGCTTCGCAGGTCCCCGGTGACGATCCGCGTGAGCAGCGGCTTATCAAGACCATACCGAAACGAGGCTATCGGTTTGCGTCGCAAGCCCAGTGAGAGCGTGATCAGTCACGAGTGACTCGCCACAGGAAAATGTATCAACCCGGCGATCTGGTCATAAGAGAGGAGACAACCGAAGGGTTTTGGACAACGCCGCGCTACGGCTCATCGCTGCTGCCGTTCTGATCGCCGCCGGTTTTCTCGGTGCGTGGCGCCTTGTCGGGCTCGGGAAAAAAGCGAGGCGAGAGAGCGTTCGTCTCGCCAACTCGGGAGGCTCGCTGTGAGGCGTTCACGCAGGGCCGTGTCTCCTCTGGCAGGATCGTACAGCCGGCAGTCTGCACGGTGGCCACACTCCTTTCTGGAAAAAGGCCAATCGAGCTCGGATCCGCGATTCCGCGCTTTCGCCTCACGCGCTGCTTCGCCGATGCGTATGCGTTCGATTATGGAAAATTGGGGCAAGGCAAAGTCACAGGGCTCGACGTGCGATCGAGCCTCGATCCCACATTGGGCGAACCGCACGGCTTCGATCGGTTTCGTCAGGCTCTTCTGGGAATGGGACCGAGGCGCTGAGCAGGAGCTGGAAACAGGTGGTCAATCTGAGGCCTGGAATATGCGACCGGGCACCAGTGGTTCGCCCCTGCGTGGCCGCCAACCACGCGACCCAAAGGGATGCGGTTGGTCGAGATCAGAAAAAGCGCGATGGTTGAGCCGAATTCCGCTGGCGATCAACACCGACTATTGTCAACTGCTCTATCACGCAGAAAATTTGATGAGGCTGGCGCGCAGCCGCAAGGTGCTCGATATGAACCCTGACTCGCCTGCCGCAGCCGAATGGCTCTACCAAATATCGATGTCGTCAGGCTGATCTAGACGCCGCGGTAGAGAGATTCACTTCGTGAATATTCCAAGGCAGGGGAGCGATAAGTTCCACCAACTGTGGACGATCTCCGGCACGGGCATACTTGGACCGGGGATAGAGGCTCCCAGAAAGCGTTCAGATCGCGCTTTTAGAGAGGAGAGATCTTTTGCACAAGGCGGCCTGAGTGTTCGCCGAAAGCGGGCAGGCCGGTGCTGCGTGCCATTGACAGTCCCAAACTCGCCAGGAGCACAATCGCGAACTTGACTATGTATTCATCGCATCCGATCCGGCTTTTTGGTGATCTAAGGGAACCGACCGTTGGTTGGAGCTGAGCTATCCGCCACCGCCTTCCGACGCTGACACGTCTCAAGATGTTGGGGCATCCCCTTTTCATCGGTATGGAACAACAACTGCTGCCAAACGGGAGGAAGCACCCGGGAGCTTTTAGGCGCGTTCGCAAATTTTGAAAACGGGAATGTCGCCGTTCTGTCCCCAGTGACGACATACGAGGATGCGTCGGGCTGTTTAATGATCCACCAATCGCCGGTCGATGGCCGCCAGATCGCGATATCGTTCTTTCCGTCGGCGTCAAAGTCGCCGTTGACGGGCACGTCGGTTGAGACGTCCCCACTGATACACGACAATGCCGCCCGTGCTTCCGAGATCCACCATTGACCGCCCGCGCGGCCGCCAGATGGCTGGCGATGTCGGCAATCGCCGTCGCCGTCATAAGTCGGTCCGGCACGGGAATATCATTTGGCAAACCGAACCGCTCGTAACGCACCGGGCAATACCGGACATACGCTGATATACCAGGTTCCGTCGCGATAAACCGCGATGTCCGTGTCTCCGTCGCCGTCAGTAGTCGGCGGGAACTAATTTGGTCTGTCGCCAATCCGAAGTTCTTGCACCCGACTCGAACCGTCAATGCTGCTACGGATATACCAATTGCCCTCAGACGGGCGGAAATACCGCGGCGTCATTCGCCCCATCGTCGTCGTAATCACCAGGAACCGAATATCCGTCGGCAAGCTTCCCTGCATTGATGCCGGCAAAATTTGTCGCCGGGGTTACCCGTGATACGGGAGTGATACCAGGTTCCGGTTCGACGGCCGCCAGTATTGCGCAAAATCTCGCCACCCCCATCGTGCCTTGGAAATCGCGGCCAATGCTGATCTGGTCCTCGCCGCTTGAACTTGTTCATCGGGGCGAAACGTGAGGTCGCCGCCATTCAGGGACTGGTACCAGAGCTGAGAGCTTCACGGCCGTCGCGCCGGGGCGATAAACAACGATATCCGCCTTGCCGTCTTCGTCAAAATCGAATTGCGGCTTTGGCACCACTGCCGGCAGGACATCTTCTGAAGTATCACCCAGCACATCAACCTCCGCGCAGTGGCTTTCATCGCAGTGATGGGCGATTGTGGTAACCTGGTTGCCGTCGCCGTCAAATGATCGCCGATCAAAGACGGAAGGCGCTTCCCGCTAGTACAAGGATCGTGATGGTAGCATTGCCATTCGTGCTCGGTCGAAACTTGGCCAGTAATTCCCGTTGAATACGTTCGCGCACCTTGCTCGATACCGTCTGCGCCTCGATAGTGGTCTTGCTCGTATAACGAAATTTGAAATGTGCTGTTAGGCGTGCTGTTGAGGCTGCCGCTTAACTCGATAAGCCTGGGGCCAAGGCGGTGAATCTTCAAGTTTACCGATAATTCTGCGTTCGGTTTGCACCGCCGTCCGGGTCTTGCGGTAGATCGTTCGGGTCGCGTATCCCGTTACTGTTAAGGTCGATCGGCAAGGGATCGATACCCGAAGGATTGAAGGACGGCTGGAGCGTTAGGCTGCGGAAAATCGCCAAGAAAATTATCCGTTCCGTTGGCAATATTTATGGCGGGCGTGCCTAGGGTGCAGATACTGGTTAAAACCTATTGCATTGCTGTTACCCGGGGAAAATACCAGACGCCTTCGTCGCCGGGACTTGCAAGGTTGGTAAGTCCGTTTAGCACTGGCATTAACTAAATTACCACGTACGACATTCTCATTTCCGCCCACGTTGCCACCCGTTCCGATCCTACCTACGACTGTTTGTTTGCCCTCTGTCGGGCAGGCGCGAAGGTGACGCCGGTTAGACCTGAAAATAGGTCGGTTTCAAAAGAATCCGTCGGAGGAGTGATGGTTCCTGTGCCTATTCCTGTGAAATCATTTAGTCTCGAGAAACGACACCGCTGCTGACAAGCCTGAGCGTCGCCGGAGATACAGGAATTCGTGATGAACTTCCCCTGTTCCGCTAATCGTAAGCCCACTGGGACATGTGCGTCACGTGAATGGACGGTCTGGTCCAACGGAATCATCAAATTCAGTTTGTAACCCGTTTTCGTGTCTCGAATACAGCGAATGGCCTCGGGGACATCTCTCGACTAATTCATCCACATGAAGAGGCGATCCATAAGGGCTTTCCGATGGTATTTTGCTGTGTATTGAAAAGCAATATTGCATTTCCCCGCTTCTGATCGCACGCGGTTCCCGCGCGCTCAGCCCGACATAGTTGTAGTCGATGCGGTTGCCGGACGCGGTCATCCCCGTGATCCGAACGCCATCGCCCGTTTCCTGAGATCAAATTGCATCCGCCGGTGCAGGCGCCGCCCAGCGTCGTGCCCGTGACTGAGCCAATTGTGTTGTTTGGCGCATCGACGATCCTGATGCCGTCGCGATTGGCCCGCGAAACCGTGCCCGTAAGGTCGGTGCCAACGCGATTTCCTGATGGCATTACCGGAAGATCCTGAGCCGTTGATCAGTATGCCCATACTGTTATTGGTCGTGACAGAATTGCCGCTGATCACATTTCGTTCGGCCGCAGTGACTCCGCCGATCCGGTTGTTTGGCGAACCGTCGATCAGCACGCCGGCCAGGGTGTTGCGGGCCAGATCAGTGCCGTTCGAGCGTAGCCCGATAATGCTGCCGATGATGGTATTTCCGGTCGAGGTGACGCCGTTTATCGCGATGCCGTTGTCACCGTTGTATCCGATAACATTGCGAAGCGTGGGCGAGTTAAGGTCAGCGCCGATCTGATTGTTCCTGGAGTTACTGATAAGAATCCCGTTTATCGTGATTTCCCGCGGCTGGATCGGCCTTCATCGGCCGGATCGACCCAAAATAGCAGCCCGTCACCATGTTGCCGCCCGCCGTTTCGAGCCTGAGTCCATTGAGGGAGTGCGTGAAAGCGATCGCCCGGACGATACTGTTGCCCCCGGTGAGCCGCATACCACCGCCGGTCGCGGCACCGTTAAAAATGATCAAGGAGTACCCGAATAACCGGGCTGTGTCGTGCCGTCAATGCTCACAGGGTCAGTAATGTCCGGCAGCGCCGAGGCCGAGCTGATCGTCACCGGCCCCGAACCGATCTGAAATTGATCGCATCCGTTCCGGCAGCGGCATTGGCATCCATGATCGCCCTCGTCGAAGACTGCCGGCAACCCGTGTCCAGGTTGTTTGTAACGAGAAAGACCGCAGGCGATTCCACCTTCTGTAGTTGCCCTAAACGATGCGGCAAGCTAGGTAAACCGCCAGCGCCGATATCGCCGCTAAACAAGAGATCCAATATGCGGATCGATTTGATCTTTTCATGACTACCCCTTTTGGTTAGACGGTCCTGTGCTCATGACAACTCCTCGCGGCCATGCCTACAGTTCGATCGTTGTGAGCGAAGCCCAACAAATCAGCAAATCGCCCGCTGATTCCAAAACATGAAGATGGCCCCGCTTCGATCGAACGGAATATCACACGCGGGCCCGTTCCGGTGATGGCCGCCGCCTCGTCCGCCGTTACCATTCTTACCCTCGCGTCCGCAGCCGCGGCACCAGTAAGTGCAAAGAGGACTGCGTCGACGTACGACGAGTGTCTTGCTTCTTTCAACCGCCAGCTCAAATTTCAGGCCATTTTTCATCTTGCCCGACACAAAAACAAATTAGAATGATGCGCAAAACGTTATTCGAAGTTATTCGAGAGCTTCGGGAAAATCTTTCTAAAAATGAAATTTTTTCTGAAAGTTTGCGGCATCTGACTCCAATGCAACGCCTGGAGAAGCACTTTTACGAATTCGGCGAATTTCGCATCGACACGCAGGAAAGCCAACTGTTGCGCGCCGGCTATCCGTAGCGCTTCACGCCAAAGCTCTTTGACCTGCTTCTCCTGCTCGTCGAGAACAAGGGCCATACGATCACCAAGGAGGAAGTGATGCAGCACGTGTGGCCGGGAACGTTCGTCGAGGAAAATAATTTGAGCCGCAATATCTTCAATGTTGCGGAAACTGCTCGGCGACAATCATCACGATTCACGCTTCATCAAGACGATTCCAAAGCGAGGTTACCGTTTCGAAACGGATGTCCACGAGGTTTTCGAGGACGAAGAGGAGTTGATCATTGAAAAACGGAGCCGCTACAGCCGTGGCCATTGGTGCGGAGGCTCAGAACGAGCCTGGGTTTCGAGCGTTGCTTTCACCGAGATTCGTCATTGCTGGTCTCGTAATTGCTGGTGTCGATAGTCGCCGCGTTCGCATGGGCGGCCGGGTCGAGGCGGCAGAGCGTCGGCGGGACGAACGCGGAAAGTGAGAAAACGGCCGCATTTCGCGGGGCGACGAATGCGGGATGCCGTTGACCTGTATACCGGCGGGGCCGTGAGTTGTGGCAAAACCGTTCTGCCGCCGGGCTGCACGAAGCTACACTCCTGCTTGAACAAGCGGTTGAAAAAGACCCGGGCTTTGCGATCGGGCACGCCGCGCTGGCCGACGCATACGCATTCGATAGCGGAAGCTGGAAGAATGCCGAGGGAGCCGGCAAGACGGGCCATTGAGCTTGACCCGTCAGCGGGCGAACCCTATGCGACGATCGGCTTTGTTAAATTCTTTTGGGAGCCTGCATTCGGGCGAGGCCGAGGGAAATCTTAAGAAGGCCGTCCTCTGCTCAGTCCTAATTACGCGACAGGCCACCAGTGGTATTCCTTGATCCTCGCATCAAACGGCGAATTTAACCAGGCACTGTCTGAGATGGAACGCGCACTATGCACTGGAACCGGGGTCGATCGCCATCAACACGGACATGTGCCAGATGCTGTACTTTTGCAGAGATTTGATGAGGCCGAACGCAATGTATCCGGACGCTGCAAATGGATCCAAAGTCCTACAACGCCAACACATTGCTGTCCTATATTTATACAGCGAAGGGAATGTACCCAGAGGCGGTCGAGGCATTCTTGACCAGCGAACGCTTGACTCGTCAATCAGCAGCACGTTGCCGGAGCACCTACCGGTACTCCAACGTGCTTTCGACAAGGGAGGAATTCGCGCGTTTTGGCTGAAACTTATCGATATTCGGCAGGATGAGCAAGCCGCAAAAGAGGCCGCTTGTGCGAGATACTACGCCCTGCTTGGCGACAGGGAAGCCGCGGTGAGGGGTCTGAAACGGGCCGTCGAACAGCGTGTCTTCGGCGTCCTTTACTGCGAGCCGATCCGGTCTTTCGCGAATTCTTCCAGGACCCTGAACTTGGTAATGCGATCGGCCGGCTTGATCAAAAACTAAAGCGAATCGAAATGGTGGAGGCGGCGGGAATCGAACCCGCATCCAAAGGTTGCGACCAGTAAAATCTACACGTTTAGTCGATTCACTTAAGTTTTGCCATCAGTGAGCAGATGAATCGACAAGACCTCACTGACGGCTAACCTGACGAATTTTAAGACGCGTCCGCAGGTGGTGAACGTGCCCGAGTTCTACTGTGTTATGCCTCAGCCGGTCGCAAGAAGCCAACTTCCGGTGAGACATTGCTTGACCTTAAACTTAATTAGGCAGCAAGAGCTAATTCTTGATTAGCATTTGTTTTTTGCAAGTTTTGTTAACGAGCTCACCTACAAAAGCCCGACGTGCATTCAAAGATCTATACAAGCCCCTGTCGAAGCCTCGTCGCCCCCACTTTTGAGGAAGGTCGGTTTACAGGATTGAGATGAAAATTGGAAGAATGGCGTTGTCGGCGTTCCTGTTCCGGAACGGTGGAACACCTGGAACAGCTGGAACCCCAAGGTGAACGGCCGGTAAAGCTATTGTTAAAATACCGAATCACAACCTTTTGTCCGTGATCGTTCATCAAAGTTGTAATATGAAAATCCGGGACCTTCTCACATTCTCACTGGTGATCTTCGTATTCTAGTGCGATGTCTCGCTGCCGCGCAGAACCCGCGCGGACAGCTGCTGACCGTTAACAGTACGGCCGATACGCGTGACGCGTTTACGGGCGACGGTATTTCGTGCAGATGCGAACGGGCGATGCACTCTGCGGGCGGCCGTTGAGGAGACGAATTCTAATGCGACCCGCGACGCCATAATCTTTGACCTCCCGCAACCGTCTGTTATAGAGCTCACCTTCGGCGAGCTGATGATCGTTCAAAGTCTCGACATAGTCGGCCCCGGCGCGAGACGGCTCACTATCCAGCGTGCGGCCGGCACGGTGAACTCTCGCATTTTTCATACACCGCAGACACAGCTTCTTGTGAATATCCGCAGCCTGACGATCCGCGGCGGCAATGACCTTTCGGCGGCGGGCTGTTTGTCGAGACCAACGGGATCGTCGGTTTGTATGATTCGGTCGTTACCGGAAATCGCCGGCAATATCGGCGGCGGGATAATGTCGTCCGGCAAATTGACGATCGTGCGATGCTTGATCGACTTCGAATACGGCGTCGACCACAGGCGGAGCGATCGCACAGGTCGGCAGCACGCACGAGATGACGATCACGAACTCCACGATCACCGGGAACACGGGCTCCTCGGCGGAGCGGACTACAACGAAGGCTCACTGCTGCTCGTCAACGACACGATCAGCGGAAACACCGGCACACAGGCGGTCAACAGCATCCCGAGCGGCGGCCTTGGCACGATAAGAGTTCTCAATACAATCATTGGTCGTGACACCGCGCTCGGAAACAGCCTTCAGGAGCGTTTCAGTCCGCAGGCAATAACATCGTGACGGATGCTAACGGAAGCACCGGCTTTACCGACGGCGTGAATGGCGATCCAGGTCAGCAATAACGACATCATCGACCCGCTGCTCGGCCGCTCGCCGACAACGGCGGCCAGACAGACACGCTTGCGGTGTTAGCTACCAGCCCTGCGATCAAGAATGGAAATGCATGTGCCAGAACGGCCCAGTGTCCGCTGCTGCCGGGCATCACCTTTCCGACCGCGCGTTTGGACCAGAGGAGATTTCGCCGCAACCCGATCGCCGACAAGATCGATGTCGGTGCATTCGACACCGACTCATTTAGTGGATCGAGCATTGGGAGCCTTGGGCTGCTTCGGAATCGGCAACCCGGCAACCCGTTATGTAGGCTCGCTGGTTATGATAGTAAATCCGTCGACGATGGAAAGGCGCTACGCAATGGTTCGCACTAATGGAAATATCATATTTACAAACCTTCCGGAAGCTGATGCCTACGTGATCGAGGTCAGGTCAAAACGCTCCGGGATCCTTACGCCGCTTGTTTTCGCTTTCGACTAGGGGCGGCGTTAGTTCCAGTGTACTGCCCGCGACTTTGAATTGAACATTTTGCACATCGTATTGCTCTGATTGTCGCCATAAAATGCATAAGCCGCTATGAGGCCCGTCCAACCCGTCTGATGACTTGCACCGGAGCTCCGGCTCCATTGTCGCCGTGGAAGTATTCATAGAAGAGTATGTGATCGCGCATAGCGGGTCCTCCTGAAACTTTCGCGGCCGCCGAACACAGGCCGCTTCCCGTCGAGTCAAGCAAAAACGTTGCCGCAAGCCGATCTGTTAGTTCTCGAGCGACTTCTAGCAAGGTCATTTCATTTCCCGAACCCGTGGGGCATTCAACGCGGAACCTATCCCCGTAATAGGCGTGCAGATTTGCCAACGCGGATTATCACACGCATTAACCGGCATCCAAACCGGGCCACGCCAATTCGAATTACCGCCAAAAAGCCCGGTCTGCGATTCGGCAGGCTGGTAATCTACACGAAACTCATCGCCGCCGACCCGGAACCGTAAACGGATGGTCTTTGTGATACCGCGAAAGCGATCGGATGCCGTGAGGGCTTAGGAACTCCGACTCATCGAGCATGCGGGCAAGCACACGCCGCAGCTTTGTCTCGTCGAGGATCGCCAGGAGATGCCGGCCGTTCACTCCGGTCTTTTCCGGCGAGCGATGGTCGCCAGAAGCTCCGACCGCTCGCGGATGATCCAGCCCAGTCGGCCCTTGAGTTTCTTTGAGTCGATTGAGCTCCTCCGGCATCAGCACGGTTGATGCAGAGCGGCAGCAAACCCACAAGCGACCGTACATGAAGGCGGTGGCAGCTGCCGTTCGGCAGGCGAAGGACATCGTAAAAGAAGCCGTCTTCCTCATCCCACAGTTCATCGTCGTCGTTACCAACGTGGTCCATTGAGGCCGCGATCCATATGAAATGTTCGAAGAACTTAATGGCCATATCCTCATAGACCGGGTCCGCGGCGGAAAGCTCCAGCGATCTGAAACATTGTCTGTGCATAAAGGGGCCATCCATGCCGTCCCGTCGGCCTGTTCCAGATAACCGCCCGTGGGAAGCGGGGCACTGCGGTCGAAGACGCCGATGTTATCGAGGCCCAGAAATCCGCCCTCGAAAATGTTGCGGCCGTCGCGGTCCTTGCGGTTCACCCACCAGGTAAAATTTAGAACGAGCTTGTCGAAAACGCGCTTCAAGAAAGCGATATCGTTCTTTCCGTGAACTGTGTGCTCGGTCTTATAGGTAAACACCAGCGGCCCAAGCCTGCACAGGCGGGTTTACATCGCCAAAATTCCATTCATACGCGGGTATTTGCCCGTTGGGATGGAGATAGCGTTCGCGCAGAACCAGTTCGAGCTGGTCCTTGGCGAATTCCGGATCCACCATACTGAGTGTTACCGTGTGAAAGCGCGAGGTCCCATGCTGCATACCACGGATATTCCCACTTGTCGGGCATGCTTATGATCTCGGCATTTAGCATGTGGTTCCACTGAGAGTTGCGCGGCTGAGGTCCACCTGAGGGACTTGCGCCTGTCAGGGACAAACCTCGTGCTTTCAGCCAGCGGCCGACGTCGTAATAGTAGAACTGCTTTGTCCAAAGCATTCCGGAAAGAGCCTGACGCATGACCAATGCGGCATCCGTGCTTAGATCTTGGGGATCACCTCTGCGTAGAACGCATCGGCTTCGTCGCTCCGTTTCGAAAATATCTTTTCAAAGCTTTTGCCAAAGATCTTGCCGGTGTGGGTCGCGGGCGGACGGTCAGATAATCGCAGGCAAACCGTCGCCGAACTTCCGGGATCTATTTCCAGCGTGAGTGCGGCCGCCTTTGTTCCGCTCTGCGTCGGATTCACTGCGCGTTCGACTCACCTTTCACGATATGGCGATCGAAAGCATCCTTTACCCAGGGCGTCGGGTTTGGCTGACCCCAGAGCCGCTCTGAATTTGTCTCATTGTCCGTGAACAGCAGCGTCGGTGAGCCTTCGGCGAACATCCATCGTTCGCCCATTTCCGGATGCCAGGCACATATTACCGCGTGCTCCGGATCGGCTATGTCAGGTTCAAGCGACGGACGCCATTCCTGATCGATCCACGACCAGGTATTACGAAACCATAACGTCGGAAGCAAATTCAGAGGAGCGCGATCCGGCCCCTGATTGTGGGCCGTGATCTTGATCAGGATCTCTTCGGGCTCGGCCTTTGCATATTCAACGAAGACGTCAAAGTACCGATCCTCGTCGAACACGCCGGTGTCGATAAGCTCATACTCGAACGCGCTCCGGCCACGCGTCGCATTGGTTTCCACGAGGTCAACATATGGAAACGCCGCCTGCGGATACCGATACAGGTATCGCATCCATGAATGCGTCGGCGTGCTGTCGAGGTAATAGTAGTATTCCTTAACGTCCTCGCCATGGTTTCCCTGGCCGTTTGTCAGGCCGAATAGCCGCTCCTTGAGAATGGGTCCGCTCCGTTCCAAAGCGCCAGTGCGAAGCAGAGGATCTGGCGATCGTCGGAAATGCCTGCGAGCCCGTCTTCGCCCCACTCGTAAGCTCGTGAACGGGCATGATCGTGCGGGAAATAGTCCCACGCATTGCCATCGCTGCTGTAGTCCTCGCGTACTGTTCCCCATTGGCGTTCACTTAAATATGGGCCCCAGCGTTTCCACGGCGTGGCCCGCCGTGATGATCGCTCAAGCCTTTTGTGTTCCGGCGAGTTTGTTTGTGTTTTATTCCCCTTTTCGCGGATGGTCGGTTCAGTCGGAAGTTTGTTGCCTGGACATATAGTACACCCCCTTGTGTTGGCGAGACCTTCGGACTTGAGTCATGGGTCGTCCGCGCCCCTCGTTCCGAATTAGAACGAGGTGCGCCAGCGCCGTATCTCATTCTCTGATCTGTCTATTTTACACCACTGCGGGCCTTGTTTGAACAAAAAACTGCTTTTACCAGAGCAATCAAGGAATGTTAGTTTTATGTTACGGGAAGGTTTCGATTCATCGATTGACACGCCACTTATTTCTCACGATACTGTAAACGTTGTAAAAGGCTGTAGGTAGATCTATCGTCTCAGTTGTCTCATGCAGGCAATGGTTGATTCAGATTCCAAAAACTAGTTAAGAGAAAAGGAGGGTCGGAAAATGGCAATGAAAAACTGTCCTGAGTGTGGCCACGGAAATGTCGTCGAGCGCGGAGGCTTGCCCAAATTGCGGTGGCAGCCGGTCGCGGAAAGGGCATGAACCGGAACGTACGGCATATGTGGTCGATCCGCCAGAAGAAAACGAGTGGGTGTTCGCTGGGTACGATCATCATTGGCCTTTGGTGGGCCTCGGGATCTTTGCGCTGCTGGTATTTATTTTCTATCCGTACACACAGCAGTCGCCTCCAATCCAACACGGTAAACGTCAATCTGTCGATCGAAGCTCAGAACAAACAGACGACCGAGATCATAATCACAACACCTGAGCCTCGGGAACCGCCTACCCTAGGCCAACCGAACCGCCGCCGACGCCAAGGCCGACTTCGAGAAACCAACTCCGGCACCAAAGCCGACGCCTCCTACAAAGAGCAACGGGAATACCAGGTAGGGCAGCGGGAAACGCTAATTTGCCAGAAGCCATTTTCGAGAGATCGGAGATGGCTTCTTGCTATGCAGCTTTGCTATCGGCGGTAAGAGTGGGGGTATTTTCCGGTCCAGCAGGCCGAGCAGGTCGTGCCCTCATGAAGGCCGATGCTGCTGAGCATTCCTTCAAGCGAAAGATATCCGAGACTGTCCGCTCCGATGTGTCGGGCAGACCTCCTCGACAGGCATTTGTGCTGCGATCAGTTCTTCGCGGTCAGGCGTGTCGACACCGTAGTAACAGGAATGTGTCGTTGGCGGGCACGATATCCGCATGTGGACCTCGGCAGCTGCCAGCCTCGCGGACCATCTGGACGATCTTCTTTGACGTGGTGCCGCGGACGATCGAATCATCGACAAGGACAATACGTTTGCCGCGGATGAGGTCCCGGATGGGATTCAGTTTAAGCCTTACCCCAAATGAACGGATCGATTGGGATGGCTCGAATGAACGTCCGGCCGACGTAATGGTTGCGGATGATCGCCTGACGAAAACTGATGCCCGATTGGGCGCGTAACCGATCGAGGCGGCAACGCCCGGAATCAGGCACCGGTATCAACGAGAGTCGGCGTCGGCAGGATGCCTCGATCGCGAGCCGCTTGCCCATCTTGTGCCGCGATTCGTTGACCGATTTGCCAAAGATGCGTCGAATCGGGCCGCGAAAATAAACGTGCTCGAATGTGCACACGGAATGCGGTTTCTTCGGCGAACGGCTTTGACGAATGCAAGCCTTTTTCGTCAATTATCAGTATTTCGCCAGGCTCAACCTCGCGAACGTACTCAGCGTCGATCAGGTCGAAGGCGCAGGTCTCGCTGGCGACGCACCAAGCGTCCTTGTACTTGCGCAAGCACGAGCGGGCGAAATCCCCGCGGATCGCGCACGGCGATCAAGGCCTTCGGGGTAAGGAATAACAGCGAGAAGGCTCCTTCGGTCTCATGGAGCACGTTGGTGATCGCCTCGATCGCATTTTTGGCAGGCGTGCGGGCGATACCGTGAAGGATCGTCTCAGTATCTGAGGTAGATGGAAAAATAGCGCCGTTTCGTTCCAGCTCGCGGCGACGGGCCTCGGCGAAAGGCAGATTGCCGTTAGTGACAAAACCGCGATCTTGCCGTGCTGGCAGGTCACCGAGAACGGCTGCACCTCGTCGATCGTGTTTTTGCCCGTGGTCGAGTAACGCGTATGGCCAATTGCGCTCGTACCCGTAAGGTTTTTGAGCACGTCCTCAGTCAGCACATCCGCGATAAGGCCGACCTCGCGAAAATGTATCGCAGCTCGTCGCCATCAGCCGAAACGATCCCGCATGCTTCCTGACCACGATGCTGAAGGGCAAAGAGGCCAAGCTGCGTCAGCGTCGATGCCTCCGGGTGGCCAAAAATGCCGAAAATGCCGCATTCCTCGTGAAGCTTATCCGATGTGATGTCCATCCTGACTCCATTTTGCCACAGACGGTTGTTAAACGCCGAGTAGCCGGGCGCGTTCGAGATCGGCCGGCGTGTTTATGTTCAGAAAAGTTCTCAGAGCCCGGTAGATCGCTGACCTGGTCAAAAGCGCACCCGGTGCGTTGCGATCTGCGTCCAGGAAATCTCGGAAGCGATGGCGTTTCTGTTTTTCGAGCATCTGTTGAGCCTTTTTCAGACAGGGGTCGACGCAATACAAGGCACACAACGGCTGGACAATCCCATCTGATTGGATCGGGACGACGGCATCTGCGTCCCCTGAGAGCAGACTGCAAAGCCGTCCAATGAGATCGGCGGTAATGAACGGAAGATCACAGGCCGCCAAGAACAACCACTCGGTTTTTGCGTGGGTTAGAGCCTGTACGCGAACCGCCGAGCGGACCGCGATCCGCGTGAAGGTCGATGACGACGAGCAGGTTGGAAACTGTTCGGTGCCCGCCGCGACAAGCGTCACGCGGACTCCGGGAAGTGCTGCACGTGCGATCGCCGTCAGGCGTTCGGCAAGCGTGACGCCGCCAAGTCTTATCGTGGCCTTGTCGGTGCCCATTCGACTCGAACTCCCGCCGACGAGAATGAACGTTTCGATATTCATCACGAGGCGAATTTCACCTGCAGTTTCTGTCAGTTGGCTGATCGTGATCGCGATCGACTTCGAGGTGGGTGTTTTACTTTTTCCGCGACGCTGCCAAGCGGCACGAGCGGGTTTGTCTCCGGAAAATACGCGGCAGCACAATCATGTTAGGGATCGGATACGGCACGACAATGAACCGAAACGCATGCCGCTCGCCGTCATCAAAATGACTCGTCAGATTCACCACCTGCCCGGCTTTGAGCCCGAGTTTTTCGATGTCGGCCGGATTCATAAAGATCACACGCCGCTCATCCTCGATGCCTCGATATCGGTCACCGTAGTCGTAAATGGTGGTATTAAACTGGTTATGTGGAACGGATCGTGGTAAGCAAGAGCTGGCCCGGCTCGAGTTATGATCTTTCTAAGACGCTCGCGACGAAATGTGCTTTGCCATCTCTGGTCGGGAACCGGCCGTCGTTTGGCGGATTGGAAGATAGAAACCGCCGGGCTCGCGGACGCGACGATTGTAGTCATCGCAGCCGGCAACGCACGCGAGAGATCGAGTCGCGAATGTTGTCGTAATTGGCGGCCATCGTGTCCCAATCGATCTGCGGTTGTCCTGGTCGCCAGCACTGCCTTCGCCATTTGTGCGACGATCCACGGTCTCGCTGCGAAGATGCTCTGACGAAGGTTTCAGAACGCCCTTCGACATTTGTACGTTGAGCATCGTGCTCTCGGTCGAGACAAACTGCTCTGCCGCTTGCCTGGGTGTCGATCTCGGAGCGGCCGAGGCACGGTAGGATCAGATGATTGTTTACTAGCAGCGAGAGCTCAGTTCGATTCAGTTTTGTTGCCACCTGCACCGTAAGCCGGCATTTCTTTAAAGCATCGGCGACGATCTCCGTGTCCGGCGTCGGCGCTCAGAAAGTTTCCGCCCATTGCGAAGAAGACTTTGACGCGGCAGTCGTTCATCGCAGCGATCGCGTTCGACGGTGCTAAAGCCTTCCTTTCTGCGGCGCTGCAAAATCGAATTCCTTTTCGAGGGCGGCGACAAAATTCCTCCTTGACCTTTTCCCAAATGCCCATCGTGCGGTCGCCCTGGACATTCGAGTGTCCGCGAACAGGACACAAGCCCGGCACCGGCTTTGCCGATCTGTCCGCGAAGAAGATGCAAGATTGACGATGTCCTGTATCGTCGCGACCGCCTTTCGTGTGCTGCGTCACGCCCATCGCCCAGCACGTGATGACGCGCTCAGCGCGATGAACATCTCTGCCGCCTCGATGATCTGCTCGCTGTCAGGCCGCTTTCGCTCAGGATGTCATCCCAATTCGGTCGCATCGAGCGAGCGAGCGATCAGGCTCGTCATAACCGATCGTCTTTTCGCGCGATGAATTTGTGGTCAAAGATCGTCTCGCCGGGGCTTCGGCGCTCACGTGCCAGCATGCACTTTCATCATGCCCTTGAGCACGGCCATGTCGCCACCGATGCGAATTGGCAGGTGCAGGTCGAGCGAAGCTGCGTCGTCTTGCGGTCCGAGACATCGCGACGGGGAACATCGAGCGGGTTCGGGTAGTGCTGCGGATTGGGATTCTCGAAGTTGAGCAAGCTCGGCCTCGGGCAGCGGATTGATCGCGAGCATTTTGCGCCGCAGCGTTTGGCCTCCGTGCAGCGAGAGTCATCATCCGGGAAGCGTTCGAGCCCGGATTCTGACCGATGACGATGACGAGATGTTTGTCTCGGCAAAATCGCTCTAGCCGCATCGGTCGCCTTGCCCAGGCCGATGCGATTCGAGTCGAGGCGACGCCCGACGATTCGTGGCACATGTTCGAACAGTCGGGCAGATTGTTCGTGCCAAATTGCCGCACGCAAGAGCTGGAAGAGAAACGCCGCCTCGTTCGACGTGCGGCCCGACGTATAAAAGACTGCTTCGTCGGGCGATGCAAGGCTAGTTCAGCTCATCGGTCGATCAACCGGAAAGCATCCTCCCACGAGATCGGCTCGATAGTGAGTTGCACCGCGTCGCGCGGACAACAGGTTCTGCTAGACGCCCCTGCGAGTTGAGTCTAATAGTCTTCTAGCCGATAGTCCTCGACATCGTGCTCGCGCCAAAACTCGACTCGACCTTCTTGGTCGTCGCCTCGTCGGCAAGCCTTGCCGCTTTCAGCAAAACTCGGCAAACGGTGCGTTTGTCGTCTGGGTCAGGCCACGCACACGACGGGCAATCAATGCCGCCTTTCTGGTTGAGCGCCACCAACGCACGCGTCGCGCGTACCGGGCCCATTTTTGGTAGGCGTTTGTGACAGTTTCTTTGATCGCAGGAAAGTCCGGCAGCGACCTTCATCGGCGGCGTGGCGTGAAGATCGCCGAGCTTCTCAGGCGTGCGGCCCTTGGTCTCAGCCACTGGTGCTTCTCCCTCGCAAGTCGTTCGATTTGGATACGCGTCGACTCGATCTGGATCATCAGGGCGGCCGATACATGTCGAAAGCCTTTTTCGATGAGCACCGACAACGCTTCACCGTTGCCACATCTATCGCAGGCATCGATGCCAACATCGTTGCTGGTTGCCCAAGTCATTGCTGTGGCCCGCGGCAGCAAAGGAACAAGGATCTGATTGTCGGAGTATTGAAGATGGTCACCTCATCGACGCCGTCCGACGCCGCTATCGAATATCCGCAGAGCCTGAAACGTGGCTGCACCAAATCGAACCTCTTCGCTGATCACACCGGCAGTGCCAAGGCCGCTGACCTCCGCGGCAGTAAGCGAAAACGGATCGAGTTTCTCGCATTCTTAGTTTCATGTGCCCGACACAAGAATCCGGTCGCTTCCTCCCGGTTCTGATTCGCTCCTCGCCGCAGTAGATGTTGAAATGGCCGTCGCGAACAAAGCCCGCGAGCGTCATTCCGTATTCCGCGGCTAAGCTCGACCGCGAGACTCGACGGCGCACCGACTGCGGCGAGAATCGGAATGCCGCCATCAGGCCTTCTGCACCAGCCAAAGCTCGCACGGCCGCTCACCAGCAAAATGTGGTCTGACAATGGCGTCTCGCCAGCCAGGAATCTTGCACCGATCATCTTATCGAGAGCGTTGTGACGGCCGATGTCCTCTGCGAACGATATCGAGCGTGCCGTCGGCCGCGAATAGCGCCGATGCATGCAGGCCGCCGGTCTGATCGAAAACGGTCTGTGAATTCCGAAGCAGATCGGGCAATTTGTGAATTACTTCGCCTTCACGGTTAATCCATACCCGACAATGGCTTAACGCCGGTGCGTAGTGCCTCGATCGACGATCTTACCGCACACCGCGCACTCGAGGTTGTGTGAAATTAGCTCGAGCCGCTTGAGATCGATGTCGATCTTTTCCGAAAGGTCGACCCGGATGGTGTTCGAATTCACCGCAGCGGCACGGTCGAGGGTAAAGTACTCTTCGCACCTCTCTCCCGATCTTCAATCCGCAATGGCGGATGCTGTTTGATCATTGGGTCAGCCGCTGGATAATGCCCCCGGTGAGAAGAAAACCGGCAGCAAGTTCGGCATCGTCGCCCGGCGTGCGCATCGTGATTCGATATAGCGCGGTGCGTGCCGTCCGGCTTTCAGACGCCGAGTCGTATCCTCGAGCGGTTCCTCGACAGCTAAGCGACCGGCAGACTCCTGGCCGCTCGGATCGAACCGCAATGCGGCTGACAACGCTGTCGGACAATGCTTCGGCTGGCTTCACGGTAGAATCTTAGCAGACATCGTGATCACAGCCACGAATTACACGAATATCACGAATAAGAAAGCCGCTCCCATTCGTGCTCGCCCGTGCAATTCGTGGACAAAGCTCTTGCCTCTGCAGGCAGGATGCGGCCGCGGCATTCGCCAAAGCCGATGCGGCGGAAAGCCTTCGCGTTCGCAGTAGCCTGCGCATGATGACCTCGTCGCCGTCTTCGAGGAAGCGGCCGCCGCTTCGCCTGATGGCAAGGTCGATAGGCTCTGTGCCTCGCCAGCTGAGTTCGAGCATCGCGCCGCGTTCTGACTTTTCCTTGCCGCTAACGGTGCCGGTCGCGATCAGGATCGCCGGTTTGCAGGTTGCAGCCGTTCGACGCGTGGTGCGTCAGCATCTGGCCGACAGTCCAATAAAGGTCTCTTGTGTTCGAACGCGCAGAGAAGATGCGGCTCGATGTTTGCATTGCCGCATCTTTTTCGGTTTGGATATAGACTTCGAGATTAATATCGAGCCCGCCGTGCCGCTGGTTCTGCCCGTCGGCGAGATAATCGAGCGGTTGCGGGTCGTCGGCGTCGCGTTCGAACGCCGTTGTCCTGAAAGGCGCAAGCGCTTCCATCGTCACAACAAAAGGCGAGATGCTCGTCGCGAAATTCTTGGCGAGAAACGGCCCCAGCGGCTGGTATTCCCACGCCTGTATGTCGCGTGCCGACCAGTCGTTTACGAGGCACATGCCAAAGATATGCTCCTCGGCCGCGGCTATCGGTATCGGCATGCCTATCTCATTTCCTTGCCCGACAAAAAGCCAAGCTCCATCTCGTAATCGAGACTCTTCGCCGGAATAAACACCGGCGGAGCGTCCTGATCGCTGCGGTTCTGCCCCTTCGGCCGCTTGACGTCCGTGCCCGAAATAACGATGCGACGACGCACGCCCGTGATACCCGATCGGCACATACTTGTAATTCGGCAGCAGCGGATTTTCCGGGGCGGAACATTGAACCGACGTTCGTGGCATGGTAGATCGAGCAGTAGAAGTCGGTGTAATCATGGATCGGCAAGAGTGGAAAGAAGTCGCATTCGGCAGCAGGGGTGAGATGGCTCGAAATACCCTCACGAGCCTCGGCCGAGGCATCACTTGAGAGATTCGTTACCAGCTCTCTCACGGAAGCGGGAAAGCACCAGCTCAGTCCTCTTCGCCGAGCTCGAGGAGGTGTTCTACCAATAAGATCCCGCTCTCGCCCTTCAAGTTCGATTTGAATGACCGAACACACATGTCGTCAATGCAAGCGTTTACATCGAGCACCTGGCTGCCGATTGCCACCCTGACAGACAACACGACACGGCCTGGCCGTTCATATTCAAAAGACACCACGGCAAATTCTGTATCGGAAAATCGGTATCCGCATCGTTTGCAGATTCGACCCAGCTTTTAAGGTCCGGGTCGTGAGTTTCGTTGATCTCGTCCATAAAATCACTAACCGCGAAAAAGACGAAAAGTGACTAAAAATAGGAAACTCGATTTTTCGCAGCTTTCGCGTATTTCGCGGGTCTACAAAATCCCGGAGTTTTTGCAGATCGGCCACGGGTTCGTCGAATGAGCACGAACCGAAACGATTGGATACCGTATTTGCGGAGGCTTTCCAGTTGGAAAACCGTCAATGGAAAATCGTCCCGCGCCAGATGGCAGCCTGGTCGTCAAACCGGAAAACCTCTTCAAATTCCTCTTCCATCACGTTTTCGAGCAGGCTTGACGCGAAAGCCTCTCGCGTGCAAAACCGGTCATCATGAATAGGTTAAGAAAGCCGTGCATCGTGGCCTTGGGCGAATTGTTCTCATAGGTCAGCGGCCGAAAACATCGGATCGGGTGATGCAGCCCGGCGGTTGCCTTAAAGGCAACATTTGCCTCGAGACACAGTTTTACAAACCGAATTATGCCTGCTGTGCGGGGAAACGTATCCGGGTGTGACGCCGCCCAGTGCGTATCTTGGCCCGCTGGCCCTTGATGGCGAGCGTCGAGATCAGGTCGGGCAGTTTCACATCGAGGCCAGTTCAAAATACGCGGTCACATCCGCGGGCAACGAAGACGGCGGCATTCTCGATCGTGTCTGCCGACTCGGCCTTGATCTCAATGACGTCACAAACTACCCGGGGCCATTACGCTGCGTTAAAGTCCTTGACGGAATCGATCGTTTTGGTCACATCGTCGCCGGCCACAACTGCGATCCGCCACGCCTCTCGTGCGTCACGTGAGATGAAATCGCGGAACTCTCGTGGAACTCATCCAGCCGTGCGGCGGTCACGACAAAGCGGCCAAGCATCCAGTTGTAATTGCTGTTGCGATAGGTGGCGAGTTTATCACCGCCTCAGGGCATCGAGATGGCTGACGGCGGAAACAGGCCCTGCGTAGTCGATCGCCCCTGAGAGAAGGGTACGGATGGACGCAGGGGGCGTGGATTCGCTGGCTGGTGTGAGCATCAGATCTGAAAGCGCGGCGTGCACGTCGTTAGCCGCACGCTAGGTGTCACATTTACAAGCCGTGCGGTCGAATCAAAAGCGGGGGCTTGCTTTTGGCAAAACAACTTCGGTTATCTTTGCATAAATTTTACGCTTTACATTGAAGATAGATGCGCGTTCTTGGAATCGATCCCGGCAGCGAAACGCTGGGTTGGGGCGTGGTTGATCGGCGGCAGCGGAAAGTACGCGCTGGTCGACTTCGGCACCGTCAAGTCGAACCCGCCCATGCGTTCTCACAACGGCTGCTGAATATCTATGATGGAGTCGCATCCGTGATCGAGCGGCACTCACCGGACGTGCTAGCGGTCGAGGACACGTTCATAGCCGTCAAACGTTGCCGTTGCATGTTAAAGCTCGGCCAGGTTCGCGGCACAATGCTGCTGTTGGCCGAACAGTGGGGCCTGAATTGCCAGTACGCGCCTGCCGGGCGTCGTCAAGCAGACCAGTCGTTGGTTATGGGAACGCCGAAAAAGGCCAGGTCGCTCCAGATGGTAAAGTGCTGCTAGCGCAAAGTCGCCGCCAAAGCCGCACGACGCTGCCGATGCACTCGCGATAGCGATCTGTCATTTCACCACGCGGGAATGAAGCGCGGATCAAGGCGGCGAAAAAATAGGTCACATGAGATCGCTTATCCTCCCCAATTATCGCTCTCTGTTTTTGCATCATGTGCCCGCTGCCGCTCAAAAGCTTTCGCAGGCGCTCCAGCCAAAGCCAAACCAGCGGGGGCGACGCAGAGGTCCGGCGAGATCGGCCAGTACCGCGTCGTTGTTGATGAAACGCTCTCGGTGCTGCGGATAAAACCGAGCTTGTTCTCCGACTCGATCCACCGGATGCGGCGCGGCCGCCAAGGTACAGGATCCTCGGCGTTACCGAGGCCGACGGTGTGAAGTTTTACAAGGTGACAGGCCGCCGGAGACTACGGCTGGGTCAATCGGAGGCCGTTTTGGCAAGTTCGCCCCGGCGACGAAGAGCGACTTGCAAGACTGGTGCAGGCGGCGGACGGTTTTGAACAGCTAGAGATCGCCGTCGAGTTTTTCAACCTTTATCCGGAGTCGCGATTTCAAACCGTCGCTGCTGCTGCTTCTTTGGCGATCTCCTCGAGGAAGCTGCCGCTCGACTCTCAAAGGACGCCAGCTCGCGTCTTAGCCGCAAAGAGATGGCCGCCAGTGGCACGCACCGGCGCACAGTTATTATCTCAATTTCAACATGCTCGACCGCTATCGCAAGCTAGGTGTGATCTTTCTTCTGAATTCCGCGACGCGGCAGTTTCATTACGACGGAGCAAGCTGGAAGGAGATCGTCGCCAAGTCTCCTGCCTCACCGGAAGCAGCCGAGGCCCAAAAGCGGCTCGATTCGCTGAAGCAAAAGATGGAGACAGCGGCACGGACCGCCGGGAAACCTAATTCGCGATCGCCACCGCTATCTCGGCCGCCACGCGTGGCAGTTATTTTCCAGCGAGGCAATGTTGGCGGCGAGCGTTCGTCCGCCGCTTCGCCGGGCCATCTCCGATAAAGCAAATGGCGTAGGTCTTTACCGGTGTACCGCCCTTGTCCGCATCAGAAAGTGATATCTCAAGAATCCCTCGAGCTCATCGCTCGATCGCGAAACTTTTTCCGGCACAGGAACGGCGACGAGTATCGCATTCTGCAGCCCAACGTCAGTCGCGGGCACGAATGATCTCGGCAACCTCTTCCGCCGTATCGACTCGTTCATCCACCGCGAGGCCGCCTGATCGGCCATAGAAAGCGGGCATCTCGTCGCATTGCCAGCCGAGGACCGGTTATGCCGTGCGTTTCAAGCCATTCGCGCGTTTCGCTAGGTCGAGGACGATCTTTGACCGGAGCAGACTGACCGTGATCGGCGTTTGCGCAAGCTCGGGCAGATCGGCGGAAACGTCATGTGCGTCGCCGCGATGCACGCCGCCGATGCCGCCGGTCGCAAAAGACCTTGATGCCAGCGCGATGAGCGATAAACGCGGTCAGTCGCCACCGTCGTCGCGCTCCGTCGAGGTTTTCTTGCTGACTGCCAATGGCGAGATCGCGGCGCGAGACCTTGCGGATGTTCTCGCCGGTCGCAAGCCGCCCGATCTGTTCGTCGTTCAGTCCAACGCAAAACTCACCGCCGAGGACCGCGATCGTCGCCGGAGTCGCGCCGTGCTCGCGAACGATATTCTCTAATGGCGCGCGGTTTCGAAGATTTTGTGGGTAGGGAAGTCCGTGGGCGATGACGGTGGATTCAAGTGCGACGATCAGGCCCACCAGCGCGTCAGAAACCGTCGCTACTTCTTCGGGACTGGTATTGTATGCGGCCACAGATCGAATCGGTGGACAACATCGAACAACTATCAAGGAAGAATACTGACAGCTGGGAAGGGTGGTTTACCCCCGCTCAAGCTAACGCCTCGTAAGAGCGGGGCAAGCCCACCTTCTGACTGTCACTGCCTAACTAGGCTTCGTTGGCTTCTAAGGCGAAGTGGTTTCGTGCCTACTTGACAACTTGCCGATGCGGTTGAGACGCGGGTGCGTTATGCAGCCAAAAATACTTCATTAGATGCTCCGCGGTCGCATGACCAATAAACGAGACATCGCCCGGCCGATGATCAGGTCCCGCGGAACAAAGCCCCAGAAACGGCTGTCGCTTCGCTATTATCCCGGCTGTCGCCCATCACAAAAAAGCTGTTTTCCGGCACTACCATCGGTTTTCCCGCAACGCCGAAATCATGCAGCGCGATCGGTAGGTTCCTGCCCGACGCCACATAGTCCGTTGTGGTCCGGTCGTAGTTAAACGCTATAGAGGTGCGTCAGGCTGAGAACTGTTCGAATTCCTTGGTCTCTAACGCCGAAACATTGTCATCTGCTTCGCCGATCATGCGATGTTCGGGCAAGAGTTTTCCGTTGATGAAAACCTGATTGTTCTTGAACTCAAGCGGTCTCGCCCGGCAGCCCTATGACGCGTTTTTACATAATTGATCTGATATGGGACAAGGTTACGCTCCGAGTCACTTGTATGGTTTGTTCTTGTTGCCGGGATACTTGAAAACGATGATGTCGCCGCGTTTGATATCGCGCTGAGGCAAAAATGGCAGTCCGCTGCCGCCGGGCGTGAAGATAAACTTATTCACCAGCAGATAATCGCCCACGAGGATCGTGTTCTGCATTGATCCCGTCGGAACGGTAACGGCCTGCAGGATAAACGTCATCCCATAGATCGCCATTATCAGTGTGATGACGAACGATTCGAAATACTCACGTGCCGTCGATTTTGGCGGCCCTGCGGGCTTTGCGGCCGCCTCGGCGTTTGTTTCTTTTGTTTCGTCGTTCATAAAAGATAGATGATACGCTAATTTTTGCCCGCCCGTTTCGCGGCTTTGCTCTCGGCGGCCTTCAGTATGGTCAAAACCTCGGCTGCGGCCATCATTTCCGCAGCCTTGATCGAACTTCCGCGGCCTCGTGCCTTTCCGGTTTTCCAGGTGCGTTTCGACCGGGAATTCCCGCGCATGCGGCGGGCCATCGGTCTCGATCGCGTTATATTGCTGGGGCCGGCTGGCGGTCCGGCTTGCAGCACCTCCTGAAGCGTCGTCTTGTAGTCGACCGAGTTTCCCGGTGTTGCCTGCCTAAGTTCATCGGCGAAGACCCGTGTCGCGAAGACTCGTGCCGCAGCATAACCACCGTCAAGGAACACCGCGGCGATCACCGCCTCAAGGGTGTTTGCAAGCAGCGCTTGTTTTTGCGTCCGCCGGTCTTTTTCCTCACCGCGGCCGACGCGGACAAATTCACCCAGGTTCAGCTTGTCCCAATTGCGGCAAGCGTTGTCGTGCTAACGAGGTGATGCTTCATCAGCGTCAGGTCGCCCCCTCGTCGTATTGCGGATCGGTCGAGTAAAGCCTGCTCTGCGATGATCGAGCCCAAAACGGAGTCACCCAGGAATTCCATCGATTCATTCTCGGCAGCTCGTATGTTCTCCTCCGATTCGCCTTGCAAATTCTCGAGACGCCCACGAGCGGTGGGTGACCGCCCGCTCGAGAAGCGTTACGTCGCGAAAGCTTGTGACCGATCAGGTTTTCGAGTTTGCCGAGATTGGATGCCATTCTGAGTGTTGATTTGAAAGATTGGGTAAAAGAAAGCCGGACGCATCGTTAAACGCGCCCGGCACGATCTTTAGACGTAATGCCGTTACGGTTTGATCGGTGTCGAAGATGTTGAAGTCGTCGACGTCGTCACCGGCTCGGATCGCTGACCGGCGTAACAGGCGTCAGCGGATTCTGGAACGGCCTCTTGGCGCACACTGCTATCCATGCGTCCATACCGCCTTTCTCCTTTCCGAAGCGAAGGTTGTGCCATTCTCGATGTTCTTATACATCTTGTCCTTATACGCTTTGACGTACCCAGTGTATAGGCCTTGGAAAGCTTCCATCGCACGCTCGGACGTCCCGTTCGCAAGGGCGACCTTGGCCTTGATCGCGGCAACTTTTGCCTTTGCCATCCTCCCGGGATCAGTGTCCTTCTGGTCAGCTACCATGACTTTGATCTCTTCGGTCAGTTTATCGAGCCTGGTCAAAGTAGTAGAAACCGACAGTTCGTACGGGATCGGGTTTTGGCTGATTCCGACGCGCCCTGTGTTGCCTTGAAAAAGGTAGGGAGCGGCTGCCGCCTTGTTCTTTTGCGAGACCTGGGTTATGTAGCCTATGTACAGATTCATCCAGCCGATCGCATCTTCCTTCGTTATGAACGCAAAGTTATAACCGTCCTTCACCGATGCGAGACCGTACTTTGTTTCGGTACCTACTGAGGAATGGTTTTCCCGGCCTCGAGATCCGCGATAGACTGCTTGGCAAACTTTAATGCGTCGTCATTGTACTTGGCGTTGCCCTTTAGAGCTTCCTCACCACCGAGCGGCAAGCACGATCTCTGCGGTCCGGTACTTCTCAGGGTATTTCGCAGGGGCCTCTTTTCCGGCCGCATAGACCTCATCCCAATTCTTGGTTTTGAGGGCGGTATCGAAGCGGGCAACCAAAGCATTTTCTACTGCCCTCGGCCTCCATCTTCTTAATGGCCTCCTCGGTCTTCGGGATCTGTCCCGTTAACCAATCAGCCAATTCCTTGGCCGGTTCACACGAACCATATTTCTCTTTAAATGTTTTTGCCGGCCTCAACGAATTTCGTTCGTCCCGCGACGCTTTTGTCCTTAAAAGCTCACGGACTTCATCGCCCGACGTCGTCATGCCTGCGGCATCCTCGCACGGGTTTTGCCGAGGCCGCTAAAGCCCAGCGCGATCGCGGCGGCCATAAGGCTGACGTTTGCTAAATCTAAAGATCGTTTTCATGTTAATACTTCCTCCGGGTGTGAACCCCAACCAAAATTCCTTACTTTCGCTCGCGAAGATCGCTCTTCGGTTCCGCGCCAAATCAGATGAAAAACCCAGGCAAAAAAGTTGCAAATGTTCACCAGGGGACAACTGCCTATTTTTAACAAAAATGACCAATCAAAAGAAATCTTTTGAAAAGCTAAATAATCCCGTAATCTTCGGCTTTGTGTCAAGCCGAACAAATGGCATCGTAACAAAAAGACACCGGCCACTGAGGCCGGCCGGCGTCTTGTCAAAAATATCTTCTTTCCCGCGAATGCTCAGGGTTTCGGTGTTCCAACGGGCCTCTTTTCCTCGCCTTCCCGGTCATAGGTGATTATCACCGGCGGGAAAAGCGGCTTTTGAATTGTCCGGTTTTTGTCACGGAGTTTCTTCGGGGCCGGGGCCACGGACCGATATCTGCGTCTGGAAGCTCGGCACTGACGATGGGTCTCTCGATCGACATCGGCCGTGTTACAGGTTCGCCATTGGCTGTCGCGGTCGCGTCATCGTCATCTTCCTCGTCGGCCAGTTTGATAGCCGTCTTGGCGTCGATAGATGGTTTCGGCTTGAGGCTTGAATTCCGTCTGAGCGAGGTTTCTGTCCGTGCGGACGATCCCGGCACAGTGCTTTGTAAGATCTGGCCGGCAACGGCGGCAGCGTACTACCGCGTTCGGCTGGCCGCGTGTGATCACCACAACGGCGTACTTCGGCTGCTCGATCGGAGCGACCGAGTGCAAACAGGCCGACCCACGAGCCTTTGCTGATGCACGAACCGGTCTTGCCCGCGATACCCTGCGAGGCGTCGACGCCTCGTCGTGCCGTGCCGTATTCGGCGGCACCGATCATACCGGGGATGACGCGACGGACGTTCTGCCTGCGGCAATTCGACATGCTGACGATAGAAGGGCTGAAAACTCGCCTTCTCGACCGAGTCTGCGCGGCACGCGAGGCAAAACATCGGTTGCCGCCATTGGCGATGGCAGATACCATAACCGCAAGCTGCAGGCCCGATCACCTCAAAATCGTCACCGTGCGAATAGATGCTGGATTGTTGTTGCCAACGGGAAGTTTGCCGGCGTACTCGCCATCGATAGCAAGTCCGGTCGCGGCTCGCGACCGAGTATCTGTTTGGCATACTCGATCATCTTTCGCGTTGCCGAAACTTACCCTGCACGCTGGAAATAACCGTTGTTCGAGAAGGCAAGAGCGTCGTCGAGATTGAGCCGCGTGGAGCACGTTCTTGATCGAGCCGTCCTCTTTGCTGATAACGTTCTCGTTGAGGGCGGCGACGCCCGTGACGAAGTTTGATGGTCGAGCAGGGGCTTGATGCCGCTGCGGACCGCCCAATCCTGATTGACTATCGTCAGCACCTTGCCGGTCTGCGTCTTCCATCGACAACAACCGAACCGGCGTGCGAGCCAGAGGCATTGACAGCGGCCCGGCGGATCGCGAGGTCCTCACCATCGGTCGCTATCTCTTGAAATATTAGCGACAGTCTCTGTGCGGAGTCCGCGTTCAAAAGCCGAGCTTGCGGGCGATCGCTTCATGTCGGCCTGCTCGCCGGCGGCGGAAGTCTCGGCAAGAACAGTGCTGCCCTACGTTCGGCCTCTTTGCGGCGGCGTTCGGCGGTCTCTTTTTCGATTCCGGCCCGGGCGCGTTCTTCTTATCTTTGCATCCGCCAGCCGGGCTTTTCTTTTTCCTTCCGGCTCTGCTTTGCTGTTACCTTCTTGTTGTCGCGATTCTTTCTTAGCATCTCTCGAGTGCTTTACCGATCTTCTTAGCAACAGCTTTTGGGCCTGCGAACCTCTTTTGATTGGGCCCGACACGGCACCACTCATCATCGAAAAGGCTCAAACAGTGGACTGACAAGAGGCTAATTTCAGGTAACATTAACTTCATGCTTTACCTCAGATCCGAAGAGAGTTTTTGTTGAGATTGGATCGAAGGCGGCCAGAAAATCGCGAAATGTCTGATAAAGATGCAATCGTCTCGGGCGTTGCGAAAAATCCAGAAGAAAACTATACACATCCAAGCGGCGGCGTGACAAGAATTGTTTTTGTCCAGATGCAGTTGTAACAATGAGATTCTTCTGAACACATTCCGGGGGCAGATTGCTGCTGATCCTCGCGTTAATGCTCATTATGCGACGCTCGGAGTTTCAGTATTATCTGAATTCTGCGAATGCAGCAAGAGAACAATGAACTGCGTGAAAAGCAGGAACAGACTGACTCGTAGCCGGCTTCGGCTCAGGATTTAACAGCATTACTTCAAACGAGTATATCCAGGATCTTATCCAGCCCGGGAGGAGTCAGAAGTTCTTCAACGAGGGAAATGACCGAGCGGATCAGGGACATTATCACTATCGATAATCAATGGCGGGTCGCGACAGTCTTAATCCAGACTATCTTCCGTCAACAAACGCTCGGGGGTGAGATCATTTATACGAAGCTGAAGCGAGGTGTGCCAATCTGCCGCCACTCTGTCGAGGAGGCAACGTTTTGGCGATGACCTCAAGAATTTTCCTAATCAGAGGGCGTCCGAAACAAGTGAGAAAGATGGTGAAGCACCACGCTTCCCTTGGAAACGAGTGATGGCCGCTGGTATGTGATGGTCGTCTTGACGCAGCCATCAGGCGATGCTGCGTGGCGGGCCGCCACGGCCGTTGGTCTATACGCTCGGCGTTCTGCTGGCCCGTCGCTGATAACGTTCGTGCTTGTATGGCGGTTTACGCGGCCGGTGGCAGCTCGTCTCCGAGGCGGCACGCGAAGTGGCTGAGGGGGATCTTGGAGGTCCGGGTGCCGGACACCGGCCGAAGCGATGAGATGGGCCAGCTGCGCGAGATTTTAACGACATGGTGTCTGAGCTCGAAAAAAGCGCGACCTCGAGGCACAACTCCAGCAGGCCGAAAAGCAGCGGTCGTCGGCCGGCTAGGTTCCGCCATCGCTCACGAGATACGGAATCCGCTGAATTACATTAATTTGACGCTCGACCACTTGCGGTCCGAAATTCGCCCCGAGGACGCCGAAAAACGGCGAGACGTTTGTAAAAACTGACCTCGCAATTAAAATCAGAGGTCGCGCGGATCGACCAGCAGATCTCCGGACTTTCTGAATTATTCGCGGCCGACAAAGCCGACCTGCAGGCCGATCGAGGCGCGCAAGGTTATCGAAGATTCGCTCCGCATCGTCGAGGCACGAGGCTGCCGAAGAAGGCGTTAAGATAGCGTCGTCGAGCACGAAGACGTTCCGCAGGTTTTGGGCGATCCGGAATTCCTGCGTTCGGTTTTCAACAATCTATTTATCAATGCGCTGCAATCGATGGAAACAGGCGGCGGGCATTCTCAATATCAAGATCACGCCGGACGATGACCGGGCGATGCGTCGAGCTTTCGAGGTCGCGGACACGGGCAACGGCATCTCGACGCGAAAGCGCCTCTCAAGCATATTCGAGCCGTATCTCTCAACCAAAGGAGACAGGTACCGGGATTGGGCCTCGCGATCGTGTCAAAAGGTAGTTGAGATCCATAACGGGACGATCGATGTCGAATCAGAGCGAAGGTAGGGAACCAAGTTTACGGTAAGATTACCGAAAGCAGAAGATTAGCCACAGGGATACACAGAGAACACCGAGAAATCAGCTATCTTTTCGGTGTTCTTCTGTGGTTGCTCTGTGGCAAAACTCTATGGCTAGAAAATCGATACTCGTCGTTGACGACGAAAAGAATCCAGCGAGAAATCCTCGGAGACGATACTCTCGGGCCGAGGGCTATGACGCGACGACGGCAAGCTCGGGCTGAGGCGGCGATGAAGTTTGTCGCCGACCGGCACTTTGACCTGGTGTTGACCGACCTCAAGATGACCGGGATGAGCGGCCTCGACCTGCTCAAGCGAGCTCACCGATTTTTGACAAGTCGATCATCGTTATTCTGCTCACTGCTCACGGCACGATCGACTCGGCGGTCGATGCAGCCGTGCTTGGACGCGTTCGAGTATCTATCAAAAACCCTACGACAGCGAGAAGCTGCTCGAGAACCGTCTCGCGGAAGCGCTCAAACAAACTGACCACCCTCGACGCCGAGATCGTCTCGGTCTCGCCCGAGATGGACAAGGTCAAGAAACTCATCCTCAAAGATCGCAAAATCAACTCGACCGTCCTGATCCGCGGCGAGAGCGGCACCGGAAAGGAGTTGATCGCACGTTCGCTGCATAAGAACAGCGAGCGGTCAAATGAGCGTGTTCCAGGCAGTTAACTGTGCCGCGATCAACGAGAACCTGCTCGAATCGGAGCTTTTCGGCCACGAGAAAGGCTCATTCACCGGTGCGGTCGCCGGACAAGAAGGGCTTGTTTGAGATCGCCGACGACGGAACGCTTTTCCTGGACGAGATCGGCGAGCTGGATATATCGCTGCAGGCCAAAGATCTTGCGCGCCCTGCAGGAAAAGCAGATACGCCGCGTCGGGCGGCATCGCGTGAGCTCGACGTTGATGTCCGCGTAGTCGCGGCAACCAACCGCGACCTGCTGCACATGGTCGAGGAAAAGCGTTTTCGCGAGGACCTTTATTACCGGCTTGAATGTTCTATCGATCGAGTCTGCCCGCCTTGCGCGAACGCCGCACGGACATACCCGTCCTGATCGATTACTTTGTCAAAAAACACACACGAGGACGAACCGCAAGATAACGTTTGCGGCCGACGCCCGACGCTTGCTCGAGGATTACTCCGTACCCGGGCAATGTACGGCAGACTCGAATCGGCATTGGAACGCGCGATCCTGCTTTGCGAGGACGATACAGATCACCCTCGACGACATGCCGCCCGAAATGACGCAGAGTGGCGGAGCGTCACCTCGGCCTCGGGCGATCTTTTCAAACTGCCTGCCGAGGGCGTAAATTTCGAGGACGTCGAGCGAAGCCTGATAATGCAGGCAATGGACCGGACCGATAATAACATCACCAAGTCGGCGAAACTCCTAGGATTGACACATTCAGGACCTTGCAGTACCGTCTGGAGAAATTCGGCTTTAAGAAGGACGGTGACGGAACCGGCGAACCGGACGAATCGTAAATAATCACGGGAAGAATCTCGATGGAATGGTTCTCGACATTAATGCTCGCCCTCGGCACCGCATGGACGTCGGGCATTAATCTTTATGCCACGGTAGCCGTACTCGGGCTGTTGCAAAAGTCCGGGGCGACCCAGCTGCCGGGCGGGCTCGATATGCTCGGCAACTGGTGGATCATCGGTATCGCGGGCTTTCTTTCCTGGTCGAGTTTGTGGCTGACAAGGTGCCCTACGTGGACAGCGTTTGGGACGTTATACACACGTTCATACGCATTCCGGCGGGTGCGGTCGTCGCATATTCCGCCACAACGCAATCATCGACCCGGCCATTACAGTTTCGGCGGGGTGCTTGGAGGCGGGCTCGCCTTCGCGTCGCACGGCACCAAGGCCGCAGCGCGTCGGTGCACAATTTCTCGCCTGAACCGGTGTCGAATTGGTTTTGTCGCTTATCGAGGACGCCATTGCGATCGTCGGCTCTTTCCTCGCGGTGTTCAGCTCCGCTGATCATCGCCACGGTACTTATCGTTTTGTGGTGTTCTTTTTGGTTCTCCCGCAGTCCTTCGCGCCGTCCGCGAAGGCTCTTCCGCGGCGCCGCGGCTTTTTCGGGGCGAAGCTTTCAGGACGTTGCGCGCAAAGCCGGGTGACGGATGGGTCGCCGCCTGTTTTTGCGGGGGGGGCTTGTTTTTCTCGGCCCGGGCGGTGGCGCCGCCCTACCGCATTACTTTGAACCTGTAAGTAAACTGGTTCCACGCACCGGGTAGACGATTCCAAAAGAAGGAAACGTTCTTGCCGGTGAACAGGAACCGGGGCTTCAGATAAAGCTCGGCGTTATTCAGCGAGAAAGAATGCGATGTTTGGCCAGTTCGGAAAGTTCTTGACAAGCGTATATCTGGCTGAGACACCGAGGGTCTGGAATTCCGTATGGAAACGAGAATCCGAAATTCAGCGGCTGCGATCTTATGATGAGATCGGGCTCGGTCCTTGTGCTTCCACAAATACGCCTTCGGCCACAGAAAACGTTGCGGTTGTATCGAGATCGGGAATATGCACCGTTACGGGTTTGAGCAATCGCAACAGAACCTTTGGATACTTGTCGTGCAAATGTGTTATCAGCTCTTCGTATGCCGCTCGAATATCAGCCAGTGTGGAACCGAGGCGGCGGGATCATCGATCGTGAACAGCGTTTCGTCAGAATAGGCGGCACGAAATCTCTCGAGCGCTGCCGTAGGATCGTGGTGCGAAACCGCGACAGCGTACGAATCGCTCCGGAAAGAGCACCGTCATCCTCTTGTCGTGATCAGTAAAATATCGGTACGCATCCCTTCAGGCTTGTTGCTGTAATCGTTGATATATGCAGTTATCCTCGCAGGAAAAATAAATACAAAGCTCGCAAACGGTATCGTCACGCCTGCGTGAAAGGTCCGAAACTGATTGGTCAGCATTTTCAAAAAGTATGCTACTCTGCCTGTTTGGGGAAGGAACTGCTCGCGTTCTTTATAGCCGCTGTAGCCCGCGATCGAAAACTGGGTTGAGCACGGTATCGGCTATTTCCGAGCGAACGCAGAATGCGTTTTGCAGTCTGCTGAGTTTATTTCGCAGTCGTTTACATTTAGCAGGGTGTTTCCACCGCTGATCACGGCCAAGGCCAGAATCCATCGTGCCGGCCTGGTAGCAATAGAATCTTTCGTCTCGGCACTCAATTCTACGATCTTTGTCGTGAGGCAGTGCGCGTATTCGGATAACCGAACTTGTTGAGGGCCTTGAATACCTTGTCAGAGTTGTTCTCCTGGAGAGTGGCGTGACGCGTTTCTTGAATTCCTACATGGAAGCGATCTCAGCGTAGGAATATGGAAATGATCGGGATGTTCGTGGGAAATGTAGAGGTAGTCGACCAAGTCATAAAAGCGACTCGTCCATCGCCGGCGGCGGGAGAGCAGCGACCACGAGTCGTTAAACGCTTTGCCGTACAGCCATGCGGTCTGTCCAGGATCGCGACGTCGGTCTTTATCACGACTGAGGCGTGAGAAACCAGCTGGATCTCCATTGGCCGAGACTTACCTCCAAAAGTACGTAATGATAGCACTTCCGTTGAATGAAGATGCGACGCCGGCCGTTCCCCTGCTGTGGCTGTCGGATCAACATGGTAGACTTCTTCGTGGTGGTCGGTGTAATAGCAATACACATGC